>Ga0183099_1000033_pt1 | contig 157326 bp, 126 predicted proteins | sample Biomet1_FD_127788 | JGI IMG/M metagenome (GOLD analysis project Ga0183099, IMG submission 127788) | Microbial communities from bioreactor (seeded with anoxic lake sediment) at LBNL, California, USA - Biofuel metagenome 1 | ecosystem: Engineered > Bioreactor > Anaerobic > Unclassified ...
CTCCGAGACCTCTTCAGCAAAACTAAATTTCAATATGACAAAGAACGTTTTAGGCTTAATGAGCCAAGTTTATTTGATTTTTAATAACGTCCCATTTTTAATGGGACACTAATGATCTAAACTATTAAATTCGGGAATAAAAAATCAATAAATTTCCCAGACAGAATAACATCAATCAGTTATCAAGCTTTCATTAAACATACTTTTTCCTTTATAATTATTGGTGAATAAATAAAATTCATTCTCCAATAAATAAAATCCATTGGCGAATAATTGAAAATATCCCGCCAGCTTTTTAAAAAACCTGGCGGGACTTTGATCAACATCCGGTTACGTTTTAAAAAAAGCAGGCGGGATGTTTTTACATTGTACATTTGCACTGATCTTACAGAAAAACGAAATCCATCTATAACTCCATCACTTTTTCTTGTAATATATTTAAAAATAGCACATTAATTAGTGATGGTAGCATTTTAAACCCTAACTAAACCATCACTTTTGGGGTCATCCATCACTTTTTCGAGCTATTTTTATTCAAAAACGATCAAATTCAACCTATATTATTGCTCAAAACGTATTAAGCCTGAAAATTGCCGAATGTGTTTAAAAAAGTGATGGTTCATGCCTTTTGGTGATGGTTTGGTAATGGTTCAAATCGCTACCATCACTACGTAATTATCTGTTATTTAGTTTATTGAAATAAAATAGTGAGGGAGTGATGGTTGAAACTTTATTGTATATTACAGAGCAATAGTAATCTCCTATTCAAAAGATTTAGTGATAGGAGTGATAGGGAAAATACGTATTTTGAACTTATTATAGTAATGGGGGCACTCTATAGCGTGCCCCTGCCCCCTCTTATATAGTGTTCAAAATAGCGATAATTGCTATCACTCCTATCACTAATTCTTATAAAAAAACAGACTTGATACTTTGAGTAAAGTATCAAGTCTGTTTAACTGGAATGACCAGACATTTATATGTAGATCAAACTACTTCTTAGCAACGCGATCTTTTGTATTCACTTTGCTTTTAGAACCACTCATTTTCTTTTTCTGATTCAAAGAATATCCAGAGCCATCACACATATTAGCTTTCTTTGCAGGATCAGACTCGTTAAAGCTAGCTCTCTTACAAGTTTTTTGCTCGCAATTATCGCAAACACCATTCTGATTGTTATCAGTAAAACATCCTCTTTTTCTTACTGTAACATTTGATTTAGCCTGAGCGGTCTGAACATTCTGAGCAAATGTATCTGCTAAACTAACAACTGCGAATAGCATACAAAAAAATAAAACTCTTTTCATAAAATATAAATTATAGAATCATTTAATATCAGACTGCAAATATAGTGAACAAACACCTAATCATAATATAAAGAATAGAACTTGTTTAAAACTATTTTGCATATAAAAGCGTTATTTATAAAATCGTTGATAATAGTATTAAAGTGCTATTAATTTAATACAAACTAATATGAAACATTACATTTCTGGAATTAAGTGCATTTTATTTGTCGTCACAATAATATTCCCGACAGGTTGCTCTAAAAGCGAAATAAAATCAAGCAAAGAACGCGTCCTGACAAAAACAGACGACACAACATTATCCTATATTTTTTCACCGCCTGATAATAAGGGGAATATTTCAGTAGAGGAAGCTCTATACAATAGAAGATCACGCAGGGATTTTCAGGATAAAGAAATCTCTGAGAAGCAATTATCACAAATTTTATGGTCGTGTTACGGTATAACATCTCCCAGAAGCGGTAACTCTGCAATGAGAGGCGGCTTGAGAACTGCACCATCAGCTGGTGCATTGTATCCACTCGAAATTTATGTATTGGTAGGCAAAGTAAAAAACATAAAGCCGGGCGTTTACAAATACATTTCAAAAGATCACAAGATTATAATGACCATCAATAAGGATATAAGAAAAGAACTGTGTGCAGCTGCATTGAATCAGGAAATGATAAGTAAAGCTCCGGCAGTTTTATTTTATAGTGCTATATATAATAGGTGTACTGAAAGATATGGAAATCGCGGTCGCGAAAGATATGTTTGCATGGATCTGGGACATTCCGCCCAAAATGTATATCTTCAGGTAGAAGCGCTTCATTTGGGAACCTGTGCTATAGGTGCATTCAATGATGATTCTGTTAAAAAACTAATGCAGCTAAGTTCTGATGAAGAACCTCTATATATAATGCCTATCGGGTATTATTTAAATAAGCCGTAAACTTAGCAATCAACAACCTAATTTCAACAAAAAAAAAACAAAAACTTATTTTCTTTTATTCATCAGCATTTCTTTTTTAAATAGAACGAACTTAATAAAATATTTAATTAGTGACCCGAAATAGCAATATGTTAATAAATAACATATTAGTAAAAGTTCAAAGAGTTGATGAATAATACTTTAATAGACTCTTAGGAACATATACATAGATCAATAAAGGAACATAGAAAAATCAAACAAATTAAATTACAGTATATTAATAGATAGCTCGAAAAACTATTATTTTAAAATATATATTTTCCTAAAACATTAAACGTATACTAATACAATAATAAAAGTTTCAAAATGAAAGATAAACCTGTTAATATTTAAAATAATCATCACTCAACACTCTAAATAATATTTTTAAGGAGAATACATTAGACTACTTAATGAAAAAAATTTCAAATTATGTTTTTTATATTTAATATTATTTTTATATTTGTGCAACAATTAACCATAATAAAGACACATTCACACAACTAACTGAAGAGAATCTAAATTCACTTAATGACTCTAAATAATCATATGTTTAATTTTTAAAGAAAAAAATGGAATGAAAAAAAGTAAGCTTCTAAGTTTCCTTCAATTTAAGAAAGGAATTGCACTTGTACTCGTCCTCTCATTCGTTTCTTTAGCAGCTATGGCACAGAACATTACTATAAAAGGTAAGGTTACTGACTCTAAAGGTGAAGCTGTTATTAACGCGAGTATTATGGTACAAGGTACAACAAATGGAACAGTTACTGACCTTGATGGTAATTACTCCTTAACAAAAGTTGCTCCAAACGCACAATTGTCTTTTTCCTACATAGGTATGAAAAAACAAATTGTTAAAGTTGAAGGCAGAACTGTTATCAATATTGTATTGGTTGACGATGCAGAAGTTTTAAATGAAGTTGTTGTTACCGCTCTTGGTATTAAACGTCAATCACGTTCACTAGGATATTCAACAACTAAGGTTGGTGGTGAAGAATTTACCCTTGCCCGTGATCCTAACCTTGGTAATGCACTTTCGGGAAAAGTAGCCGGTGTAAGTGTTGCTGGTAACTCAACAGGTCCTGGTGGATCTTCACGTGTAGTTATCCGTGGTAATGCTTCTTTAACAGGTAATAACATGCCGCTATATGTAGTAGATGGTGTTCCTTTTGACAATTCAAACCAAGGCTCTGCAGGTACTTGGGGTGGCCTTGATATGGGTGATGGTTTGAATAACATCAATGCTGATGATGTTGAAAGTATTCAGGTTCTGAAAGGAGCTGCCGCATCTGCACTTTATGGTTATCGCGGTGGAAATGGTGCAATCCTCATTACAACCAAGTCTGGTAAAAAAGGAAAAGCTATGAGTGTAGAAGTTAACAATAACCTTACATTCAATGCGATTTATGATCAGCGCGATTTTCAGAAAGTATACGGACAAGGTTCCGATGGCCAACGTCCAGCAGACAAGCAAGCTGCCATTGATTCAGACAGAAGTAACTGGGGTGAAGCTATGGACGGAGGTAATGCTGTCAACTTTTTAGGTCAGAACTACAAGTATTCTTATCTTGATAACTTCAAGAAATTCTATAATACAGGAGTAAGTAATTCATCTTCTATTGCTATCTCTGGTTCTGATGAGAAAGTTACTTATCGTTTTGGTGTGACCAATAATTATGAAAAGAGTATTCTTCCGAATTCGAACAACAGTCAGATTGGTATGAATATGAATACCACTTATGATATCCGTAAGAATCTGCATTTCATTATGAATGCCAACTACGTATTCGAAAAGTCTAAAGGCCGTTCTAATCTGTCAGATGCCAACGGAAATACCAATGCAGCTATTCTGTATCATGCAAACTCTTTCGACATCCGTTGGATGGAGCGTGGTAGCGAAACAGCTCAATGGGGTACAACAGCAGCTGGAAAAGAATTACTTTCAGGCAACAGCGTTTACTTCAATAATCCATACTGGTTGCAGTATCGTAAAACCAACGACTCTAGAAAAAATCGTCTAACAGGTTCTATGACTTTAAAATGGGATATTACAGACTGGTTATACATTCAAGGCGCAACTCAACGCGATGGTTTTAATCTTGAATTCAAACAAGTTCAACCGATAGGCGCAGCTGCTGACCCTAATGGTTTCATGACCGAATTCCAGAAAACGTATTATGAAATGAACTACAACTTCCTCCTTGGATTTAATAAGGATTTCAACGATTGGTCTGTTGGTGCTACCTTTGGTGGTAATAAGCAGATTAATACTTCTAAAACTTATTATCCGACCAATGGTGGACGTCCGTTTGTTGTAGATGGATTGTGGTCAGTTAACAACCTCGACCCTTCAGGTGCACGTGCTCAGGTAGATTATTCAAATTATAAAGTTAATTCACTCTATTTCACTGCCGACTTAGGATGGAAAAAGCAATTATTTCTAAATATTACCGCACGTCGTGACTGGTTCTCAACCTTATCTAAAGATAACAACGGTTACACATATCCTTCTGTTACAGGATCTTGGATATTCACAGACACATTTAAAACTCCGGAATGGTTCAACTTTGGTAAGGTGCGTGCTTCTTGGGCTAGAGCATCCAATGGTACCAGTCCATATCAGAACATGATGACTTTCCAAGTTCGCAACTACAAAATAAACGGACAATATGCAGTTACAGCAAATAACGATACTTATCCTAATCCATTATTGAAACCAGTAGAGATTTCTGAAAAGGAAATTGGTTTGAATCTTTCATTCTTCCAGAGCCGCTTGAATTTTGATATGGCTTATTACGTGAAAGATACAAAAGATGATATTGCCCGTGTTTCAATATCTAGCACCAGTGGATTTTCTTCAAGAATTATGAATATTGGTAAAATCCAAAACAAAGGTTTCGAATTCATGGTAGATGGTACTCCAGTGAAGAGTGAAAACTTCATGTGGAACAGTACATTCAACTTCGCACTCAATGATTCAAAAGTGAAATTTCTTGGTGATGGTGTAAAACGTCTGGCTATAGAAGGCGCAACATCAAATGTTGGTCAGGTTGGTGTTTATAACGTATTGGGATCTCCTTATGGTGAAATCATTGGTTATAAATACAAACGTGACACCAACGGTAACTTACTATTAAAAGACGGTATGCCACAAAACAATGGCGAACAGGTTAGTCTAGGTAATGGTGTATACAAATATACCGGCGGATGGCAAAACACATTAAAATATAAAAATATAACTTTGGCATTCCTTATAGACTACAAATTCGGTGCTAAATTGTTCTCCGGAACTAACTACTCTGCATACGGTGCTGGTTTACACAAAAACACACTGCTAGGCCGTACCGCTGACGCACCTAACCAGACATACGTATTCTCTGGTATTGATGAAGCAACCGGTCAGACTAATAAAACAGCTGTTAGAGCCAGCAATTACTGGGGAAAAATTACAAGTGAGAATATAGCAGAAGAATTTACTTATGATGCAAGCTTCATTAAATTGCGTGAACTCTCTCTCGGTTACGAATTCCCAACAAGTGTTCTTTCTAAACTGAAAGTTGTGAAAAGTTTAAATGTATCTTTAGTTGCGCGTAACCTTTGGACAATTATGAAGCATACTGATAACATTGATCCTGAAGCTGCATACAACAACAGCAATGGTCAGGGTCTTGAATTGAATGGTTATCCTTATTCACGTAATATTGGCTTCAATGTAAATCTAAAATTCTAATAGTTAAGAACTTAATAATATGAAGAAATATATTAAAAACGCATGTGCCGCACTGTTCTGTCTAACAGCGGTAACTAGTTGTGGCGACTTTGGCGATACAAATATCGATCCGGAACATTTGAATGAAGGCAATGTTCCTTACACAATGGTCTTTACTAACGCTCAACATCAGGCATTGGGTTCCGATTGGGACATCTGGCGTACAGGAATGATCTATCTTTCACAGTGGAATCAACATATCGCTGCCGGCGGATGGTGGTGGAGCTATGGTATCAACTCTTTCTCTGATGGCTATGCATCATCTTACTGGGGATCTGTACTAAGCGGTGGTAGCCGTGGAGCTATCCGTGATATCCAAACTGTAATTGCAAAGTGGAAAGATGATGCTGACATGCAACAAAACTATCAGATTGCCCGTATAGTACGTGCATATATCTTCCAGAAAGTTACTGATCTTCATGGAGACATTCCTTACAGTCAGGCTGGTCAACCAGGTGAATATCCTTATCCTAAGTACGATAAGCAGCAAGATATTTACACAGACCTTTTAAAAGAACTTGATGAAGCGCAAGCTAATCTAGGAACTGGTACTGCGTCTATGGGAAACCAGGATCTGTATTATAATGGCGATGTATCTAAATGGAAAAAGTTTGCTAACTCACTAATGCTACGTGTAGCTATGCGATTAAGCAAAGTGAGTCCTGATAAAGCCAAAGAATATGCAGCAAAGGCATACAGCAATGGTGTAATTACACAAACTGCAGATAACTGTCGTTTGGATCATTCTGGTGGTGTAACTACCAACGACTCTAGCGAACCATATGCAAAAGTTATTATTCACGAAGATCCGGGAGTAGCTTATATTAACAAGACATTCTTTGATGTTTTGAAAAATGCTAATGATCCACGTATTCCTTTGATCATGGCTGTATATCCTACAGCTTATGATACAAAAGATGTAGATCCAGCTATTGCCGAAAATTCAGCTCCAGAAAAGCAGAAAGGTCTAATTGGTTTCTTCAGTATGGGACCATCTTCAAGTTATTCTATCAAGAAATACTACCCAGCTGAATATACTACCGAAGTCCTGTCTACGACAAGTAGTGCCAACTATTATAAGAAGACACACTCACAGCCTAACCGTTCTACTTATGCAGACCCAACCGGTCCTACATTTGTATGCACAGCAGCACAAACTAACTTGTTGCTGGCCGAAGCTGCCTATCGCGGCTGGATAAGCGGTAACGCTGAAACATTCTATAATGCAGGTGTACGTTGTGCAATGGAACAATTCTCACAGTATCCTAGCAGCAATGCCAAAGGTCTGTACAATACTTATCTTACATCTTCAGCAATAGACAGTTATCTGGCTGCTAATCCGTATACTGCATCTAAAGCTTTGGAACAGATCAATACACAATACTGGATTACCTGTTTCTGCGATGAATATGAAACATATGCAAACTGGCGTCGTTCAGGATATCCAAACTTACAAGAAAGATGTTCTGCTCACGACAACTGGAGCACTATAGGTAACTATGGTCCGGCTATTGTTCGCCGCATGCCTTATCCTGCATCAGAACTTCAGGTAAATCCTGATAATTACAAGGCAGCTTTAAGCGGACTAGGTTTGCAGAGCGAAAATGATTTCAATAATACTCGTGTTTGGTGGGATGTTGCAAAATAAATATCTGGGATGTGAATAAGAAATCTTAATCACTACTGGTAAGTATTATTTGTAATATGAACTAAAATCTTTAAAATAAATTAAGAGGCTGTTTCAAAAGAGATCTTTTGGTAGCAGCCTCTTATGTTTTTTGTATATTTACAAACAAATCAATAAACACTACTATAAAAATGTAAAAGCTAACTCTTGTTACATTTTTAACAGAAAAATAGTTTTCTGCAAAACAATTATTGTCTAAGCCTATAATAATTTAGAAATGAAAAAAAAAATAGCATTTATTAAACAATCGGGCTCTATTATCATAGGATTGCTGCTAACAGCTCTTCCTATTGAAATGCAAGCTCAGCAAGGTTTCGTTCATCAACGCTCCACAGAATATCAGTGGCCGGAAGAAAAAGGAGTTTTAGAAAAATTAGACCAATGGCAAGACCTGAAATTCGGAGTTCTTTTTCATTGGGGATTATACTCCATTCCTGGTATTGTAGAATCCTGGTCTATCTGCTCGGAAGATGTTGACTGGATTCCAAGAGACAGTACCATGGCTTACGAAGATTACAAGAAGAGTTATTATAAGCTGATAGAAAAATTCAATCCTACTGACTTTAACCCGGATCAATGGGCAGATGCAACTAAGGCTGCCGGTATGAAATATATGCTTTTCACAACTAAGCATCACGATGGCTTTAATCTGTTTAATACGAAGCAAACAGATTTTTCGATCATGAACAGTGCTTTCAAAAACAATCCAAAAGCGGATGTTGCCAAGTATGTATTCGAAGCTTTCCGCCAGAAAGACTTTATGGTGGGGGCTTATTTCTCAAAACCCGACTGGCATTGCAAATATTATTGGTGGCCAAGATACGCAACTCCAACCAGAAATGTTAATTACAACATAAACAGACATCCTGATCGCTGGGAATCTTTCCAGAAATTCACCTACAACCAGATTGAAGAGTTAATGAGCAATTATGGCAAATTAAATATTCTTTGGTTAGATGGAGGTTGGGTAGCTGCTCCAAGACAGGATATTAAGATGGACTCTATAGCTAAGATGGCTCGTTCGCACCAATCTGATATTCTGATTGTAGACAGAACTATTCATGGCAAGTATGAAAACTACCAGACTCCGGAACGTTCTATTCCGGAAAAGCAACTTAACTATCCATGGGAAAGTTGTATTCCTTTGAGTCCGGATTGGGGATGGACTCCAAATGCTAAATTCAAATCGGCAAATACTGTAATTGCCGACCTTATTGAAGTGGTAGCAAAAGGCGGTAACCTTCTATTAGGCGTTGGTCCTACTCCAAAAGGTGTTATCCAACCAGAAGTGGTAGCTATTCTGAAAGAAATTGGTCAATGGCTGAAAGTTAATGGAGAGGGTATTTACGGCACACGCATCACTCCAAACTACAATAGCAACAATGTTTGGTTCACTGCTAACAAGGATGGCAATAAACTTTATGCTCTTTATGTTCCTAATGAAAAGGAAGATTTACCTAAAAGCATTGAATGGGAAAACAACATTCCGGTAAAAAGCAGTGCAGTGGTGTTACTAAAAACCGGTAAAAAAGTAAAATGGGCACAAAAGGGAAATAAAGTTATAGTAAACCTTCCAGGCGCACTAAAAGCAAGTAAAGAACCTTTAGTTTTCTCTTTTAAATTACAAAAATAAGATGAAAAAACATTTCATAGCAGTATGCTGCTCACTATTTATGGCTTCTCAGCTTTATGCACAGCCATTATATAAAAATCCAAAGGCGCCGGTTAAGGACAGAATCAGCAATTTAATTTCATTAATGACGCTGAATGAAAAGATTGGTCAGCTTTGTTGTCCGCTTGGATGGGAAATGTATACCAAGACAGACAAAGGTGTTATCCCTTCAGATCTTTTCAAGACTCAGATGCAAAACAGACCTATCGGTTCTTATTGGGCAACGCTTAGAGCTGATCCATGGACCAGAAAAACTTTGGTTACCGGACTTTCGCCCAAACAGGCTGCCGAAGCTATCAATGCTTTGCAAAAATACGCAGTGAAAGAAACCAGACTAGGTATTCCTATTCTTTTCGCAGAAGAATGCGCCCACGGACATATGGGAATTGGTACAACCGTATTCTCTACTTCTCTTGGTCAGGCTAGTACATGGAATCCTGAGCTAATTGAAGAGATGGGAAAGATTATTGCTATGGAATGCAGATTGCAAGGAGGAAACATTGGTTATGGACCAATCCTTGATGTGGCACGCGAACCTCGCTGGTCGAGAATGGAAGAGACTTTCGGAGAAGACCCTGTTCTTATCGGAGTATTGGGCGGTGCTTTTGTTAAAGGATTGCAGGCAAAGGATCAAAATGGAAAAGCTCAGTTTTACTCTACTCTGAAACATTTCGCCGGTTACGGTATTCCACAGGGTGGCCATAATGGCGGACGCGCTCAGATCGGTCAACGTGAGCTGTTCTCTGAACACCTTGCTCCTTTCAAGATGGCAGTGAAAGCAGGTGCCGAAACTGTGATGACATCATATAACTCTATAGATGGCGTACCCAGTACTTCCAATAGTTATCTGCTGAAAGATATTCTTAGAAACGAATGGGGATTTAAAGGATTTGTATATTCAGACTTAGGAAGTATTGAAGGTGTTGCGGGGCATCGTGTTGCTGCCAATGTAAAGGAAGCTGCAGCGAGATCTCTTCAGGCTGGTACGGATATGGATTTAGGAGGCAATGCTTACGGAAAGAATCTGGAAAAAGCTCTTCAGGAAAATCTGATTTCAATGGCTGATATAGATAGTGCGGTAAGTCACATTCTGAGATTGAAGTTTGAAGCCGGATTGTTTGAGAATCCATATATGAATCCGAAAGATGCAGCCAAAATCGTTCGTTGCGACAAACATCAATTGGTAGCTAAAGAAGTGGCAAGAGAAGGTGTTGTGCTGCTAAAAAACAATCAGCTTCTGCCATTGGATAAATCAATCAAAAGCATAGCAGTAGTTGGTCCGAATGCTGATAACATCTATAATCAGCTTGGCGATTATACAGCTCCACAGGAAAGAAGCAATATCAAAACTGTTCTGGATGGAATAAAGAAGATTGTTTCTCCAAACACGCAAGTAAACTATGCTAAAGGTTGTGCCATTCGCGATACATCCGAAAGTGATATTGCATCGGCAGTAGAAGCTGCGAAGAAATCGGAAGTTGTTGTTTTAGTTCTAGGAGGATCAAGTGCTCGTGATTTTTCGACAGAATATAAGGAAACCGGAGCTGCTACTGTTTCTGATAAAAAGAAAGAAGTACTGTCAGACATGGAATGTGGTGAAGGATACGACCGCTCTTCACTTGATTTACTGGGAGATCAGGAAAAACTGCTTCAGGCAATGATCGAAACCGGCAAGCCTGTTGTTGTAGTATACATTGAAGGACGTCCTTTAAATATGAATACTGCTTCGGAAAAAGCCGGTGCTTTGCTCACTGCATGGTATCCTGGTCAGGAAGGTGGAACTGCAATTGCTGAAGTTCTATTCGGCGATTACAATCCGGCCGGACGACTACCGGTATCTATTCCAAGATCGGTTGGCCAGTTACCAGTATACTATTCACTTGGCGAACAGAATTCATACGTTGAAGGAGCAAGTACCCCACTCTATAGCTTCGGATATGGATTGAGTTACACTACTTTCGAATACTCTAATCTGAAAATAGAACAATCGGGCAAAGACACGTTCAACGTTTCTTGCGAAGTAAAAAACAGCGGTAATCGCGAAGGCGATGAAGTGGTTCAGCTTTATCTCAGAGATAATGTAGCTTCTGTTTCTACTCCCGAAATCCAGTTAAAGAAGTTCAGTAGAATTCATCTGGACAAAGGTGAAACTAAAAAAGTAGAATTCACTCTTAATCGTGAGGATCTGTCTCTTTATAATCAACGAATGGATTTTGTAGCCGAACCGGGAACTTTTACAGTAATGGTTGGTGCAGCAAGCAACAAAATTCTATTAAAAGATAAGTTTGAGTTAAAGTAATTACTTGCCATAGGGCTTGATAAAAGCATATAAAAGAATCTCCTGCAACCGTTAAGATTGCAGGAGATTTTTATTGCCCAATGGTTATTATTTATTGGCCAATCATTTTTATTCATTGCCCAATAATCCGTCATCCATTCACCAATCATTTTCTGATGAACGATGAATAGGCAACAACCATAAAACCGGTTGTTTTTATTCTATAGAAATAAAAGCTTCTATTTAAGAAAAGAGAAGTAAAACAGCTTTTTAATTAGCAAAGTAGGGATATAGCAAATCTTCGAAAGTATAAAATCCTTCTTTCTTGTCGGCTAGGTTATCAGCAACAAACAACACACCGTTTCCGAATGCTTCTCTGGAGATAGCTTCGTGTATTAATCTTACCGTTTGATATGGAAAACCAAAAATAATTTCGTGCTTACTTACTATCCCTCCTGCCCTAATGGAGCTGATTTCGGATTCTTCCAGATCCAGTTCCTTAGCCAACTTTATTGCAGTGCCCGACACACCAGGCTTTCCCTTAAAATGTTCCTCTATAATTTCAATATCTACCCATGGGGCTATCTTTTTCAGAAGTTTTGCCGCAAACATTAAATAATTAACTCCCAATGAAATGTTGGGGCTCCAGAAAACAATAGTCTTTGAAGAAAGTTCTGACAAGAATTGCTTCTCATCCTCATCATAATGAGATATAGCCGAAATAATAATGATTTTCCGTGAAGCTGCAGCCTTTCCATAACTATAAATTCCATTACTTGAAGAAAAATCAATAATTATATCCACAGGATGTTTGCTCAGTATTTCTTCTATTTCAATGCTGGATGTTGAAAATATTAATCCTGGCTCTTTCGAATCAATTCCAAGGAACTCTGGTACATGTCTATGTTCCAAAATAGTACTTTGCCTTAACACCCACTCCAAAGAATATTCATTGCTTTGAAGGATAACATTGGCAACAGCTTTCCCAGCTTTTCCAAATCCTATTAGTCCAACTTTCATTTTCATTTTTAAATCCAGAAATTTAAGATTGCATAAATATAACTTTTATTTGTTGATTTTGAATCGGCTAATTGATAAATAAAGAATGTTTTATAACAAGTTTTTATTTTACAGGAAGCATTTTAAATTTTCAGGAATGATTCTAATTAAGATTCTTTTGCATTTATTTTTATATACAATTATTAATCTATAGATTTGCATCAATAAAAAGATAATAGAATAAATACCATTTAGATTAGCTATATTTCAGAGCTCACCTACTATAATATTAAGCATTCGTATAGTTATTAATAAAATATAGACAAACTATAATTATTTGCTTTTTTTATTTGAATGTTAAACTAAAATTATGGTAGATTATGAAACAGCATTTTACTCTAAAATCTTTATTGGCAATTTTATGCTTATCCTTCGGTTTTAACTTGCAAGGACAAAACGTACTACCTATAAGCATTAACGTAGAAACTGCCGGAACGTTAAGTTCTATAATTCCTGCTTCGAAGAAATATTTAATTACAGACCTTACTTTATCAGGGAATCTTAATGGTAGTGATATAAGATTCATCCGTGATATGGCAGGGCGCGATTATCTGGATAATAATACTGATGGGAAACTTAACAAACTTAATTTGAGTGATGCAAAAATAGTAAGCGGGGGCGATTATTATTATTTCGATGATCACTCTAATGATCACAACAATTGCTACACCGCGAGTAATGTGATATCGAGCTGTATGTTTTATAACCTGAACAAGCTGACCCAAATCACTCTTCCAAACAGTGTTACTTCAGTTGGCGATCTTGTTTTTCATAATTGTACAGGCTTAACCTCTTTTACAATACCCGAAAGTGTTACTAAAATTGGTTATCAGGCATTTCACTATTGCACCGGATTAACTTCAATCTCAATTCCTAAAGGCGTTTCCTCTATAGGCAATGAAGTATTTAAAGGCTGCTCTGGTTTAATAGAAATCACTGTTTCAAGTGAAAACCCTGGTTATAATACTGTTGAAGGTGCTTTATTCAATAAAGATAATACTACACTGATAGCCTTTCCAAATGCAAAAACCAATACCAGCTATACTATTCCTAACAGTGTTACAACAATAGGTAACAGCGCATTCAGCGACTGTATAAAACTAACATCTGTTTCTATACCGAACAGTGTGACTAAAATTGGCGATTCTGCTTTTTCAAATTGCATTGGTTTAACTTCTGTTACTATCCCAAACAGTGTAACTAATATAGGTACTTACATATTTAATTATTGTTCGGGGTTAACTTCCGCTATTTTAGGTGACAATATTGTAACTGTAAGCGCTGACGCTTTTCGTGGTTGTACAAAATTAGCTTCAGTTTATATTCCGGCCAGCGTTACCTCAATAAGTAATGAGGCCTTTTCTGGTTGCAAGGGATTGAAGGAAATTTTATGTAAAAGAGCTACTCCTCCAACCATCGGAACTGATGCTTTCAATGGAATTGACAAAACAACCTGTAAACTTTATATTCCCAAGAATGCTTATTCTACTTATTGGCTTGCAGCAGAATGGGGCGATTTTACAAATCTAATCGAAGGTCCTGTTTATCTAATCAAAACATCTGCCAACGAAGGTGGTAAAGTAACTAAAAACAGCATGTTTATAAAAGAAGGAGGATCGGCAACCTTTACCATTAATCCCGACAAAGGATATAGAATTAAAACTGTATTACTGAACGGAAATGATATTCTTTCAAAAGTTGTGAATAATACCTACGAAGAGACTCCTGTTAATGCCGATATCGCATTTGATGTTACTTTTGCTCTTATTCCATATTATCAAATGAGTGCAGCATATAATGAAGGTGGTAAAGTTATCATCAACGATTCTATTATTGCCAACGGTAAGAACATTTCTATAATAGAAAACGACTCTGTAATATTCAACGTTGTTCCGAATGATAATTTCGCCATTGAAAAAGTGACTCTGAATGATAAAGATATCACCGCCAGTCTTAAAAATAACAGCTACAAGATTGATTCTATATCTGCCACTCAGGCAATGCAGGTAAGTTTTATAAGAACTCATTATACAGTGGCAGTCAAATCAGAAGGCGAAGGAAAAGTACTCTTCAACGAAAAAGCTATTTCCGACACAATTAAGGTAGAGGTAAATAAGCCTTTAACTCTAAACTTTACTCCTACTGAAGGATACAAAATAGCATCTGCATCTTTAAACGGTAAAGATATCATTTCGGACATTACCAATAATGCATATACCATAAATACAGTGAGCGAAGATCTTAGCTTTGTGATTAGTTTTAAAGATATAAATACTGCCATCAATGGAACTGAGGCGAATAGTCTCAAAGTGTATACCGAACAAAATTCAATTGTAATTGAAGGAGCAAACTTAGGAGACGAAGTTTCTGTTTATACAACCCTGGGCACTACTATAAAATCAATTAAAGCTACCGATAATAAAATCAGAATAGATGTTCCTGGTAATCAGATTTATCTTATCAGAGTTGCCGGTAAATCGTATAAAGTATCTTTGTAATTTGCAGTTAATAATTTAAGTGAAGCTCTTTTAGCTATTTGAATAGAACAATAACTGCATTGACTTGTTCTTATATAAGTTCTTAGAAAATACCATAAAAGTAGGTATGAAATTAAACAATAAGTTATATGAAAACAGGAAGAAATGTATTATTCATAACTCTTATTTTTATTTTAACATCTTGTGCTACAACGACTAAATTTCCAACATCTAGTATAGTACCAGCTGCGGAGATTGTTGCAAAAATAAAACAAGACAAAAATAAGAATTATGCTATTGAAATTGTAGCTAAAAATTTGGCAAGTCCTGACAGGCTTAGTCCTCCTAAAAACAATTACAGCGTTTGGATGGTGACTGAAAAGAATGAAACAAAAAATTTAGGGCAGCTAATCAATAAGAATGCCAAAAAAGCCGTACTAAAAACAACAACTCCTTTTCAGGTAGTTGAAATCTTTATAACAACGGAGGAACGAGGAGACTCTTCATATCCAAGTGGAGATGAAATAACCAGAGTTACTATTAATAAATAGAGTATAAAATTATTAGATAGAGGGTGTGTCAAGAACTGACCACCCTCTGTTTGTAAAATAGGCTGTCCGGTAAAATTTATACTTTTACTCATCGGATTTACTCTTGTTTTTGTGGTGAAAACAATTGCAACTAAAAAGATGGCAGCTAACTTTTTCTAGTATAAGACAATTCGCCGAAAAAAAATCCAAACTCCAATAAATAAAAATCATTGGTGAATAATTAAAAAAGTCCCGCCAGCTTTTAAAAAAACATAACCGGATGTTGAGCAAACTCCCGCCAGCTTTTTTTGAAAGCAGGCGGGACTTTTTCTTTCCTGGAATAAAAAAGGGTTAATTAAAAACAGTTTATGCTATAGCCGACTCTACCTGGAAAAAGTTTTCTACATATTTTTATCTATCTGCCACCAAATCTATATTAAATCACTGGGAATAAACATATTAAACTGGTGGAAGATAAATATAACAGACACCCCATCTACCACTAACATTATTGCAATCCATTGATTATTAACACATTATTTTGTAGGAGATAAAACAGATCTGCTACAAAATTTCTTCCAGACAAGAGAAGTAAAAAACTTCAGTATTCTTATCCCTAAAGTCCTTTTTATCATTAGAAAAAATAAGATATAAGCAAAAATTAGTGGTAGATCGACTCAATTTGTAGCAGATAAACGGATTTTAATTATAACTATTTTTTATCTACCACTAGTTCAAAGTACTATTAACAAAGAGATTTTTGCAAATTTAGTGGTAGATGTGGCAGATGATTGAATGAAAATTAAATTTCAGGAATGTAATCTAAGCAAATGACTAATTTCTGAAATGAAATCCTCATTCAATGAATGATTAACTTTATGTGCACCGCATTTTGACTGGGGGCATGACAGACTAATGTGCAATATTAAGGATAGAAGTAGCTAGTATTGTGGCTTACTATGATAAAATTCACACTATTTAAAATTACAACATGTAAAAAATCATCTTTATTTGCATATATTTGTATCTATAAATAATCGAACAATCTATTATGAATACAAAGCTTAAAATCCTTGTTTTTGCTTTATCGGGGGTAACTATTTTTTCATCATGTGTTAAGAAATCAAGATATGATAAAGTGCGTGAGGAAAACTACCGTTTGCAAGAACAAATTAAAGGTCTTATATCCGAGACTTCTAAAAAAGATTTTGTTATAAAAGAGTTAAAAGCCAAATTAGAAAACACCAAACAACAAAAAGCAGAGCAACCTCCTACAAATACAGTGAAAGAACCTTCACTGAATGGTGGAAGTTTCTTAAATGAAAGAGATTGTATGCAAGGAATCCTGGCTTCTGTAAAAACTAAGGATACAGCTTCTGTAAAAAGCGTATAATCTCTTAGATATATTTAAAAGGGAAAAGTATTTAACTTATAAAAACATTATAGTGAAACAAAGACTGTCATTTATTTCATAAAAATAGGGATGGCCTTTATAAACATTCCGTCCATAAAAGCCATTCATATTAATAAGAAGTAAGTATATCAATTATGCACTTATCCTTTTTATTATTTTATCGGGAAACACGACCTGAGCCATCACCACCCATAAGATTTTCAACCTCGGCAACCGTTACCAGATTAAAGTCTCCGTAGATAGTATTCTTAAGACAAGATGCCGCCATTGCAAAATCGAGTGCTTTCTGATCATCACCCGGATAAGCAACCAAACCGTATATCATACCACCACAGAAAGCATCTCCTACTCCAACACGGTCTACATTATGTGTGATATCATAAATCTTAGAGCATTTCAAAGTATTATCTGAATAAACCACCCCGGCAATAGTATTGTGATTTGCATTAATTGAATTTCGAAGTTCAAGGAACATCTTCTTGCAACGAGGAACCTTTGCCACAACTTGTTCGCCAACAGCTCTGAAGCCGTCTTCATCCAGTTGCTCATTTACAGAAACAGCCTTAAAACCAACTCTAGGTATTCCAAGTACTTTTTCGTATTCAGGCTCACTACCAAAAATTACATCGCTATATTGTACCATCGGAAGCATTACATCATCAGGAGTCTTACCATAATTCCACAAATTCTTACGATAATTCAAATCGCAGGAAATAGTGAGCCCCATGCTATCGGCAACTTTTATTCCTTCCAAACAAGCATCAGCAGCACCTTGAGAAACTGCAGCTGCAACGCCCGACCAGTGAAACCATTGTGCATCTTTAAGTACTTCTTTCCAATCAATCATCCCTGGTTGAAGCGTACAGAAAGATGAACCGGCACGATCATATACCACTTTTGACTGACGGGCAACAGCTCCGTTTTCGAGAAAATATATACCTACCCGGTCTCCTCCTCTTGCTATACAATCTGTAGAAACATTATGCGAGCGTAACTCCTTTATGCAAGCATCGGCAATGTCATTTTGAGGAAGACGGGTTACAAATTTACTATTCAAGCCAAACTGAGCTAAAGAAACAGCTACATTTGCTTCACTACCACCATATGTTGCAACAAACTCTTTCGTCTGAGAGAATTTTAAATAGTCGGGAGGTGTTAAACGTAAAAGCACTTCTCCGAATGTGACGATTTTATTTATCATAAATTTATATTTTAATTATCAAAATTTCTTTTTTAGATTATTTTAGATGACCAAAAGTAATTAAAACCACCGAGTAAGGCAATAATATGGCAGTTTATTTTCGTTTTAATTCTAAATTATAGCAAATTAAAAGCTACCGTTAAACTATGCAAAATATCAAATAAATCTTTGCTATTAATAAAAATCATATTACATTTGTCGCAATTAACAACCCTGTTAAACAAATGTGTTATTATGAAAGAGAAAGAAGACATTAATACAGAACAGGCAATAATGGAAGCTGCTGAGAAGGAATTTTTAGACAAAGGCTATACCCTGACCAAGACAACTGAAATTGCCAGAATAGCTGGTGTAAACCATGCTATGCTTCACTACTATTTCCGAACTAAAGACAATCTTTTCGAAAAGGTATTTCAGAAGAAAGTTGCTCTTTTGGCTAATTCGTTTATGCCAAAGATAGAAGAAGAACTACCATTCATTGAAAAGGTAGAATATATTATTAAAGCTCATTTTGACTTTCTGGCATCGAACCCCAAACTACCTTTTTTTGTTTTAAATGAGTTCCTTACTAATAAAGAAAGGCTGGATAAATTTCCTATAATAGCCGGACCTGCAATAAGAAGCATTCTTGAGAAGCTAAATGCTGAAATGAAAGTTGCAATAAAGAATAAGGAAATCTGTGCTGTAGACCCGGTTCATCTTTTATTGGATATTGTTTCACTGAATGTTTTTGCTTTTTTGGCTCATCCTATTATTGAACGTGTTGCTGGTTCTTTCGGAAAAGAGTACCATTCTTTACTGACTGAAAAAAGGGTTGAAAACGTTGAAATAATTTTAAGAAGGTTGCGTCCATAATTTTTTTGCTATTAAACTAACAAACTTGTTAAACAGATTAGTTTATCAAAATTAAAGAATATATTTATGAAAAAAGTGGCATTCATTATTACTCTTGCTTTCATTAGCTTACATGCCCCGATTTACGGACAATTATCGGTCGATGATTGTTATAAGAAAGCACAGACTAACTACCCACAGGTAAAACAGTATGGGTTAATTGAACAGTCTAAAGAGTTCAATTTATCTAATGCAAACAAAGGATACCTGCCTCAAGTGTCTTTTTCTGCAAAAGCTACCTACCAGTCGGCTGTAACGAAACTTCCAATTACATTACCTAATGTAAGTATTGAAGGATTAAACAAAGATCAATACCAATCGGTTGTTGAGGTTAATCAAAGTGTTTGGGATGGTGGAGTTATCCGCAATCAGAAGAAAATAACCGAAGCAAGCTCTGCTGTGGATAAGCAAAAACTTGATGTAGATATGTATGCAATCAACGACAGAGTGAACCAACTTTTCTTCGGAATTCTGTTACTTGATGAGCAGATAAAGCAAAATCTGCTATTACAAGATGAACTTAAACGCAATTACAATCAGATATCTGCCTATATAACAAACGGAATTGCCAATCAGGCAGATTTGGATGCGGTTAAAGTGAATCAGCTAAGTACTGCACAACACAAAGTTGAATTGGAAGCTACCCGAAAAGCATATACTGAAATGTTATCGGCAATGATTGGAGAAGAAATTAAAGAAGGCACTTCACTTGTTAAACCTTCTTTTGCAGAAGAAATTTCTCTGTCATCAACAATAAATAGACCGGAACTTAGATTATTCGAGGTACAAAGCAATCTGTTTGAAACTCAGAAGAGCATGGTTGATGCTAAAAACCTACCTAAACTGGGAGTATTTGTTCAGGGCGGTTATGGTAATCCAGGATTGAATATGCTGAAGAACGAATTTTCTCCCTATTATGTAGCCGGTGCTCGCCTCACCTGGAATTTTGGAAGTCTTTACACCAAGAAGAATGATAAGAAACTACTGGATAATAGTTTGCAAAACGTAGCCGTACAGAAAGAGACATTCTTGTTTAACATGAATCTGAAAATGACTCAGCAAAGTAATGAAATTGATAAGATAAAACAACTGATGCGGGATGATGACGAAATTATCCGTCTGCGTACAAACATAAAAAAGGCATCGGAGGTAAAGGTTGAACACGGAACATTAAGTGTTACTGACTTGCTTCGGGATATAAATTCGGAAGATCAGGCAAAGCAGAGCAAAGTGCTTCACGAGATTCAGCTACTAATATCAATCTACAATTATAAAAACAGTACTAACAATTAATACTCTTACAATATGAAACTCATAAAAGGTATATTATACGGCACACTTGCCACAACATTATTATCTGCTTGTGGAAATGAAAAAGGCAAATATGATGCTACAGGCACATTTGAAGCAACAGAAGTGATTGTTTCTTCTGAAGCATCGGGCAAACTTATCGATTTTAATGTTACTGAAGGCGATCAGCTTCAGCAAGGTAAAGAAGTGGGGTACGTGGATACTGTACAACTTTACCTAAAAAAACTTCAGTTACAAGCAAATACAACTACAGTAAGAAGTCGCAGACAAGATATAGGCAAACAGATTGCTGCAATAAAGCAACAGATTGTTACTCAGGAACGTGAAAAGAAACGTTGGGAGAATCTGGTAAAGAGCAATGCCGGCAATCAGAAGCAGTTGGATGATATCAACTCACAGATTGCTTACCTGCAGAAACAACTTATAGCACAAACTTCTACTTTGGAAAATAACAATGCGGGAGTAAACGGAGAAAGTTCATCACTCGAAATACAGGTTGCTCAACTGAATGACCAACTAAGTAAATGCCATATCATCAGTCCGATAAACGGTACTGTATTAAGCAAATATGCAGAAAAAGGCGAGCTTGCTACTCCGGGAAAAGCTCTTTTTAAAGTTGCAGATATAGAAAATATGTTTTTGCGTGCTTACATTACTTCCGACCAGTTATCTAAGATAAAGATTGGCCAGAAAGTTAAAGTGTTTGCCGATTACGGAGACGAGAATGTGAAAGAATTCCCCGGAACAGTGACCTGGATTTCAAATAAATCGGAATTCACCCCAAAAGGAATCCTTACCAAGGATGAACGCGCCAATCTTGTTTATGCTGTAAAAGTTGCAGTGAAGAACAGCGGAGATATAAAAATTGGAATGTACGGAGAAGTTAGCTTTACAAAGTAATGGCAGCAATTGAAGTAGAGGGAATCTCTAAAAAATATGGTGAAGTAGAAGCGCTGAAGAATGTTTCATTCTCAGTTAATCCTGGAGAAATGTTCGGGCTGATTGGTCCCGACGGCTCCGGAAAGACTACGATGTTCCGCATTCTCACCACATTAATCAGACCCAACAGCGGGAATGCCACTGTTGACGGACTTGATATTGTGAATGATTACAAAGAAATACGTAACCGTGTGGGTTATATGCCGGGACGCTTCTCTCTTTATCAGGATATGACGGTTGAAGAAAATCTGAAATTCTTCGCTACGGTATTCAACACTACGATTAAAGAAAACTACTATCTGATTAAAGATATCTATCAGCAGATAGAGCCTTTCAAAAAACGTCGTGCCGGAAAGCTATCAGGAGGTATGAAGCAGAAGCTGGCATTAAGTTGTGCCTTGATACATAAACCAACAGTCCTTTTCCTTGACGAACCAACCACCGGTGTGGATCCGGTTTCAAGAAAAGAATTCTGGGAAATGCTGAAAAAATTGAAAGCCCAGGGCATAACAATTCTGGTATCTACACCTTACATGGACGAGGCTGTGCTTTGTGATAGAATTGCTTTGATTCAGGATGGAAGCTTTCTGGAAATTGAAACTCCGCAGGAAATTGTAAGTGATTTCAAGGAAGTTCTCTGGTCGGCTAAAAGTCATAATATGTCGGCTTTGCTCAATGAATTGAGGAGTTGCGAGGGAGTGAAAAGCTGCTTTGCTTTCGGAACGGTACATCACCTTACTGTTGATCCGTCGTTAACAATCGCTGCTTTGGAAAAACTGATGCAGGATAAAGGGCACTACGACATAGAGATCAAAGAGATAACACCAACAATAGAGGATTGTTACATGCAACTGTCTTCCAGACCTAAGGAAGTCTAAATAGAATACAAGTATGAATAAAGACAATATAGTGATTGAAACCAAGGAGCTGACTAAGCGTTTTGGCAATTTTACGGCCGTAGATCACATTAGCTTCAATGTTTATGAAGGTGAGATCTTTGGTTTTCTCGGAGCAAACGGAGCCGGAAAGACCACGGCCATGAGGATGCTTTGCGCTTTGAGCAAGCCTACATCAGGAAAAGGTAAGGTAGCAGGCTTTGATATTGGCAAAGAATCTGAATTGGTAAAACGAAACATTGGTTACATGAGCCAGAAGTTTTCTCTTTATGAAGACCTTAAAGTGTGGGAAAACATTCGTCTGTTTGCCGGAATATATGGAATGAAAGATAAAGAAATTGCCATAAAGACTGAAGAACTGCTTGCCCGATTAGGTTTCGAATCAGAAAGAAACACATTGGTTGCCAGTCTGCCACTGGGATGGAAACAGAAACTGGCTTTCTCCGTGGCGATATTTCACGAACCCAAAATAGTATTTCTCGATGAACCAACAGGTGGAGTAGATCCTGCAACCCGCCGACAATTCTGGGAACTGATATATCAGGCTGCCGACAGAGGAATTACCGTCTTCGTAACTACCCACTACATGGATGAAGCTGAATATTGCAACCGGGTATCTATTATGGTAGACGGAGTAATTGAAGCGCTTGACAGTCCGGCCAATCTGAAAAAAAAGTTTAATGTTCAGGAAATGGAAGAGGTATTCTATAAACTGGCACGTAAAGCAAAAAGAGGAGAATAAAGCTATGAAGCAGTTTTTAGCATTTGTAAGAAAAGAATTTTATCATATATCCCGCGATAAGCGCACCATCCTTATTCTATTGGGAATGCCTATCGTGCAGATTATCATATTTGGATTCGCCATCACAACGGAGGTAAAGAACGTACGTGTTGCCGTTTTCGATCCATCAAAAGACGAGGTTACTCAGAAGATTATTGATAAGATTGATGCCAACGAATACATGAATGTGATTGCCAGAATAGATAATCAGCAAGATATTCAGACTACATTCAAGGAAGGAAAGGCCGATATAATTCTGGTTTTTGGAGATCACTTCGGAGAGAACTTCCGTCACACCGGAGATGCTTCCGTGCAACTCATTACGGATGGAACCGACCCAAATACGGCATCCACGCTCACAGGATATGTATCCAATGTTATTTCATCTGCTCAGCAGGAATTGAGCGGACAATATAAAATACCATTGACAATTACTCCGAAAGTAAAGCTACTCTATAACCCGGGCATGAAGGGAGCTTATAATTTTGTTCCGGGAGTTATGGGATTGATATTGATGCTTATCTGTGCCATGATGACATCTATATCTATCGTACGCGAGAAAGAAAACGGAACAATGGAAGTTCTTCTGGTATCGCCGGTTAAGCCTATCTATATTATTCTGGCAAAAGCAATTCCCTATATGGCACTTTGCTGTATAAACATTGCAACCATCTTACTATTATCAGTATATGTGCTCGATGTTCCTATTGCCGGAAGTCTGGTCTTATTGTTTGGCGTGTCACTGCTGTTCATCCTTGTATCACTGGCACTCGGTCTATTGATCTCTACCATTGCAGAAACACAGGTAGCAGCAATGCTTGTTTCGGGTATGGTTCTGCTGATGCCGGTAATGCTTCTATCTGGAATGATCTACCCTACCGAGAATATGCCGGTAATGCTTCAAGTAATATCGAATATAATTCCGGCAAAATGGTATATCATTGCTGTGAAAAAGATTATGATTGAAGGGCTCGATGTATATTTTGTTCTGAAAGAAATTGGAATTCTATCATTCATGGCCTTTGTTTTATTGATAGTTAGTCTTAAAAAGTTTAACGACAGATTAGAATAGATTATGCTAAAATATTTAATAGAAAAAGAATTCAAGCAGATAAGAAGGAATAGCTTTCTGCCACGATTAATAATTGGTTACCCTATTATTATGATGCTGATTATGCCATGGGCGGCTAATCTTGAGATAAAGAATATCAATCTTAGCATTGTGGATAATAATAACACTCAATGTTCCAGACAATTAATAAATAAAGCTGTATCGTCCGGATATTTCCGACTGACCGATATTTCGCCCTCCTATAACGAGGCTCTTAAAAGCGTTGAGAAAGGAGAATCGGACATTATTATGGAAATTCCTGCCGATTTTGAGCACAATCTCATGAAAGAAGGTAGTGCGGAATTACTAATCTCCGCAAATACTGTAAACGGCACCAAAGGTGGACTGGGGAGTAGTTATCTGGCAAATATAGTCAACGACTTTACATCTGATATAAAAGATCGTATTGTACAGCCCACAAAGGGAACAACTGTAACTCCGGCAATAAAAATGGTAACTCAGAGCAGATTTAATCCGAACTTAGATTATAAAGTATTTATGGTTCCTGCCCTTATGGTTATGGTGCTTACCATTCTCTGTGGATTCCTGCCGGCTTTAAATATTGTGAGCGAAAAGGAGAAAGGAACCATTGAACAAATAAATGTCACTCCGGTAAGCAAGTTTATGTTTATCCTGGCAAAGGTAATTCCTTACTGGATTATAGGATTTATTGCTCTAACATCATGTTTCGGAGTAGCAGTTGTGGTTTACGGAATAGTTCCAGTCGGACAACTGAGCACTTTATATACTTTGGCATTGCTTTATCTGTTTGCAATTTCAGGCTTTGGTCTGGTTATATCCAACTATTCCGATACTATGCAGCAAGCCATGTTTGTAATGTTCTTCTTTATGCTAGTGCTTATTCTGCTAAGTGGATTGTTCACTCCTATTAATAGTATGCCTCAATGGGCACAAGTAGTAACTATGTTTAATCCGCTGAAGTACTTTGTTCAGATTATGCGTGCCGTATATCTGAAAGGAAGTGGGTTTGCAGAACTTGGAGTACAGATTTCGGCATTGACCTTATTTGCTGTATTCTTCAACTCATGGGCTATTCTTAGTTACAGGAAAAAGTCGTAATGACTGTGCCTGTAACTATGTTAAGGAATACAATAAGTTTTATTAATTTGTAAAATACAGAAGTAATAATAAAAAGAAGCTTAAAATATCAGAAAATCTTATTTTAAAAGCCATACGCCATTCATAGTGTAAGATAAAGTCTTTGCTTTTCATTTATTCTGTTTGGTCGATTTATTTTGCCGGAATGAGATAAAAGAGTGATGTTTGCGCGCAATCAAAATTAGTTCTGTTATTGATTAATTCTAAAAACAACAACAATGAGTCTTAATTGCATGACAATTCCAACAATGAGTATTTCGGGTTCTACATCAAAGATATCAACCATTGGAACTCTGAATAACGATTTTGCTCTTTATCTTATTCAAGGAGATTTTCCTAAAGAAAGGTATCCAAAATATAAAGATGCTTATGAAGTTATCATTGTTAATTCTGGAAACCTGGATATTGAAATAGATAATCAGATTCATTCATTATCAAAATACTCTTTGGCTTATTTACCTCCCAATACCTCTTTCAAAATAAAGTCGGGCGATACCAGATTCCGGGGATATATAATGATATTCTCCAATGCTTTCATCGAATCACTGCAAATACCTTTAGCAATAAACAAGGAAAAAGCCTTCGTTAGGAAAAGTCTGTCGGATGATGCTCATTATGGCATGAACCAGACTTTTATGCTCATCAAAGACGAGATATCAAACCAAGAGCATATATTCAGAAAAGAAAAGTTATCGAATCTGGTATCAATCTTGTTTATTGATCTGCTCAACGTCTTCGTAAAGAGTTCAAATATGTTTCCGGGATTATCTTTCTCAGGAGAAAGTAAAAGAAGAACAAAACTCTCGAAAGATTTTTTCAGTCTGCTGAAAGAATATTCAAGAGAGCAGAGACAGGTGGGATTTTATGCAGACAAGCTATGCATTACTCCCAAATATCTGACATTTCTCTTAAAACAGTCTACCGGAAAATCGGCTAATGAATGGATTACTAACGCCGTTATTTCTGATGCAAAACATTTACTCAAGAATTCGGGCAACAGCATAAAAGAGGTATCATATACGCTAAACTTTGCCAACCAGAGTTTTTTCGGGAAATATTTCAAAAAGATGGTCGGCAAATCTCCTAAAGATTTTCAGAATAGTTGTACCTATTAGTCAAACAGTTCATTTTTAAGAGAATATAGCCAAAGGGCCTTAACTTCAATTTATTGCCCAATGACCGGCAATTTATTGGGCAATAATCTGAAATCATTCGCCAATGAATAAAATTTATTGGTGAATGGTTTTTATTTTATAAACCAATACTATTTCAACGCATAATATTGCAGACTGGAACAATAACTTTATCCTCTAAATCGAGCATAGCATTAATGAGGTAGAGTTCTTTAAATGAAGATAAATCATCGACCGATATATCTATCGGAGTTACTTTACCTTCTGCAATAAGTCGCTGGCGACAAGTGCCATTCAGTAAATAACTCTTGGGAGTATAGTAACTGGTTCCATCGCTGAATACCACATTGCTGTAACTTGTATCTGTAATTTTTCCATTCTGAGTAATCAGAATATCATCACATTCACCCTTTTCCTGAAGAAGCCTCAGCAATGAACTTCGGTCGGCATACTTTCGGGAGTAATCAATATCCCTGCCATCAACCAGCTTTAAAGATGCAACTTTACGGCATGTATAATGCTGATACTCCACTTCGTCAATAGATTTGCCATACAGAATACGGCATTTCACCACACCGTGCTTCATTTGTTCGGGAATAATAATATCCTTGAAAAACGTATCCGGTACGGAGGTCCGGAAAACTTCGTTCATAGTTTGTTTCATCCTCTGAAGATTGTATTCGGGATGAATAAACTCTCCGTTCACAACCTTAACCGTTTCTAAAAATTGCACTTGTTCACTCATAATGGCAAATATATTTTATCCAGTACTTCCTGATATTCTTCTTCCGGATTACTGTTCACAGTAATTCCTCCTCCACTCCGGAAATAATAGTTCCCGTTTTCTTTTTCAATATAACGAATCATCACGGCACTATCTAGTGTTTCGCCATCGTAATATCCAAAGACTCCGGTGTAGTAACCCCTATTTATCTTTTCTGCTTTACGAATAGTGTTTACGGTAGATCGTTTGGGTGCTCCGGATATTGAGCCGGCAGGGAGCATATCAAAGACTATACTTCCCAACCGTTCGTGATAATTGCCGGAAAGCATACCACAAATCTCAGAGCTTGTTTGCAACAACTTCTTCTGATTGGTTTCCAACACATCTACATATCTAAACTTACGCACATGCACATTGTCTGCCACAATACTCAGGTCATTACGAATCAAATCAACAATCGTGTTATGTTCGCACGTTTCCTTATAATCCTCCATCAATCGTTCTTCAGCATTGGGAAGAGAAGCATCTATTGTTCCTTTCATTGGATAAGACAAAATTTCACCCGAACATGAAATCTTCACAAACGTTTCGGGAGAGAAACAAACAAATTTATCGGGAACAAGAATCTTATAAAGGGCATGACTCCGCAAATAAATATCTTCCAGAGTAAGATTGCACTCAATAGCAGTTTTTTCTGTGAGGTTCAACAGAAAGGAATTACCTTTTTTCAATGCAGCATGAACTATCTGAAACTTAGAAAAATAGTTTTCATAACTTTCCGGCTTCTTTATCAACCAGGGAAGAACAGAGGTATCCTGCTCAACTTCAGAGTGATTAGAATGTCCTTCCAAAGAAAAAAGCACACTATCTTGCTCCATTGGCCTCTCGAAAAAGAAACCTTTAGTCATTTCAAAATCAACTCCAAAAAGAAAAGGAACCCGCTTTCTTCCGGCTTCATTCATCTTCCGGCAAACCAAATTTGCTTCATACTCAATCATAGAGCGCAAAATTATAAAAACAAAAAGAAAAGATATCTATTTATCTTTCAGAATCTGATTATATTTGTAGGCTACTACAATTATTCTAAAGAAAAAGAGATGAAAGCAAACACATCAACAATTTATATGCAAGACTGGCTTGCACTGCATCCTTATAATCGCATGGCAGAAACCGATCAATATTATATTGATATTGCTAATGATATTCTGAAAATTATCAATCAGTCGGCTACCAGTTTTAGCTTGAACAGTGACGTAAAACAAACAATAAGTTGCAATCTTGCAGCCTACTTTGAAGATGTAATCTCGCAAGAAGGACTTTGGAGGGCATTTATTACAAAGCATAAAGAGTTATATGGCAAGTTTCTTCCATTTTACCCACTTTCGTCTGATTATTACGAAGACGAGATTAATTTGGAAGATGTAGCTTTTCTGCTATGGCTTAATATTCAGTTATACGCAGGTAACGACAAGGAAGAATTTATAAATCCGGAAGAGCCGTCTTTAATTAAACTGGCAAAAGAAATATTTATTTTGCTTGATGGTGAATTCGAAACTGCACCTGAAAATACCTTCATGACCGATTTCTTTTCGTTCGAGAACAAGGATTATCATAAGTTTCCGGCTTTTGCGAATGATGCTGAATGGCTGTTTTTTCAATCTTACCTGCTTGCACCTTGTAACGAAGAGCCTATAAATACTATTATCGGAGAAGTACATAAGCATTATCCCAAAGCATCTGATAAAGACAGAAACGCAATAGTGCACGATGCCGTAAACCGACTAATGTTCTTGGATCCTTTCGGACCACTTGCATTGCAGATTAGCGAATGGTTTTCTGCTATTGCCGGTCCCGCACAGCCTTATAAGGAATATTTCGATCATTTCGAGTTCATCGATCGGGAAGAGTTTTATATCATCGAGAAAAGTAATTCGCACATCAAGATTCGTTCCGTGGCCAATGGCCGCGAAATTGATGTAACAAAAGAAGCTATAGCCGATTCATCGGTTCTTATTCCATGGAAAACAATTATTACCGTGAGCTGTGCATACTACAACAATGAATGGTGGTTCTTCGGAAAATTCTCTATTCGTAAGTTGAATGATGACGAAGATATACGTCCGGCAGCTTCTGTTGTAAAAAGTATAAAAGCAGAAGATCCGGTTTACACCATATTCACCGAAGCCAGTCAGGGCGAACCGCTAATGTACTTTTCATCTTACGATGCGCTGAAAGAGTTCTTCATCAACGGATTGAAATGGGAGGACAACGATGACAATATGATGCCCGATTTAAAAGCATTCCAGAACTTTATACTCTATGCTAATCCTAAAGGAATGCTAATAGCTCCGGATATTTCCGAGTATGTGAAAGATGAACGTAACCCAATGTATAATGCAGAAAAAGCTGCAGAAGGGGCGCTCGACTTATTTACAGTGCAAGGACAATGCCCCGTGGATCTGCTGAAATATCTGGAAAACAGTGGCCGTTTACCCGATGCTCAGATAAAGAGCGAACAGGGAGAAGAACATGGAAAAGCCCTGCTTCATAACAACTGGGACTTCATAGCCCGCCTTTTCCTGGAATCGTATTACAGAGAAGAATAAAAGAGCAGAATTAATATTAGTAAAATCAAGGTTCAATATTTTTTTAATCTATCTTTGTCAGCAAAATAAAATTAGAAACAACAAATATGAGAAAAAGTATTTTTACCAGAATAGCAGCTATCGCAATGCTTTGTCTGGCTATGGTTTCCACAGTTTCAGCACAAACTGAATGGAGTAAAAAAAGTGCTAAGAAATGGGTAAATGCAAGAGAATGGGCTAACGGTCTTGACATCGTCCCAGATAAAACTACAGACTACGTGAAATTTGCTACTCAGTACCACAAAGATAAAGATATGTGGGAAAAGATTTTCAAATTCCTGAAAGAAAAAGATTTAGCAAATATGCCTGTTGGAAGATACGAGATTGACGGCAACCGTTGCTTTGTTAATGTATCCGATTCAAAATCTAAATCGCCGGACAAAGTACTTATCGAGGCACACAAAAAGTATATTGATTTGCAGTACATGGTTAACAACGCTGAACTAATGGGATTAATCTCTTTAAAGGATGCAAAAGAGTCAGTACCTTACAATGAGAAAAAAGATAATGTTCACTATACAGGAGATAAAATTAAGTATCATAAGCTAACCGGCAAAAAGTTCTTCCTTCTTTTCCCGGGTGAACTACACAAAGCTTCTATCTGGACTTCCGGAAAAGAGACTACCGGCAGAAAGATCGTTGTGAAGATTGCCTATATTGCCGACTGAGAAATTCTAAAACAATAGAATAAAATGAAAACAACACCTGAAAAACCATCTCCTGCCGTTCCAAGAAAGAATGGCAAGAAAGTAACGCCAACAGGAAAAAGAATTGGAAAATCGAGACCTGCAAAGGCTAATAACCAGCAAAATAGAAGAGTTAAATAACTCTTCTGATAAAGAATAGAATGAAAGCCCTTTATACGTTAAAGTTTAGAGGGCTTTTTTATAAAAACAAAAGTTAACTAGCTAAATTTATTCTTTTGCTCAAATCTATTACCGGCAATAACAAGCAAACTACTATTACTCAAAAAAACAGAATTATTATTTTAACAATTTTAAGAACATTATTTCTTCAAATTATCATCTTATATCTTTGTTCTAAATTTTAATATAAATCATAAACTAAGAGATTTAAAATACTTATGTGGAATTTTTATTCAGAGACAATTTATGCTGTAACAATTGCTCGTTTTCTAACATCTATCTATCTTTTTGCACGACGTAACGAGGGCGAGCGCTCACGTATTATTTTATCCATAATCTCTCTCTTTACAGTATTAAATTACGCTTCCCGCTATTGGGCTACCATTCATGGACAAACTCCAATGCAAATAGTATCAGTCCCAATGATTTTAATAGCCATATTCATGATGACATCTTTTATTATATATCCCATTGAGGTTGTTTCGCCCGGCTGGATTAATTTCAAGAATATTGTTTTGTTATATTCGCCAATTGGGCTACTCTACGGAATATGGCTAATCACGTTGTGGTGTGGAGTTGAATACACCAATTATAATTCATTACAAGAGATGCTACCCTACCTAAGCAATTTTGATGTATGGTTTCGCTTTCTATTATGTTTTTTGATACTATGTCCTGCATTTTATATATTTCTGGTGCCTTATACCCAAAAATATTGCAACGTTAACCGTAAATGGAAATGGTTATATATTATTGTTCTTTCTATAAATACAATTGCTTACTTAGTTGTATTATGGGAAAGAAGTTCAATTACCGGTATACTATATTATTACATCGGTACAGGATGCTTTTTAGTAATGGCCTATACAGAATTATCCACCCGGTTTATCCGAAATCCAATATCTGAGAAAACTTTACCAGAAATGCCAAGTAAAGTTTTTGAAGAAACGCCAGTTTACACAAACGAAGTTACCGAAGCAGACAACTATAATTCGGCACTTTTTAGAAAGTTAGATGAATATATGAAAAAAAATGCAGCATGGCGTGATCCGGATCTTTCGTTAAACAAACTTTCATCAATAATGAATACTAACAGAACTTCACTTTCACTTGCTATCAAAAGAAGTGAACACGGGAATTACATAACATATATAAATAAATTGCGCTTTGACGATTTCGTTTTTTGTGTAACATCAAACTGTTCGATTAGTTATCAGCAGGCTTTCTATGATGCAGGTTTTCGCTCGCGCGCTACCGCTTTTCGAAATTTCCGCCAAATAACAGGTATGACACCTACTGAATATTTCATAAAAAACAAAAACTAAACACGAAGTGATTATATTTTCGTTTAACTAATCTGTTAAAAATGAACATTCTAACATCTTTTGCGTTATATTTGGTATTAAATAATTTAAAACAGAAGTTATGAAAAAGTTATTTCTATCATTAACAATGATGTTTGTCTTCTGCGTGGTAAGTTATGCACAGCAATCATGGAGTAACGATCCGGCACATTCTCGTTTAGGATTTACAGTTAAACATATGACCATATCTGATGTTAGTGGTCGCTTTACTGATTTCAGCGTTAAAGTAAAATCTGAAAAAACTGACTTAAGTGATTTAAAAATTGATGTAACAGCCCAAATAGGAAGTATCAATACCGACATTGAAGCAAGAGATAAGCACCTAAAGAGTGCCGATTTCTTTGATGCAGAGAAATATCCTACTCTTACTTTTGTTAGTACATCACATAAAAAGATCACGAATAATAAATTCAAATTAATGGGAAACCTTACCATGCACGGTATTACTAAATTCATAACTCTGGATGTTGTTTACTATGGTGAAGTTACTAACCCCATGAACCAAAAGAAAGTTTATGGTTTCAAAGTTACCGGAGTTGTAAAGCGTTCAAATTACAACTTAGGTTCTAAATTTGGTAATGCAATGATCAGTGATAATATAAAAATAGTGGCCGATCTGGAATTTAGTAAAGACTAAAGAAAAGATAAGTTTGCAAAGACATGAGGGTGTCCCAAAAGGATGCCCTCTTTTATATGCGCGGAATTATTCTTCTTTTTTCTGTATTTATAGGGGGTGAAATAAAAAAGCCCGCGGCTTATAATCAACCAATTAGCTTAAAAAGTAAAACGGATTGTCAGAAAACTTCCTTTATGGTTTCTCTGAAAAATAGAAAGAACGAGTTAAAAAGTGTTTCATGATTGATTTTAAGCACTATATAGGGAGATAAAAAAGAACTAAATTTTGAGCATTTTTATATATTACTACAAATAAAGCCAATAAAATGTCCTCATAAAGTAAAAAAGCTATTTACACAGTTAATCTATTAAAAGTATTCACTTCATATACAACTATTTATGACAATAAATTAATTATGTAAAAATTTAGAATTCAAATCAAGAATAGATTACATACAAAAGACCTGGCAATATTATAATAAATCTCTATATTTTAGTAGCTTTTTATACTTAGTAAAAAGAGCTATTCTACTTTTGAAGTGCCCCCAAAAGTTTTTTGTCTAATTTTCGGGGTTCATATCATTTTTGGATAACCCCATCTCTTTTATTCTTTAATCAGACACAGAATAAATATTATTAAAAGATTATTTTTATTCAATAAAGCCTCTTTCTCTTTTGCTATCAGCATCCTGGAAATAAGCCATGCCTGTGAGCATTTTACTAAAACCATTCCTTTTATAAAATTCTTCTTTACCTGGAGAGGCATATAAAATAAGATTATAGCCCGAGAGTTGTTCTTTCAAATTTTCAATAAGTATTTTACCCAATCCTTTACCCTGACAGGACGGATGAATAGCTACATCATATACTGCAGCCTGTAAAACGCCATCACTGATAGCCCGTGCGAATCCAACCAATGTTTCTTTGTGGAATATAAAAACGGTTGATGCACTATTTCGAAAAGCTTTTTCCTGAACTTTAGGGGCATGATATCTCATACCTACAGCTTTTAATATTTCTACGACTTCAGAGAAGTCAATGCCATCACAATTATTTGTTATCCTTATTTCCATAACTAAGCAAAGATTATTATTTTAATGTTTCATTTCAGGTGTTTGATAGAATAAGGACTAAACCTCTTTCTGATAAAACATTAAATCCAGGTATTGATCAAACTTACGGGCTACATTCTTTAAATTCCCACTGCAAGTATATCCACATTTCTCAAACAAATGACGACTAACCATGTTATCTCCGGAAATTAATGCAACAATATTTGTAAACCCTCCTTCTCGTACATAGTCTTCAAGTCTCAGTAAAGCTTCTGTTCCATATCCTCTGCCTTCGAACCCTGGTTTCAGATAAATTGTAATTTCAACAGAAACACTAAATGCAGCACGCGGCTTGAACTTATTAAAATAGCAGAAGCCACATTTTTCTCCTTCGGGAGTTAGAAGCATAAAGGAACGGTAAAGAGGATCTTTAACAGGAACAAAGCTCCTTATATCTTCCATCGGAACTGGTTCTATTGAGTAAACTACTGTTGTGTTAAGGGTATAGTAATCATACATTTCTTTCACAAAAGAAAGATCTTCCTCTTCTATTTCTACAAAATTCAATTGATTCATAATTCTATGACTGATATTTGAAGCCCAAAGATAGATGTTTTTTGCTAATCATTCTTTAGGTTTTAATTAATAAGAACTATTTAGTTAGTTATTTAGTGATAAAAAATTAACAAATAAATTAAATTTCCAAAATTTAATTGTACTCAGCTTTAAAAAAGATATACATTTACACTATCAAATTAAATGATTAAAATAAAACACTACATAAACAAATGAATAACGCAAAATCACTGTATAAGGGAATTATGGGAATATTTATTGTTATGATATTTACTGCTTGTTCAACTTATACTATTCCTGTTGATAGTTTTAAGGCACAAATGGAAACGTCATCAAAGATCTGCAAAGCGACTAATAAACCTGGAGTAATTTTCGCAAGAGCAGATAAGATAGAGACTAATGGAATAGAATACATTGAGTGCCTCAACAAAAAACTACAACCAGTAAAAGTAAAGGCCAACCCTAATATAATAATGCAGGTAACAGATTCAAATAATAAGAAAACTGTTTTCTATTTCGATACCGTTTTAAAGGAAGATTCAGTCATTACAGGTTTCACATCTTATATATTTATGACAAAGAAATCTATACCATTGAACAGTATTCGTAAAATAATAATTGATGCATCACGTAAAGGTAACTTTTCTTACAAATAAACATGTAACAGCCATTTAACAATTAAAATAATGAAAAGATCTATCAACCTGATTATCTTATTTATTTTCCCCATTATCGCATTTGCCCAAACATATTCAGGAAATGTTCTTAATGAGAAAAAAGAACCTTTGGAATACGTAAATATTGGTGTGATAGGAAAAGATATAGGTACGGTTTCAGATGTAAATGGGCACTACAATATTAATGTTGGTCCCGAATTTGATAACGATTCTATCCGCTTTTCCTATACAGGATATACCCCTGTTTCCATTAAGATGGCCGATTTCAAAAAACAATCTCATCTTATCAGCCTTAAGCCACAAGTCTTTAATCTGAGTGAAGTAGTAATAAAACCAATTCGTATAAAAGAAAAGAAGTTAGGTAATAATTTCAAGGTGTTTTTTCAAGCCGGTTTCATGGATAATAAAAAAGGATATGAAATGGGAGTTCTATTAAAAATTAAGAAACGGGCTATCTTACATAACGTTTCTATAAAAGTAACCAAATGCACTTACGACAGTCTTTGTTTACGTCTGAATATTTATAAAGAGGCAGGCAAAAAGAATTTTGTTAATGTGCTGCGCGATCCAATATATATTTACAGTAAAGCACCCAAAGGTTCATTTACTTTGAGTGCAAAATTAACTGATAATAAACTGGATGAAATTGTTGTTGAAGGAAACACACTTGTTACAATGGAGTTTATTAAGGATTTAGGAAAAGGACAATTATACCTGGCATCGGGAATGATAGGAGCTACATCCTATTACAGAAAAACAAGTCAGGGAAAATGGAAAAAAGCACCAGTAAAACTAGCCTTAAATGTTGACGCAGAAGTAGAGAAATAATAGAGTGGATTAACTCTATTATTTCTCAAGCATTGTTTTACTTTACAATAATCTCATCAACAAACATAAAACCTCCTTTACCGTTTGGTCGAGCAATATATTGAATATAGCGTGCTGTTTGTTCACCTTTCCAACCAAATTCGCGGAAGGCTAACCGTTCATAATCTTCCGGAAGCTCATTCTCTATTTTGCGAAGAGAAGTAAAATTCACTCCATCTTCAGAGATTCTGATTTCTACGTCATGAGGCATCCACACACCTGGTCCGATAAGTTGCATAAAATCGGCACCTATTGAATGAACAGGCATAGATGCACCAAGATCAATCGTTACATCCAGATTCGTACCAATAATACCTTGCCAACGGTGGTCGCCATACGACCATCCGCCTCTGAATCCATCTACCAAGGCAGAGTCGCCTCCAGCCGTGTAATTATAGTAATACTTCTTTTGTGTGTTATAGGTTATTTTCTTCCCAACAGCAAGATGGTTCTCTTTTTGCAGACTTACAGGTCTCTCTCCCACTTCATTCTTCAGCTGAAAAGGATGATATCCACGGCTTTCGAGGAAATCGACAGCTTTCAATGCGCGTGCATGAAAATCTGGGTATGACTTCAGTTCAGGAGCTGTCCATGCAACTTCAGCCAAAGCCAGTAATCTTGGATATATCATATATTCTGCATGTTCGGGAGTTGGAACATATTCTGTCCACAAATTGGTCTGCACACCAAGAATTAGTTTTTTCTGATCAACATTTAGTGAATCGGGAACCGGATTATAGGAATATACTTTCTGCAATGGCAGATATCCTCCAATTGCTTCGGGCTGTGTAGAAGGATCGTCCTGAAAAGCATCAAAATAACAATGAGAACCTGGAGTCATGATAGCCTGATGACCCGCTTTTGCTGCGGCTATTCCACCTTCCTCACCGCGCCATGACATCACAGTAGCATCGGGAGCCAAACCACCCTGAAGTATTTCATCCCAGCCCAAAAGCTTTCTTCCGTTAGCATTAAGGAACTTTTCTATTCTGTGAATCATATAACTCTGTAGCTCATCCACATTCTTTAAATTCTCATTCTTCATGCGAGCCTGACACTTAGTGCAGGTTTTCCATCCCTTCTTGGATGCTTCGTCTCCTCCTATATGAATATATTTAGAAGGGAAAAGAGCCATTACCTCGGTTAGTACGTTTTCAAGAAATGTAAAAGTACTATCGTTTCCAACACAGAAGTCAGAATCCACATACGGCTTTCCGGAGCAAGATAACTCGGGATAAACAGCCAGAACTTCTTCAGAATGTCCCGGCATCTCTATCTCGGGAATAACGGTGATGAAGCGCGACTGAGCATAAGCCACCACCTCTTTGACATCTTCCTGAGTATAATATCCGCCTTGTGCTTTCGGATTGTCTTTAGTACAATATTTCCGTCCGTTTCTATGCCATTCTTTCCAGGTTTTATAAGGTCTCCATGCAGCACTATCGGTGAGCAAAGGATATTTCTTAATTTCAATGCGCCAACCTGCACCATCAGTCAAATGCCAATGAAAGCGGTTAAGCTTGTAATAAGCCATCATATCAAGTTGTTTCTTGATAAAATCTTTAGTAAAGAAATGACGGGATACATCCAGATGAAGTCCTCGGTAAGAGAATCTGGGAGTATCCTTAATAAGTGCAGCAGGAAGAGTTTGTGTTTTCAAACATTCGTTCTGATTCACTAACTGTAAAAGCGACTGAACTCCATAAAATAATCCGGCTCCCTCTGTAGCAGATATAATGATTTGCTTAGGAGTTATTGATAGCTGATAACTTTCAGACGAAGGATAATCGGCTGTTTTCTCAACCAAAAGGAGGTTTACAGAATTCTTCTTACCCGATTTCCCCTTTTTAGAAAGTTTCAGTGGAGATTCTTTTATAAAGTTGAGCATATTATTACGCTCTTCACCTTTAAGATTTGTATAGAGCACCGTCTTTTTATTCAGCGTAAAGGTTCCTTTCTGCAGCTCTTCAACCAAAGGTTTTGGTGTAATATGAAGCTGAGCAGCCAGTTTGCCACTATTGCATAAAAGTACTATCAACAAGATAAGGATGTTTGTTCTGTTTCGTTTCATAGCTAGTATTTAGTTATTAGAGTATGTTATTTATCATCACATTATTTTTAGCACAGATATAATATATTATTTTAAAATAAAAGACCAAAGTTAGAGATATATTTCATATCGAAAGAACTATCACAACCAAAATTATAAAAATAAATAAAGAATCAACTTAATAATACATTTATTGATAGAAAATATAACTTTAGTCATAAACGGAAATAAAACAAGACACTTTAACTAAGAAAAATATTCTTCAATAAATTTATTCCCACTATTTTGCGTAAATTTGCACCCGAATTCAGACAAAACAGCGGAAGGTTAAAGATTTATGAGAGACTATGTTATTGCAGACAATCAGGATATTACCAAAGCAGGAATACTTTTCTTGTTAGGGGGAATGAAAGATGTAGGCAATATCACGGAGGCTAATAACCGTGCAGAACTGATTAAAGAGTTGCGTACTACTCCCGAAGCAATTGTTATTCTGGACTATACACTGTTTGACTTTGCCGGAGCCGATGAATTACTTATTCTCAATGAACGCTTCCCAAAAATTAGCTGGATACTCTTTTCCGATGAACTTAGTGAAGAATTTGTTAAGCGTGTACTTTACAGTAGTCAGTCGTTCAGCTTTGTGATGAAAGACAATTCAAAAGAAGAAATTACATCTGCCTTACAGTGCGCCATGCGTAAAGAAAGGTTTATCTGTAACCATGTAAGTAACATGCTAATTGGTAAACAAACTCAGGCTCCCGTTGAAAACATACTTACCAATACAGAAAAGATTATTTTAAAAGAGATAGCATTAGGCAAAACTACAAAAGAAATTGCTGCCGAACGGAATCTGAGCTTCCATACTATTAATTCGCACCGAAAAAATATATTTCGGAAACTGGAAGTAAACAACGTTCACGAAGCAACAAAATACGCCATGAGAGCAGGGATTGTTGACATGGCAGAATATTATATATAACATTAATTTTTTATGGAAATAGCAACATTACTCTCAGGAGGTGTAGACAGCTCAGTTGTTGTACATCTTCTAAAGGAACAAGGATATGATCCGGCTTTGTTTTATATCAAGATCGGAATGGATGACGATGAGGATCTTTCATGTACAGCAGAAGAAGATATTGAAATGGCGACTTATATTGCGAAAAAATATGGCTGCCGCTTTGAAATTATAGACTTACAAAAAGAATATTGGGACAATGTGGTGTCTTATACCATTGATAAAGTGCGTAAAGGATTCACTCCTAATCCTGATGTGATGTGCAATAAACTAATTAAGTTTGGTTGCTTTGAACAGAAATGTGGCAAGGATTTTGATAAGACCGCTACAGGACATTATGCTTCTACTACAGAAATAGATGGAAAGGTTTATCTCTCCACAGCTATAGACCCGGTAAAAGATCAGACCGACTTTTTGGCTCAGATTGATTACTTGCAGGTATCAAAGCTAATGTTCCCTCTTGGCAGAATGATGAAGAGCGAAGTTAGGGATGCCGCTCTCCGCGCAGCACTTCCTACAGCCAAAAGAAAAGATAGTCAGGGAATTTGCTTCCTGGGAAAGATTAACTATAACGACTTCATCCGCCGCTATTTAGGCGAGAAGAAAGGAAAAATTGTGGAACTGGAAACCGGAAAGATTCTAGGTACCCACAATGGATATTGGTTCCACACTATCGGTCAGCGAAAAGGACTAGGCTTAGGTGGTGGTCCCTGGTTCGTTATTAAAAAAGATCTGGAACAAAACATAATCTATGTTTCTCGTGGTTATGAAGTTGAAACGCAATATGGGCAAGAATTCAGCATGCACGATTTCCATTTCATCACAGACAATCCATGGGAATCGGTAAAAGATTCTATTGATGTCACTTTCAAGATTCGTCATACTCCAGAATTTATACCTGGAAAGCTTACACACGATGGAAACATATACAGAATAGAATCTTCCAAGAAGCTGCAAGGTATTGCACCCGGACAGTTTGGTGTGGTATATGATAAAGATGCAAACATTTGCGTAGGAAGTGGAGAAATTCTTTGCAAGGATAGATAAATGTATAGCCGGAACCTTTTAGTTTTTTGAAAAATAAAATGCTCCGGCTAGCCACCACTTAAAAACAACAACAATAAAGAACGAGAGTAGATTATGAAACCACCGCTGTAGGCTTCATAAATATAATTCCATCATAATATTGCAACGTTTATATGAAGCACCACGTTTAGGAACTGCTTTAAATCCAAGTTTCTTATAAAGTACTATGGATGCTTCCATTCTTGTATTCCCTTCCAGAAATATCTTTTTATAACCGTTACTTCGGGCATAAGCCAAAGCAGCTTCCCCCAACAGGCTCCCAGCTCCCTTTCCTTGATAGCCAGGAGTTACAGCCATCTTTGCCAATTCATATATTCCTTTTTCCGGATGAGACATTAGTGCACAACATCCAACAGGTTTTCCATATTTATTGACTACAAAGAAAATTTGTCCGCCTTTATTCAGAATGTAACCTTCTGGGTCGTTAAATACAACTCGGTCAGAACTCTCCAGATGGAAGAAAGTCTGTATCCATTCTGAATTAAGCCGAACAAAATCTGATTGATAGGACGGCTGATATAATTCAATTCTCAGCTCACCCATCATTATAACTTAGCTAATGCCTGCTCCAAATCTGCTTTGATATCGTCTATGTTCTCAATACCAGCAGAAAGGCGAAGCAATCCGGGAACTGCACCCGAAGCAATCTTTGCTTCTTCCGAAAGCTGTTCGTGTGTAGTTGCAGCCGGATGAATAATCAAGGTTTTAGCATCACCAACATTGGCCAAATGGCTTATAAGTTGCAGATTATTAATCAAATTGTCGGCATCTTTGCTTCCACCTTTAAGTTTAAAGGAAAGAACACCACCAAAACCTCTTTTCAGATATTTCACAGCCAAGTCATGATATGGACTGCTTTTCAATCCCGGATAGTTTACATATTCCACTTCCGGACGAGATTCCAGCCACTGAGCCAAAGTCAAAGCATTAGAGACATGACGTTCTACACGAAGAGACAAAGATTCAAGTCCTTGCAGTAATAAGAAAGAGTTGAATGGAGAGATTGTGTTACCCCAATCGCGTAATCCTTCAGTACGTGCACGAATAGTGAAAGCTATATTTCCAAACGGACCATTAGCACCAAACACATCCCAGAACACTAATCCGTGATAACTTTCGCTAGGCTCTGTAAAAGCTGGAAATTTACCATTACCCCAATTAAACTTACCGCTGTCAACAATAACACCACCCAAAGCAGTTCCGTGTCCACCAATCCATTTTGTAGCACTTTCAACAACTACACTTGCGCCATGTTCCAACGGACGGAATATTGCTCCACCAGCACCGAAGGTATTATCAACAATCAATGGAATACCATGCTTATCAGCAACAGCAGCAATAGCTTCGAAATCAGGAATATTCAAATCCGGATTACCGATAGTCTCCAGATACAGCGCTTTAGTCTTGTCATCAATCAGTTTCTCAAATTCTTCAGGAGAATCATTCGGAGTAAAGTGAACTGTTACCCCTAAACGCTTAAACTGATTCTTAAACTGATTATACGTTCCACCATACAAGTGAGAAGTAGAAACAAAGTTATCGCCAGCCTCAACGATATTATTCAGAACAATGAACTGAGCCGATTGTCCGGAAGAGGTAGCCAAGGCGGAAAGTCCGCCCTCAAGGGCTGCCACTCTTTTTTCAAACACATCGGTAGTAGGATTCATTAATCGTGTATATATATTGCCAAACTTACGTAGTCCAAACAGATCAGCACCATCCTGTGCATCTTCAAAAACATAAGAACTTGTCAGGTAAATAGGTACTGCACGTGAATGTGTTGTTTTATCAACTTCCTGTCCTGCATGTACCTGCAATGTTTCAAACTTTAGTTTATTTGTATCAAGAGCCATATTCGTAATATTTTAAATTTCTTATTCTATTAATTAAAGTAACCTCTGCTCCTCTTCTACAAAGGATACTCATCAAAAGCATAAAGCAAAGTAGAAAGGTAGCGTTCGCCGGTGTCAGGAAGTAACACAACAATTTTCTTTCCTGCATTTTCAGGCTTCTTAGCCAACTCCGAAGCAGCAAAAGTAGCAGCTCCCGATGAAATGCCTACCAGTAAACCTTCCTGTGATGCCAGTTCACGTCCGGTACGTATTGCATCATCATTACTCACCTGAATAATTTCATCTACCACACTACTGTTAAAGTTATTAGGAACAAATCCTGCACCTATACCCTGAATTTTATGCGGACCAGATTTACCACCTGATAATACCGGAGAATCCACTGGTTCTACAGCAATAATCTGTACATTAGGATTATATTTCTTCAGTGTTACTCCAACTCCCGATACAGTCCCCCCTGTACCTACACCTGCAACAAAAATATCAACCTCACCATCTGTATCTTTCCATACTTCTTCTGCGGTAGTTTTACTATGAATTTCCGGATTAGCAGAATTTTCAAATTGCTGAAGTATAACAGCATCCGAAGTTTCTTCTTTAATTGCAAAAGCTTTTGCAATTGCCCCTTTCATACCTTCGGCACCAGGAGTAAGAACAAGATTCGCTCCAAGAGCTTTAAGAAGATTTCTACGCTCAACGCTCATGGTATCGGGCATTGTCAAAATTAACTTATATTTTTTTACTGCGGCAACAAATGCTAGTCCTACTCCCATGTTTCCGCTTGTTGGTTCTACAATCACACTTCCCGGTTTAAGAAGTCCTTTTTCCTCAGCATCCTGAATCATTGCAAATGCTGCACGGTCTTTTACGCTACCAGCAGGATTAAAGTATTCCAGCTTTGCAATCACTGTTGCTTTGAGATCCTTAACTGCATTAAAATGAGAAAGTTCTAATAAAGGAGTATTTCCTATTAGGTCTGTTAATTGTTTTGCGATCTTTGCCATAATGCTATAGTTTTTTAATTGTTTTCTTATATTGCAAAGATAGGGTGTAATTAAGGGGTACACAATCACGTAAATTAGTCATTTTCGTACCACAATTGTGGTATAAATCAATAGGAATTACTAGTTTTGTAATCTTAAACGAAGAAAATCATTGAAAATGAAGAAATATACATATCTGTTTTTACTGTTGCTTGGAGCAACATTTACCACATTATTATCTTCCTGTCAAGGAGAAGATCGCCGATTGGAATACAAAGATACTAAAGGTGTAAACGACTGGATATATGGTGAGATGAAAGACGTTTATTTATGGTATGATGAAATTCCGGTAGAAGATAAACTAAACTTTTATGCAAATCCGGACGCCTTCTTCTATACCTTATTATCAAGCAAAGAAAAGAAAAACGATAACTATTACTCTTGGATAGAGCAAAAAGAGGTCACCACTAAAAGTATTGATGACAGTTCTTCATACGGATTTGAGTTTATGAGTTATACAGACGAAAAAAATAGTTCTGTATACGTTCGCGTGCTTTATGTTTTGCCTGGAAGTCCAGCCAGCACTGCCGGACTGAAACGTGGTGACTGGATTATTGCCTTTGACGGAAATAAAATAACAAGTACCAATTATACACAATTGCTAACCGGTAGCGGAGTAAAGCTAACTTTAGCTACTTATACCGGAAATTCAACGAATCCATTTACAGAAAAAGGCACACTAACTTTAGGTGCTGCAAATGCTGTGAATAATGACCCAATTCTGGTAAATAAGGTATTAACAAGCACATCGGGAAGCAAAATCGGCTATCTGATGTACACTCACTTTGCCACTGGCCCAAATGATAATGCTAACGATTACACTTATCAGAATGAATTGCGCCAGGTCTTTGCATCATTCAAAAGTCAGAATGTTACAGAATTCGTGCTCGACCTTCGTTACAATCCGGGAGGATATATCAGCAACAGTCAGCTACTTAGTACTATGCTTGCTCCAAGCTCAGCGTTGGGCAAAACATTCTGCGTAATAAAGTACAATGATAAAATGAGTCCGTCACAAAACATCTACACCTTTGACAGTGATTCTATTAAAGGTGGAGCCAATCTAAATCTGTCTCGTCTGTATGTTTTGGTAAGCAAGTACACAGCCTCATCATCAGAGCTATTGATCAATGGACTAAAACCATTTATGAATGTAACATTAATTGGTACAACAACCGAAGGAAAAAATCTGGGATCGGTCTCTATTCAGCACGAAGAATCTAACTGGATGATTCAACCTATTATAGGAAAGCTGTACAATTCAAAAGATGAATCAGATTACGGTAGTGGTTTTACTCCCGATTATGAACTGGATGAATTTTCAGATTACAGCACATATAAGGAATTGGGAGATGAAAATGAAATTATGTTGAGCAAAGCACTTGCATTAATAAATGGTGCGAGCCTCACGAAGAGCACCCGCACCAAATCTGTATCTACAATGTTGAACATCAAACAAAGTTCACTGGATAGGAAAAAGACAAACGGAGCATGGTTAGCTCCTATAAAGAAATAACAAACGGTTATCTCTCAAAGAACTTTTTAAAGAACAACAACTGATAGTCAATGGAATTATTCCAGTATTGACCGTTATGAACTCCGGGACGGGTAATAAAATCATGATTGATTTTCCGTCCCAATAAACGTTCATGGAGATCTTTATTCACATTCAGGAAGAAATCGCCTTCTCCACAATCAATAATTATAGCAAGGTCGCCATTCTGAATCTTATCAATCTGATTGATTACAGTATGTTCATCCCATGATTTCTTATTGTAAGCAAACTCGCCCAATTGTTTACTCATTTCCCAGTTAGTTGGAAAAGGACGAATATCTACCCCACCGCTGGTACTTCCGGCTGCACCAAAAATATCTTTATGACGGAATGCAAGCCACAATGCTCCGTGGCCGCCCATACTTAAACCAGTAATAGCACGGCCTTTCTTTTCTGCAACAGTTTTATAATGACTATCAATATACTTCACTAATTCATCCGATACAAATGTTTCGTAACGGTAAGAAGAATCTTTTGGACTATCCCAATACCAACTGTTTTTGCCATCAGGGCATACTATGATCATCTTATTCTGATCTGCTATTTCGGGTAAATTTGGTTTCAACTCTATCCAACTTTTAGCATTACCACTATAGCCATGCAAAAGATAAAGCACCGGATAAGTTGCATTCTTTGTAGCCTTAGTCACCTCCGGAGCAATCACCACCACCTGAACATCTTTATTCATAGACGGACTTTTCACTAATAAGGTATCAACTTTCGCTGCATGCAGACTTACTGCAAGAAAAAGCAAAAGAACAGATAAAGAAATAATACGGTTTTTCATATTCATTTAATTATTAATACTTATATTTCTACATATTTTTATGATCTTGCAAAATTAAATAAAAAGAAAAAGGATTATAACATTTTTATTCCGATTTTTGTTATTGATAAAAATACAACAACTTATGAAAAAGATAACATCTCTGATTATATTTATATTGGTTGCTCTATCCACCGTGGCACAACAAAAACATTCCATAAAAGGAATAGTAATCGACAAAGGAAAACGAGAACCAATATCCTTTGCAAGCATAGGTATCTATGGAACCGGACAAGGAGCGGTGACAGATTCTGTGGGTAAATTCAACATCCAGAATGTAGTACCCGGAATATATAGGTTACAGATTTCAGCTGTGGGATACAATACAGTGCTCACTCCCGAATATATTATCTCTACAAAAGATCTCTTTATAACGGTAGAACTTGAAGAAAGCGTAACCCAACTGGGCGAAGTAAGCGTTACAGCTTCCATGTTCAGAAGAAATCCGGAAAGCCCTGTTGGTCTTCGCCTGATAGGATTACAGGAAATAGAGAAAAGTCCGGGAGCAAACCGCGACATTTCACGTATTGTGCAAAACTATGCAGGTGTGGGATACTCACCGGTAGGATACCGTAACGACCTGATTGTACGTGGAGGCGGACCATCAGAAAACCGCTTCTTTATGGATGGAGTGGAGATTCCCAATATTAATCACTTCAGTACTCAGGGAGCATCGGGCGGACCAGTTGGAATCATTAATGCCGACCTCATCCGTGAAGTCAGCTTTTACACCGGAGCTTTCCCCGCAAGCAAAGGAAATGCATTGAGTTCCGTGCTCGACTTCAGGCTTCGTGACGGAAATATGGAGAAGAATTCCATGAAAGCCACTCTCGGAGCATCTGAGTTTTCTTTAACCTCCAACGGTCATCTGAGTAAAAAGACAACTTATCTGGCTTCTGTCCGCCAGTCATACCTGCAATTCCTTTTCAAAGCTTTAGGATTACCCTTCCTGCCAACATATACCGATGCACAGTTTAAAACAAAGACACGACTGTCTCAGCATAATGAAATTACATTCCTTGGACTTACAGGTATTGATAATATGAAACTCAATACAAATCTTACAGGCGAGAAGGCAGAATACATACTCAGCTATTTGCCCACTGTTAAGCAGGAAACATTCACTCTTGGCTCGGTATACAAACATTATGCAGGCGCACATATACAGACAGTAGTTCTGAGTCATAGTTACCTGAATAATCACCTCACAAAATATCTCAGAAATGATGAAAGCAATCCGGATAATCTGACTCTGAAATATGGTTCACTGGAACAGGAAACCAAGCTACGTGTAGAAAATGTTTCTACCTTTGGAACTGTAAAAGTGAGTTTCGGAGCAAATCTGGATCACACACAATATACCAATACCACATTTCAAAAGGCATATACAGATCAATCGAAGACATATAAGTATCACACCTTTCTGGATATGCTTCGCTGGGGATTCTTCGGAACCATGAATTATGAATCGCCGGATGAACGGATGACCGTATCACTCGGAGTAAGGGGCGATGCCTGCAATTACACCTCACAGATGAATAAGCTCAATAATCAGCTTTCACCAAGACTATCCCTCTCCTACCTGATTATAGGAGATGTTTATTTCAGTGGCAATGTAGGTCGGTATTATCAGTTGCCGGCTTATACCGCTCTTGGTTATAAAGATAACAATGGAATTTATCTCAATAAAGGTTTGGGATATATAACTGTCGACCAATACAGTGCCGGACTAACATACAAGCACAGTGAGAATCTGCAGATTACAGCTGAAGGATTTTACAAAAAGTACGATAATATTCCTTTTTCCGTAAATGATAATATCCCGCTGGCAGATAAAGGAGCCGATTATGGTGTGGTGGGAAACGAAGAACTCACCCCCACTGCTCAGGGTCGTTCGTATGGTGTTGAGCTGATGGCGAAATGGATTATTGCGAAAAAGCTGAATCTATCCTCCGCCCTCACCCTCTTTAAAAGTGAATACCGGAAAAACGAACTAAGTCCATACATTGCTTCTTCGTGGGATAACAAATACATCTTCAACCTGGGAGGTACGTACAACTTTGAAAAGAACTGGAGTTTCGGAGCAAAAATAAGCAGTATAGGCGGAGCACCTTACACTCCTTATGATGTAGATAAATCATCACTGGTAACTGCCTGGGATGCACAAGGCCGAGCATATTACAACTATTCCAAATACAACACCGAACGTTTATCTGCCTATACCCGTATTGACCTGAGAGTTGACAAGACTTTCTATATAAAGAAATACATGCTTGGTTTCTACATTGATTTACAGAACATAACAGGTAGTCAGATTAAGCAGGCCGATGCCTTAATGAGTACAGGAGTAATTGAAAACCCTTCTGCACCTGCAAATCAGCAACGGTATAAAATGAAATACATCAGTCAGGATAGTGGTACAGTGATTCCTACTTTGGGAATTACTTTTGAGTTTTAGCGAATAAGCTTCTACAAAAACAATGTTCACTGAAACCTATACATCTTTGCAGCCGTTGCTTTTCAAAGATCTTAGTTTCAGTGAACATTCAGCGAACATTATTTATTTCAATTTGTCCATTAATCTTGTGTTTCAATATATACAACATGAGTTTGCAAATACTCTTCCAGACCATGTTTACCATCAGCGCCACCAATACCCGATTTACGCCATCCGGCATGGAATCCCTGCATAGCCTCAAAGTTCTCTCTGTTCACATACGTTTCACCGAACTTCAGACTACGAACCAACATCAACGCAGTATTCAGGTTCTTTGTATATACAGATGAGGTAAGCCCGTATTCGCAGTCGTTAGCCCATTCAATAGCTTTATCTAAATCAGTAAATTCAATGACAGGCAGAACAGGACCAAAGGTTTCTTCGTGTGCAATATCCATATCATGGGTTACATCAGTAAGAACAGTAGGTTCAAAGAAATAACCTTTCTGATCTATCTTCTTACCACCACATGCAATCTTAGCTCCTTGATTAACAGCTTTGTCCACTTTCTCCTGAACGGATTTCAGCGAATTAGCATCAATTAGCGGTCCCATATCCAGTTCTTTAATTTTGCTCGGATCTCCAAAAGTAACTTTTTTCATTCCTTCAATGACCTTTTTCTGGAATTCATCCTTTACATCTTTATGCACATAAACACGTTCGCAACAGTTGCAAACCTGTCCCGTATTAATAACCCGGGATGCTATAATGCATTTTACAGCCAAATCAATGTCTGCATCATTCATTACAATAGCAGGGGCTTTTCCACCTAGTTCCAGAGATACCTTGGTGATATTAGCACAGGCAGCAGCCATGGTCTGACGGCCGGCATCCACACTTCCGGTGAGACTAACCATACCCACTTTCGGATTAGCAGCCAGTTCATGCCCCACTACCGAACCTTTACCAAATACAATATTGAATACGCCTGCTGGCAATCCAGATTCTTCTACAATCTGAGCAAACACATAAGCATTTTCAGGAGTCAACTGACTTGGTTTGATAACGATAGTATTACCAGTAACCAATGCAGGAGCAGCCTTTCTGGCAATTAAGAAAAACGGAAAATTCCATGGAAGGATACCTGTAGTAACACCAATAGGTTTCTTAAACAGGAATATATTTTCTTTTGGTCTGTCACTCTGAATAATTTCGCCTTCATAACGGCGGGCCCATTCGGCCATGTAATCCAAATAATCAGCGGTAAATAAAACCTCAACATTTGCCAATGCCTGCGTTTTGCCACCTTCTCTCACAATAATATCAGTCAGCTCAGCTTCTCTTTTTCTGATACCGTTTGCAATAATTCTAAGATATTTAGCTCTTTCTACAGCAGGAATCTTCTCCCATGCAGGCTGAGCTTTTTCAGCAGCATCAATTGCTGCTTTTACATCATCGGCAGTACCATCCGGCATCAGTGAGATAACTTCTTCAGTCGAAGGGTTCAGAACATTAATCCATTTGTCAGAAACGTTTTCTACAAATTTCCCATTGATAAACATTTTTAGATTTTTCATAGGCTGTTTTTTAAAGATTAACAAAGAGTCATAAAGATATATTTTTAGAATGACAATATCACTTCATTTTTTGATTTTATGACTTACTTTTTTGACTTAGAATCTTTATAGTCAATTTTTTATATAATCTTATTTAGCCTATTTGCCCAAACTTATATCAGTTAGGATTTTCATTACTATTTCTGTTATTTCTTTTCTGTTATAATGTAGTATCCTCCGGTTTTAGGTGCGCCTCTATTTAATATACAAGGACAACTTTCAAGCTATTTATAAAAATAATACCACCAATATGAGCTAAACATTTGTATATTAGATTATTATAAACATATCTAATTGGCTATTATAAATTCTATTGTAAATTTGGAGGCTATTTTTTGATAATTGAGCTATATTCTCATCGATACACTTCACAAATATACTGTTTTTCGTTTTTAATAAGCAATTGAATTTTGATTTGAATAGAAAAAAACAGAATTAAAACTCTACATTTATTCATTAAAATAGAAATGTATTTATCATATATCTAGAGCTTTTTAGAAAATAACAATTTAAATTTGTTATAAAAATAAGAAAACAAACTATATTTGCATTTTAAACAAGAATAGCCAAAATAATGATATATTTTTCTTTTTTACTCAAAAATCACGACTAATGCAATGTTTTCTATGTCTTATTTAATACTGTGATTTCAAAAAAGCGAATTTAAATATGCTATAATTCAATAAAATACGATATATACATGATACATAATAATTTCTATTTTTTAATACAGATTACGATAAAATGAAATTGCTTGGACTAATTCTTAAATGCATGATGTTATAAAATATGAAATTTATTAAATATTTATATATTGTATAGAAAATAAGAGATTTACAGATAATACATTTCGATACAAATTACTGTTTTATATATTTTAATTACAAATAAATTTAAATCAAGATGAAAATACTAGAAAATAGTTCTAATATTGATTCAGTGCACTTAATTCAAAGTATAATTTTTACGTTAGAATTAGATAAAATCGATTTTTGTGTTTGTATCCATAAAGCAAAACTAAACTGGAGACAAATAAATGATACGATTGAAAAAAAAATTTTAAATATCAGTTCAGGCCTTAGATATAGTAACTACGAGTTAGAAACTATTCAAGGAAAAAATATTTGTGATTTTGTAGCGTTTAATAATTACCAAAAGTTAATATCCATTAGTTCTAAAATAATTATTAATAAAGAAGAAAAGCATCTTTTAATGATGAATTTACATACAGCTGAAGAAATTAAAATAGATAATATTGTCCAAATAGTAAAGAAATTAACAGATAAAAGGTTCTGGATAGTAAAGACTGATAGATTTTATCACATATACACTAATGAAATAGCAGATAAAAATAGATGGCTAGAATGGAATATCAATTTTCTTATGTTAGATTGTTTGGTTAGTCCAAGGTATATAGGTCATTCACTTAGAGATGGATTTAATTTATTGAGATTGAATTCTACAAATTCAATAAAGATAAAAGTTCCTGTAGTAATTTATGATTCCATAAATAATGTTTAAATTGAAATAGATTATGGATAACCAAGAAGAAGGAAATAGTAAATGCAGCTATAAAAAAGAATGTTTAATAAATTGTCTTACAGAATTAACAAACATCCCGGTAAATTCTATTGTGAAATTTGATTCTTTTTGCAGTTATCAATGCCTAAATTGTATTAAACCAATTTTACATTTTCTTAAATGTTTTGGGGTAATTGATATTCAGGATGATAGCTTTAAAATAAGAACAATTGAGGCTAAAAGCTTTATAAAAATATTAATCGAATATATTGAAAATGATATTGAGATTATTGAAGGGTGGGATGAAATTAAAGGAAAGCCAGTATCTATATCGGATAAAAACATATTATTTTCAAAATCATTTTTATATGCAATTGAGAAGAAAAGAATAGACAGGCTCAAGGAATGTGCTAAACCAATAAGAACTAACAAGGTTTCAAAAATTATTTTTAAAGCAAAGATCAACAATAAAGAACGTTATTTGATGCAGTACGATTCAAGAGCTCATCAATATAAGCTAATAGGGGGGTATCAAAAAGCATGTGATAAAAATTCATTTGATGCAGTGTTAAGGGAGATTATAGAAGAACTTCCTGAAGCTAATTTTGAATTACATAAGAATATTGAAATTACCCAAGTTTTAGAAACAACTCAACTTGAATTATCTAGTAAATATTGCATTTACTCAGAATACAATATTACTGTATTTTATGCTTATAATATAGATATGAAAATGTTTTCTCAAATTGATAAGAAACTTAATTCTTGGGTTAGTTGGCAAGAAATAAAAGAAGGAATTGCAAGAGATCAAAAACAAATTTATCCAAATAATGAAGAAATACTCAATGCTATGAAAAAATTAAATTATAGCATTAAGTCATCTAGAACAGACATAAGAGAGCTACTTGATGAATATCGAATACAAATAGTTGGATTATTGCTTGCTATTGGAGGATTATTAATTGCCTTACTTTCTTATCTAAAAAACTAAGGATTAAATATTGAGCAAAAACAAATTCTATAAGATTGTTTTAAGGTAAGCATTCTTTTAGATTCAATTCTCCTTGCATTCTTCCAAGTCAACTGATTTACTTTGAAGATCAATATCTTCTTTCTTGTTATAGACTATATTCAGGTTTACACTCTGTGGGATTATATCATTGCCATTAGTGGTTACATCCTGTCTGATTGGTGCATCAAAGCCTAACATTCTATTGATACAATCAAGGCTTTTCTGCTTATCATATAGCTCTATCTTCACGAACTCTACATCTACTATCTCCGGACTGTCTGCTGTTCCGATATTCTTCTTTAGCACCTTTGTGGATATGTTTTTTATGCAAGCCTTCTGATCATCTGTCAGCTTGTTAAAGTCAGTTCTTTCTATCCAGATGTTATGCATATTGGCTATTGAAGAGAATGCTATCTTCTCATGCTCCTTAAGAACCCTTAATGCGCTTATCCCTGCTGTCTTGGCAAGGTTATCCTGCATTTCTTTAATTCTGTTCTGAATTTGAGGCTTTCTCAGGTTTTCGGATGCTATTGAATATGCTGTTTTTACGTTGTAACCTGCTCTTATAGCTGCTTGAGTTGCATTAAAATCTATGCAGTACTCATAACAAAAACGTTCTTGTTTTGGAGTTAATTGAATGTCGGTGCTATCTTGCATTACTTTGTCTATTTTCACTTAAACCCAAAGGTACTAAACAATAAGAGCGATTAAATATAATCACCCTCCTTTCACGACAATGGGCTTGTTGTCGTTAGCTTTCAAGAATACTCAAACTTTCGTTATTTGTACATAATAACCATAAGTGTAGATAAAATAATATTTTTTATCTACATTTGTAACATAAAACAAATAGTTAACAAAAAAAAATAAAGAAATGGAACTTTTAAAAAAAATATGGAAAGACCCTGTAGGAAGCAAAATTATCACAGCAATAATAATACCTATTATATTTTTTATATGCACATTTATTTACTCACAAATAACAAATAAATCTTTAAATGATGTATCTCTTTCTATTCTTAATTATCAATTAAAAACATGGGCAATTTTAGCAATAATATTTATAGTTTATTTATTAAGATATACGTATATAAAATGGATAAAAAGAAACTTTAAATATAACGTAAACACACTAACACATGACAAAGAACTATATGACAATATAATTAATAAAATATTACCAGCGACTGGTTCTATTAGTTTTATAAGAACTAACAACTTTGCTGGTTTTGCATTTAACTTGGATAATTTGGATGATATTGATAATTTTTACGATAAAAAAGACGACCCTAATTACGAATTTGAAAATCCAGCTATAGAGGCTATAAGAAAAAAACTTTTGAAAAATATTGATATATTTGAAGACTTAATAGGATTTGAGACTTTCTCAACGCATAATAATTTTCAAACAGTTCCACCAGAATGGGAAACAAATGACCCAGAGCGCTTTTGGAAGGTCGTAAATGCTATTCATGACTCAACAAGAGAAATATGTGGACATTATGATGATCTCGTAAGAATGGGCAGAAAATTAATTAACTAAATATATTTGATTTGTATATAAGCTAGTAATCCGGAGAAATAGCTTCCGGTTTACCTCTCTCCCCTCTCCACTTTCAACCTATCAATGATCTCATTATAGACATAGTCTATATCTCTACGAAAGTCCTTGTAGTTCTGATACAGAAACACTACATCTGCACAATTATCGCTTACTGTAGACTCTGAATGAAGGTTTACGGCATCAGATATAGCCATTCTTAAACCTTTTGGCATTTTACCGCCAGTAAGTACACTTGGTGAATAAAGGAATATGATAATGAAGATAAATTGCTTTCTGGATCTCACACTGTCTCTTCTTGGCGGGCAATCTCTATTCTCTGAGATCTCATTGAACCACTGATATACTTTTGGGATAAAGTTTAAATCTGATAAGATAGGATTAGATAACTCGGCTTCACGTTCTGAAAGTCTTCTCTTTTGTTCTCTTATTGTTTTTAGCTCTGATATTTCGCTGAACATAGTACGCTGTTTTAAAAATTAGTAGTATATTTGTACTATGTTCAAAGGAGGTGGTGCTTAGTCGTGTGGGTGCTGCCTCTTTCTATTTTACGGACGTATCTTTTTTACGTATTTCACTATTCTCACTATCTATTTTCTTACCCCACATTATTGCAGAGTAAAATAGCATTTGCATATAAAAAAAAGTTCCTCATTTGTTGTGAGGAACTCTACTCTTAAGACTATACATTTAAAATTAGCCTACAAATCATTATTAGTTTTGATTGGTAAAATGATTATAAGATTAATTTTCTTATTCGATTATTTGTTATTTATTTAATATATATTGATAATTCGTACTAAAATATATAACAATGATTTTATTTTAATAAAACTTAAGACTTAACAAGCTTTTCATTTTTACATTCATTATAATATTTTTCAAGTTCTTTTTCAGTCTTTATATATAAAATTGGAACTGAATAATAAATCATATTATTGATAAGAGTACATAAAATCCATAAATTAAATGTTCTGTCAAATGTTACCATAACACCTCCTTTATCAAAATAAGTGATATTTAAGTCCATTCCTTTAGAAGGAATATTTATTGTCTTTTGAACAAAACCGTAATCTTTTAAAATTTCTTCTGTAATTTCCATCTTTTGTTAGTTCTAAAATATTAATACTTAATCTATATTTAACTTTTTAAAAAATATCTTATTTCTTAATTCTGCATTATTCATTAATCTTTTATAGCTCATAATTTCAAAATAAATATTATAGCCACTATGAAAGCCATAATATCCTTCTTCATCTGGGCTTAAGGTTAATTGATGTTTACGTGCAAACTGCCTGATTTTTTCGCAAGGATCACAAACAACATATCCATAAACAGGTGTATTATTATTTACTTTTACTTTTTCTATACCTCCAGGTGTTTCATATTTACCATCTCTAATCTCATCAACATAATTACCCACTTGTTCTATCGGATCTTCATCAGCAGAATATGCTGTTCGTTTAGGACGTTTAAATTCAAAAACAGTCAACGGATTGCTGAATTCATTATCTCCATTTCTAAATGATCTTTTTCTATCAAATATAACTATATCTGGTTCTGTAGGAGCTACCTTCGATGATATTTTTCTATCAGAAGCAATATATTCAGAAAAGACAAGTCGTTCATCTAATAGCCATAGATTATGCTCTTCATAATCTATACAAGTATCATCATTCCCCATTGGAAATACTAGACTGTGCAATTCTTTCTCTAATTCAGCTTTTCCATCTTCTTTGCGTTTTAATAACTCCTTGAGAATTTTTAGGACCATCCGTCGATTACAAACATAATGAGCTAAATCATTCTTTCCAGCTTCTGTTACTTTAAGAACCAAGCTTGACAAATCAGAATCAAAAGAGCCATCTTTGGAATCAATTATATTTTTTAATTCAATACGTGCTTCTTGCTCTTTCTCGAATTTAATTTTTTGGAATTCCATTTCTAGTTGCTTTTCTGTTGCAAAGTATGGTATTCTCTCTAATTTCAAACTAGGTATGTAAACTTTATGCCATGGTGCTGAATTATTAATATATTCTAATATCTTTGCTACTTTTTTCCCTTCTCTAACCTTTACTTCATTAACAAATTCATTTCTAACTACATCAGCAGCTCCTATCTCGATGTCAGTTTGAGAAAATTCATATAACTTATCTCTTTTTTCTTTATCAAAATTAAATGTTTCTCTTTCAAGAGAAACATTATCATCTAGGTATTTTCCTATAACATAAACCTTTATAATATAATTTTTTCTAATAACATCGCCCCCCTTTGGAAATTCATCATAAAAATCATCTTCAAACTCAGGTATATAATTATGTAAAGCTACTTCAGTCACTTCTCGATTATGGCCTGTTAAACAAATCTTACTTGTTTGAGATTGAGCATAAAATATTTTAAATATCTTCAACGAAAATTCTTCTAGCTTTTCTGATAACTGACTTTTTATTTTGTAATCAAAAGATTTAATTAACTTTATATCATTATCTTGAGTAAGATAATCATTTAAAATTATTGATTCACTACCATCTTCCTCCGTTATTGTTATTATAGGGCATGGTTTTTGATCATTAATAAAGAATATCAGGAGCCTTTCTAGTAATTTTCTAGCAATAGTTTCCAACCCCTTATCCAAATATCGGTGATCAATAATATTATTTAGATATATGTGAGTATTTACTTCTTTTTCTGTTGATATTTCGTCTTTTTCATTAGTTACGATTTCATATTGTTTGCCAAACCTAAATGTACGAATTCGAAATTCATTATCTATCTTATAAACACTTTTAACTTCTACATCATAAAAATATTTAAGAAACATAAATCTACCAAATCCTTTTCCCCCTTGTGCTATTTTGTTATCGCTATAAAATGTGTCAAAAGAATCTCTATTTTTTGAATAAAACCAATTCCATTGTCTATAATTTCTATACTTTTAATAATTGGTTTAGTATCATCAAGGCGTAATGTATGATCTCTTTTCACAATAATAGAAATTTTTCCGTTTTTATTATTTTCAGAGTCATATATTGAATCTATGGCATTAACTATAGCTTCTATTATTGGAGTGTAAATATTTGATTTACTCTTTATACTTTTTATAATGCCTATAATATTAAGTTTACTCATATAATTTGTATTAATCAAAGAAATCAAGTGGCTGTTTTCGTTATGAAACGACTTATTAACAAAGGTAATCATTTTTTAATAGCAACATTTAATTAATACATTATTTTTCACACACTATATAAATTAGTTTTTTTGACACATTATTTCTATTATAGTTTTTTTTATATTCTTTTGTTTTCATCTTCTACTTTCCCCTTTCAATTCTATGACATTAAACATTTCTTTTACTCTATCAGCAATATATTCACCGTATACTGTGGCAAACTCTATATCGGGATTGAGATTTGTTGTCATGTTAGTTATAAATTGGTTCTTTACTTCGTATCGAAGTTGAAGTATTGTCTGAATGACATTCAAACTTGTACCAAAGTGCTTAGAATCCATAGGTTCACTACCACCTTCATCTATTGCCAAATTTTGCATTTCTCTCGATTTGTATATGATGAAATACCTTCAAGACCTTTTTCGGCATATCTTAAGGATAGTTCTGCAGCAGAGATGTATCCAGAGGAGATTAGGATGGTAACATACGAGGATTATGCCACTGGGAATGTCTACAGATTCCTCACTAACAACACCGAATATGAAGCTATCACTATTTCTAAACTTTACAGAGAAAGATGGAATGTAGAGCTATTTTTCAAATGAATAAAGCAACATCTACACATCAAGTCCTTCTATGGAACTTCAGAGAATGCCATATACACACAGATATGGATCGTCGTTTGTACATACCTTATTCTTGCTCTCGTAAAAAAGAAAATGCACATTAATCAATCAGTACACACTATTTCAAAGAACGTTGGTCTGTTCCTTGCGGACAAGACACCAATTAATGAATTGTTTAACAAGACTGTTCCAGAAAAGAATGAGTCGGAAGACTCTTATCCGAATCTATTTGAGCCCAACAATTTCTAAACGGGACAGTAGTGAACTGAAATAATATTAGATCATAGAAATTTATTAACCATTTACGCATTTTGCAAAACCATTAGACAATCTGCTACACAAAAAAATAACTAAAAACACAAAATCATCTACCTATCTATTTATCATTGAAGCTAAGACTTTTGATAAATCACTCCGGAGTTATACAAAACTCCGGCCTGCTTTTTATAAAACCACTAGACAAGTTTGTGCATCCTTGTACAAAAGAATGCATTCTTCTGTACAAAACAATTAATTCTTTTGTACAGAAGAATGTTTTGTTTTGTACAAGATTACATAAACATCCCGCCTGGAAAATAAAATCTCACGAAAGAGATTAAAAAAGGCTCGCCGGAGATTTATAGAATGCCGGAAGAGCAGATTTATAACTTGAATTCAGCCTACATAAATTTATCTTTTCGCAAAAAAGTCTCGCAATCTAGCAGATAGTGGTTAAAACACTGATTACAAATACTATATAGGTGCTAGATATATTCAGAGAAGTCTAGCAGTAATCTAGCAGTCTAGCAGTTTGTAACCGAAAGTGGTGATATTAATAACGATTAAGACTTAACTCATTCGTTTCCAACCACATAAACAATTAAACAAAGAATAAAATTGTATTCAAATCGATCAAAAGTGCTAGACTGCTAGACTACCGCTAGACTTTCTCAGACAAGTCTAGCGGCTATATAACATTAAGGATCAATTAATTAGAAGCACACCGCTAGACTGCAAGACTTTTTTGTAAAAAACAAATTTAATGTTGCAACCTATATTCATTTGGCGAAACACCGGCACGTTTCTTAAACAGACGTCTGAAGTGTTGAGGGTATTTGAATCCTAGTTCATAAGCAACCTAATTGTAAATAACTAGAAAAAGAATTAGGTAAATTAAATAAAACGTTCTAACTTTGATTATTAAATATGAATAATAATAATTACATCAACAACTTGTTAGCCAAAATTGAGAATACAAACAAGAAACTATTGCTTACTTCACTATCTATTAACAGACACAATAAAAAATGAAACAAATAAGTGACACAATGAAAACTGAAATAAAAAAAATATGGATTATTATTCTAATATTCTTTAGCATCCAGGCAAATGCTCAAGATATTTTAGGAAACTGGATTAAAACGAAAGTTTCATATTCTGATGGTAGCGAATTACCTGATAATAATGCTATTAAATTTCAGTATTTGCGATATACATTTGAAAAAGGCAATAAGCTATTTATAAGCTTCGCTTTTGACGATAAAGGAACTGCATTTAACTTTGAAACAAACGCTAAAATTATAGAGATAAAAAATTCGTATGGCAATATAATAAATAGCTTTCAGATCAGTAAGATTTCAAGTAACGAACTAATCATAATTCAAAAAGGGAATAATGGATTTACCGACAATGATTGCCTTAAATATTATTTTATCAAAGAAAAAGATTATCAAAATCAGCTGCCAATTAAAGCTTCTGACATTCTTTTAATAAATAAGAATGATACAGTCTATAAAGCGACAGAAAAAATTCATGCCAAATTTTTAGGAGATAAGTCATTTTTTGACTTTTGTTCCGAAAATACTCCAGAAATTGATAAAGTAATGGCTACTAACAATCTATTTTTTGCAACTTTTATTGTGCAGAAAAACGGATTAGTTGACAGTATACAGGTTTTAGAAAATATAAACAATAAATTTGAGAAGCAAATTCGTAAAGCACTGGAGAAATCCAAAAGACGTTGGATAGCTGGAGAACTTAATGGAAATAAAGTAGATGTTCAAATGACAATTTCATTTAAGTTCATTTCTTCCGACAGCTTTCTCCCCAAGTATAATTATTTACAAAAAGGAAAAACTGCTATGACTAATTTAGATTTCACAAGAGCACTTACATATTTTGATTTAGCTTTGGAAAAAGTTCCGAGTGATTATGAAAGTCTTTACTATAAAGCAATTTGTGAAATGAACTTAGGCAACAAAAATGCCGCATGTGAAGATTTAGAGAAAGTGAAGACTTTGGGAATGATGCAGGTGGATGAATTAATTGAGAAAAATTGCAAATAAATTACGGAGTTAATATACGCCTATAGATAATTGGTGGCGATTGTGCTTTTAATAAAACTAATAATTTATGAGACAACTAATCTTCTGCTTATTAGCATTAATGTCTACCATAGTCTACGGACAAGAAAAGATAGAAAAAGTATTATTCGTTGTTGACTCAATTACAATATTTCATGAAATTACGGAAGAAGAAGGAAACTTATCGGAAAAGACTGTTGACCATATTGAGGTTGTAACTAACAAAGAGAAATTTGGAGAATATAAAATATACGATTTCAACAAACTTATTTTCGTTTTCACAAAAGAGTATACCAAGCGAGCCGACGAGATTAAGAGAATCCCGTCATTTATCAACAAAATGTATAAAGTTGGTGATAAATGGTGTTTAATAGGTTCCTCAACACCATATACTGGAAAATACATTGACTACTATTTAAATGGTATTAAGAAAGAAGAGGGATTCATAAATGATGGAGTAGACGATGGATTAAGGATATATTATTACAAAGATGGAACTATTAAGTTATACAAAAACTATTCAAAAGGAATACAAAACGGAGAATCAGGGAAATACTATCAAAATGGAAAGCCTCAATACAAAGGAATGTACAAGAATGGAAAAGAAGAGGGTGTTTGGACAGAATGGTATTCAACTGGGACTGTAAAATGGGAAACAGAATATAAATCAGGAAAAGCACAACTTTCTAAAGAAGTAATTAAAGCCAATTCACTCTTTGAGAAAGGACTTGAAGCATTTGAACAAGGAAATTACAAAGATGCTGTAAACTACTATAACAAGACACTAGAACTATATCCAAATTACAGCGATGTCTATTTTCATAGAAGTAGAGCCTATTTGTACGACCTAAAATTTGACGAAGCACTTATTGACTGTGATAAAGCAGTTGAAATAGAACCTTTAAACAAGGATGCATATAGTCAAAGAGCTTTTATCAGAATCAGAAAATATGAATTTAAAGACTGTCGAACTTTAAGTAAAAATAGTGAAATCACAGTTTATGCAACCCAACAAAAGGTTGAGATTCCAGCAGACGAGAAATCCAAGATCTGTAGTGACTTAAGAAGAGGGTACGAGCTTGGAGATACGAAACAAATGATAACCGACGCTATAAAGAAATATTGCGAATAAAAAAACACAACCCATAACTTCAGTAATTAGTAGTAACACTAAAAAATCAAAAAAACATGCGGATAACAAAAATTATAGCCATAATAATATTGCTTACTTTGACTTCTTGCGGAGTAGACAATCATATTTTCCAAAAAGAAAAGTTTGATGAATTACAACTACTAAAAATTTCGACAGTTACTAAATTGGAAAATAAGGCTCATTCAAGAGACATTACACCAAATCATTTAATTGGAATTGGAACCGGAATTTATCCTAACCCCAAAAACTATATTCTTGCAACACCTAAGACGTTTAAAACAAAGGAATTACCAAATTTCCAACTTGAAACACAGTATTTTTATTCTGCGAATGACAGCTTAGTAAAAGTAATTCTCTATCAATGGGACTATTTAGAAAAAAAGGAAATCGACTTTCCTGAAGCTGAAAATCTCACGAATAAATTTAAAGTATTTCAGATAAAATTCAATAGATTAAAAGACAAGCTGACCAAAAACCTTGGACAGCCTATTGAAATAAACATTGAGCAAAATAAAACTTCAGACTCTGCATTTAGAGATGGTATAAAATGGAAAAACAATAGTGGGCTTAAAGCTTATCTATTTATGTTCGGCAACAATAATGGTTATAGACAAATAAGACTTGCTATTTATAAAGATTAAAAAAATAGTAAGATAAAACGGAGCGCTTGAAAAACAAAAAACATAGTATGACAAAGTTGACTAAAATAATTATAGCTTTATTATTCGGGCTTTCATTTATCTCATGTTGTATATCAAAAACTGAGAAAGATAATTATTCAAATAATCCCAAAATATCAAACAGACAGGGAGTGCCTAAAGATTCACTAACATTCTATTTCCCTACTTCTATTAGCCAAGATACCGGCATCGTAAAAACAGAAATTGACACTTTTTCGTTGAATTGGTTTTCAAGTGCTTTATATTCAGCTAAAGAACCTATCTTATATAACTACTACACAGGTCATGATATATATAGGTTTCTTTGGCTTCGTTCATTTCATAGGCCGGTTGTAATATCACTTCATAATGATGGAAATAAAGTTTGGTTGACAATAAAAGAACTCGACAAGCAACCCGAATTTATGGATATGCTAAAACCAATTAAGTTTTTTGAACCGAAAAGACTTCCAAACGGAGATTATGACACTACAAGAATTGTAATTGATATAGAAACCGAAAGAGAAGTAATTAAAAAAGCTGATAGAAAAGCAAATATTATATTGAACCACACGAAAAAGCTAACAGAAAAAGAGTGGAAAGAGTTTGAAACTTTATTAAGTAATTGTTCATTTTGGACTTCAAAACCATATATTGATGTCCTTGGTTGTGATGGCTCAGAATGGACTATCGAAGGGCATTTGAAAGGCAGATACTGGTTTATGAAAAGGTGGTCACCAAGAGACAATTTCAGAAAAGCAGGAGAATATCTTATTCATAAAAGTGGGCTTAAAGAAGATATATATTAAAAAAGTAACATTAAGACCATGACAGAAGACAATCTAATGTTGCTATGTTGCTATGCTATTTATGCTTTGACACTTCTTACCTTAATTTTAAGAAGTAAAAAGAGACTAAAAACATCTATCATTAACCTAACAGTTTTAGGATTATATAGTGGATTCTTTTTCTACAATCTGGCATTTAATAGTGCTGGAGGTTCAAGTCTTGTTTGGTTCGTATATTTAATATTTGCAATTGGATTACATTGGTTCATAAATTTAATAGGAATTGTTCAGACTTTCATAAAAAAATAGATATCGAATAAAAAGATATACAACAAGCTCATGTCTATGGGATATTGATGAATTAATAGTTATTTATGATTTACACAAATGTATGCTGATCTGCTTTATTCAAAACAACAATTATCAAGAAACAAAAAGAGCAAGATAAGTAAAACAGAAAACCGGGAATTAAATTACCTTTGCTATTTCACTGAAAAACAAAGATATGAGCGTTAAAGAGCAAAGCAAACAGGAATATATTGCAAGGATTAATAAGGTAATGGATTACATAGACAACCATATAAACGAACCATTATCCTTAGGAACGGTAGCCAGTGTGGCTAGTCTGTCTCCATATCACTTTCATCGGATATTTACATTATTCTCTGGCGAGAGTTTATCAGCTTTCATTCAACGACTCAGAATAGAAAAAGCGGCTTCTTTAATCAGGGAATACAAAGATGTTCCCATCAGCGAGGTTGCCTATAACTGCGGATTCAGCAGTGTGTCTATATTTAGCAGAACTTTCAGAAAGTATTTCAATACATCGGCTACGGATTTCAGAAACAGAGAAAAAGCTTTCCTTGTCATTAATGGTTCTTATTATAGCAAGGATGGTAAAGTTTTCAGCAAGAATAATCAACAACATCACAGTATTGATTTGCAACTTTGCAGCATCAATTTAAAACAATTAATTATTATGAACACAAAGATTGAAATTAAAGAAATGCCGGAGATGAAAGTTATTTATTGTCGTCACAAAGGTGCTTTCAAAGACATCTGCAAAGCGTATGACAAATTGGTAAAATGGGCAGGACCAAGAGGGTTACTAAACTTTCCCGAAACAAAATCACTGACCGTTTATCATGACGATCCTTCTATTACTGATATTGAGAATGTACGTCAGGATGCTTGCATCACCGTTAATGAAGATGTTAAAGTAGACGGAGAGATTGGCAAAATGATTGTTGAAGGGGGAAAATACGCTGTGGGACATTTTGAAATTACTGAAACTGAATTCGAACAAGCCTGGAATACGATGTGTTTGTGGTTTACAGAAAATGGATACCAGCCTGGGAATGGCAGTACTTATGAGTTATATTACAATGATCATAATGAACACCCGGAAAAGAAATTCATTCTGGATATATGTATTCCGGTGAGACCGCTTTAATCAAATAATAAATGGAAGGGGATAATTTTGCCCATCCATTTACATAGTATAATTTAATACTGCACTCTATATTCATTTGGCGAAACACCAACACGTTTCTTAAACAACCGGCTAAAATGCTGAGGATATTTAAAACCCAATTCATAATGACTTCAATTTAGTGGCAAATGATTTTATCCGCTACCAAACCAAGATGATCTGCTACCAACACACATTTTGATAATCAGCAACTTAGAAAATCACTAGTGGAAGATAAAATGGTAATTATTTTTATCTACCACCAAATAGAATGTTTATAATCAGATTATTAACTAATTTTTGTAGCAGATAAGCAGATGCTTCGTGAAAAGAAATATTTTGTTTGAGAATGTATGGTCACTTTATCATGATCTCTTATCACAGGGGATATTTACTGTAACTACAATTAGTTCTTTTTCAGCATCTTCACTCAAAATTGGCTCCGCTTCATCCTCCTTGCGCTTCTTGTAAAGCTGATAGGAATTAAACAAATTGTGCCAAATGCTATAGAAACCACCAGCTATGGAAGTAACAGGACTCAGGAAGGTGGCGCCCAGCCAGATGGAAAATACAGTGTTTTTCTGTCCCAGACTTTGTCCACCACCTATGCAGTCATTATAATACGCACCAATCTTTTTACCAATGGCAAACTGGCCTATACAACAAATGAGTGATGCTATGGCTATGCCAACCTCGTATATAGGATTTACATCACTATGCACCACACTTCGAACGGTTACAGCAATGGCTATGGCCAAGGCAACTGCCCACAGATAAAATGCAAGGTCTTTGCAGCCAACCAGCTTATTGTGTAATTTGGGAAGGAATGCACGAACCGCCCACGCTGCCAAAAACGGGAAGATGAGCAACGGAAACACTTTGCTCAGAATGAGCAGAAAGGATGACAGAAACGTAAATGATGGATTGGAATGAACCATTGGTAACACCAAAGGAATGACAATGGCCGAAACCATATTAATAATGATGGTGTAACTAACCAGCGACTGGGTATTTCCTCCCAGTTTACCTGTTACCACAGCTGCTGCAGTGGCGGTAGGTGTAATCATACAGATCATCGCACCTTCAAGTACAACACGAAATTCGGTATCAGGGAATAGAATAAGTGGTAAGCCTAACAGGCAAAAAAAGCCTGTCTGAATAAGCATCAGCCACAAATGCATACGATGCGGACGCAGATCATGTGGATTGACCTTACAGAAGGTGATAAAAAGCATTAGAAAAATCAGTGTAGGCTGAAGAATTCTAACGAGGTCGTTGACAAACGGTTTAGTCGGTGCCAGAAAGGGTATATTTACATAAATAAAGTAGCCAATAGCACCTGCGAGCATTGAGATAGGAAGCGTCCAGTTTTTGATAAATCGTATCAGTTTCATATTTTTTCTTAATTTCGAATGCAAAGGTATGGCGTTATTTGGAGATTGATCTTATTTATATCAGGGATAAAATCTATGAATTAATCGATATTTCCTATCGATTGTATTTACCAATTGAGCTATAGATAAAATACTACTATTTAGAATATAGGTATTAGAAGAAATAGTTTATATTTGCGAAAAAATAACCCATTAATGGAGATAAGGCAGTTAAAGTACTTTATAAAATCGGCTGAATTACTAAACTTTACCGAGGCAGCAAAGGCATCAAACATTGCGGAAAGTACGCTTTCTCAACAAATAAAACAGCTGGAAACAGAGCTGAATATATCGCTTTTCAAACGAATAAAGAAACACATAGAACTAACGGAAGCGGGTGAAATGTTGTTGCCTTACGCACGTAGAACTGTAGCTGATTCAGAGGATGCAGCACAACGGATGAACGATTTACAAAACCTGCACACGGGTACGCTACGGATTGGTGGAACATTCAGCCTCTGCTCACTACTGACAGACACGCTGCTGAAATTCTCGCAAAAATATCCCAATATAAAAGTCACGGTAGAATGCCAGACTGCCAACAAGCTGTTGAAACATTTAAAAGAACATAAACTAGATTTGGCACTCTGCTTTGAATCGCCTCTGCCAATAGAATCCATTGAAAGTGAGTATCTGTTCGACTCACCGCTATGTGTGATACTGCACCGCCAGCATTCACTGGCAGCAATGAAGGAAATTCCACTGCAAATGTTACATAATTATCCACTGGCACTTACAACCAAAGAGATGCACGCACGGGCTATCCTGGATAATCACTTGGTAATGAGCAAACAAAAGCTGGAACCACAGATGGAACTGAACGATATTAATATTCTATTCCAGCTCATCAAGACCAAACACTGGACTTCCCTCCTACCAATGTCGACCATTATAAACGAGAAAGAACTGAAGGCAGTGCCACTGGCAGAAAAGGAATTGAAAATGCAGGCTGCCTTAATGTGGCTGAAAGATAATTACCAGAAAAAAGCTGTAACGGAGTTCACGCAGATGCTATTAAAAAATCTGAAAGGATAAACACATCCACTCTCACCTTTCTTTAAGAATCCTTTAAAAAAATCAAACTAAGAAAAATGTTTTTTTAAGAAAAACGATATTAAACTATTATATTTGTGCCCAATTTAAAACATGCTATTATGGGTCGTTGCTCAGACGTCATCACATATAACTATATGGATATGTTTTTTTGTTGTCATGTCGATAACATCAAGTTGTGCGAGAATATGATAACCAATCATACGCTAGTCTATATATGCTCTGGTGAAATGGTGTTGCAAACAAAAGACAAACAAGTAGTTTTTAAAAAAGGGGACTCTGTTTTTTTAAAGCGTAATCATCTTATACAAAAAACAAAAAGGCCGAGTAGTAACGGCGAACCTTTTAAAGGACTTTTTCTTGAGTTAAGAATGTCATTTCTAAAATCTATTGCGGCAGGTCCTTCATTCAAAATTCCAGTTACAAGTTCTTCCATGCCAGATAATACCCTTCATGTAATGCTACCAAAGCATCCATTTCTCGACGGATTATTTCTGTCTCTGGAACAATACTTTAAAGTGCAGCAGTATCCATCTAAAGAATTGATGGATACCAAGCTAAAAGAAGCCGTTTCGGTTTTATTACAGCTAAAGCCCGAACTTGGAAAAGTATTATTTGATTTTATAGATAATTGGAAAATAGATTTGGCTGATTTTATGAATGCAAATTACAAAAGCGATTTATCTGTTGAAGAGTTTGCCCATTATACCGGTAGAAGCCTAACCTCATTTAAGCGCGATTTTGCGAGCTCTTTTAATGAGACACCAAACAGATGGCTTATAAAAAAGCGACTTGAAGAAGCTAAACACTTACTTGCCGATAGAAAACACAAACCTTCAGATGTCTATTTAAAGGTAGGTTTCAAAAATTTATCTCACTTCTCCACTGCGTTCAAGAAAGAATTTGGATATCCTCCTTCCACAATTATTTAATCATAAATGAACTTTTTAGAAAAGTTCAAAAGGACTTTTTAGAAAAACAAGAGCGTAGCATTACCTATATCTTTGCATTGTGAAATTTATAAAATAATTAAGCAATGCAAAATTCAATTTTTAATCAGTTCATTCCTACCAAACTAATTTTTGGACAAGGTGCAATCCAAAAATTAGGAACAGAAAAACTTCCTGGTAAAAAAGCTCTTGTTGTTATCTCTAGTGGAACTTCCATGCGCAAATTTGGCTATCTAGACAAAGTACTTAATGCGCTTTCATTAAACGGAGCCGAAGCAATTGTATATGACAAGATTCTTCCTAATCCTATCAAGGAACATGTAATGGAAGCTGCAGATATATGCAGACGCGAGCAATGCGATTTTGTTATCGGTTTAGGTGGTGGTAGTTCTATAGATTCTGCTAAATCCATTGCATTAATGGCTTGTAACGAAGGTGATTATTGGGACTATATTATTGGTGGAACGGGTAAAAGTAAAGAAGCTATCAGCGGTGCGCTACCTATTATTGCTATTCCTACAACAGCTGGCACCGGTACAGAAATAGACCCAACGACAGTAATTACACACAACAACGAAAAAATAGGTTATGCAATCCCCTCCCTGTTCCCGGTTTTAGCTATTGTTGACCCAGAATTGATGACCTCTGTGCCTTCACACTTAACTGCTTATCAAGGTTTTGATGCTTTTTTTCACGCAGCAGAAGGATATATTGCCAATATTGCCACACCAATAAGCGAACTCTATTCTTTAAAAAGTATTGGTCTTCTTTACAAATCACTGTCAAAAGCAGTTGCCAACGGCAATGATATTGAGGCACGCACTGATGTTGCACTTGCAAGCACCATATCGGGTATGGTAGAGGCAACATCTCGCTGTACTTCGGAACACTCATTAGAACATGCAATCAGTGCATTCTATCCCACATTACAACATGGAGCTGGACTAATTGCTATTTCACTGGCTTATTTCTCTTCCTTTATTAATGATGTGCCTGAACGTTTCATGAATATGGCAGAAGCTATGACTGGTAAAAAAAGTAATGATCCTAAAGACTTTATCCAACTGCTGGCTTCTATGCAGAAAGCCTGTGGTGTTGCTGAAATTAAACTTTCTGAGTATGGAATTACCAAAAATGATTTACCTGAATTTGTAAAAAATGCAAGAAAAACAATGGGAAGATTGTTTAGTTTTGACCCCCGACCATTGAGCGATGAAGATATTCTGGCTATTTATACAGATTCTTATAAGTAACAAAATAATATTTTATACAAAAAGCTCTATAAACTGATTATTTATAGAGCTTTATATTGTATTGTATAAATTTATTAGTGGGAAGATAAACATCTTCCGCTAGACTGCAAGACTTTTTCGGAGAAATTACATTTATAGTGGTAAACAATATAAGTTTTAAGTGCGAGAATGTTAATGCTGCACCCTATATTCATTTGGCGAAACACCAACACGTTTCTTAAACAACCGGCTAAAGTGCTGTGGATATTTAAAACCCAATTCATAAGCAATTTCGCTAACCGATTTACTTGTGTCATACACCATATCTTTAGCAGTATCAATTAACTTTAACTGTATATGTTCCAAAGCTGATTTACCAGTCTCTTTCTTTATCAAATCGCCCAGATAGTTTGCAGAAAGGTTTAGTTTGTCAGCACAATATCCCACAGTAGGCAGACCAATATTCTGTGGTTTATCTGATGAAAAATAATCTCCGAGCAAATTCTCAAACCGAACAATTACATCTTTATTTATATGTTCACGAGTGATAAACTGTCGATCATAAAAACGCTTGCAATAATTAAGTAGCAGTTCTATATTAGATGTTATTAAAGTCTTGCTATGCTTATCAATAGAATGATTCAGTTCCAGTTCTATTTTATGCAAACAATCAATAACAACAACTCTCTCCTGCTCTGACAAGTGAAGAGCCTCATTGACCTCATAAGAAAAGAATGTGTAGTCTTTCATATTTCGTCCAAGCGTAGTGCCACGAATCAGGTCCGGATGGAACAACAATGCCCAGCCTTTTGGCTGAAAATACTCGCCGTTATCTTCAACACCAAGAACCTGCCCGGGTGCAATACACACCAATGTTCCTTCCTGATAGTCATAATAGTTGCGTCCATAAATCAGATCTCCACATTTTACATCTTTCAGATATATGGCATAAAAGCCAAAATTATGACGCATATGTGTTATCTTGTTAGACTTTGACATATCAATGACACTAACTAAAGGATGCAATGTTTCTTGTCCGAGAAAGGCATTATAGTCACATATATTATCAACTTTTACAATCTCATTCATAAGCATTTATATATTAGTTGCAAGACAAAAGTAGAACTTTTTTTGTTATTTAATTCATAAGATTGCCGGTATCTGTAATAATGGTATGCATATCAGTAATATGTATAACATTCACCCAGAAAATACGGCATAATTTTGCATCGTGATTATTTCAAGGTAGAAATAATACTTTTTTCAATTTAAAACATAAAGATATGAAACAGCGTAGATTAGGTACTCAAGGATTGGAAGTCTCAGCACTAGGATTAGGATGCATGGGCTTAAGTTTTGGATATGGTCCTGCTACTGACAAGCAAGAAGCTATCAAATTAATTAGAAGAGCTTACGAATTAGGTGTCACATTTTTTGATACTGCCGAAATATATGGTCCTTATACCAATGAAGAACTTATTGGCGAGGCAATTGCACCATTTAGAAACGAAATTGTAGTTGCTACCAAATTTGGTTTTAACTTTAAAAATGGTCAGTCGGTTGGACTAAACAGTAAACCAGAGTACATCCGTCAGGCAGTAGAAGGTTCTTTAAAAAGATTAAATGTAGAAACCATAGATTTGTTATACCAGCATCGAATTGATCCAAATGTTCCTATTGAAGATGTTGCGGGTACAGTTAAAGATTTAATTCAGGAAGGAAAAGTAAAATACTTTGGTATGTCTGAAGCTGGATCTAACAATATTCGTAAAGCTCATGCTATTCAGCCAGTATCAGCCTTACAAAGCGAATACTCTATGTGGTGGCGGGAGCCTGAAACAAAAACTTTTGCAACTCTTGAGGAACTAGGTATTGGCTTTGTGCCTTTCAGTCCTCTAGGCAAAGGCTTTTTAACAGGAAAAATTGATGTAAATACAGAATTCGAAGCCAACGACTTTCGCAATGGTATACCTCGATTCGATGCTGAAAACCGAAAAGCGAATCAAGCTTTGATTGAGTTGATTACCCAAATAGCTCAGGAAAAAGAGGCTACTCCTGCACAAGTTGCCTTAGCATGGATTCACGCTCAAAAAGAATGGATTGTACCAATTCCTGGAACAACAAAAATACACCGACTTGAAGAAAATGTAGGAGCTGCAAATCTTGAATTAAATAAGGATGATTTAACTCAGATTGAAACTGCATTAGCAAAAATAGATATTCTTGGACATCGATATCCAGAAAGCAGCCAAAAGATGGTTGATAATGATTAAAATGAAGAACATAGTAACAATTTTAATGGTTGTTGCAACTAAGTTATTCAGCCAAAACAATCAATTAAATGCACAAAATATGAAAGAAGAAATTCCTGAAATAAGCAATTTCCCTGTGGGAGACAAACTGCCCGAAATGTATTCAAAATACTTTATCGGACAGGCTTATCTGGCACCGCTGACAAAAAATAAAGATTTAAATTGTCCGATATCCAATGTAACCTTTGAACCAGGTTGCCGCAACAATTGGCATAGCCATACTGGTGGTCAGATTCTTGTAGTGGTAGGTGGAAAAGGTTATTATCAGGCTAAAGGTGAGCCGGCACGTTTACTTTTACCTGGCGATGTGGTTGAGATTCCGGCAAATGTAGTTCACTGGCATGGAGCTGCTCCAGATAATTGGTTCTCGCATCTGGCAATTGAAACAAATCCTCAGTATAATCAAAATACCTGGTTAGAAGCTGTGGATGACGAACAATATAAAAAAGCAACTGCCGCTTCAAGCAGTAAGGAGATCAGTCTAACTAATGCAGCGATTAAAAATCACGAAGAGTTATGGCCGGGATACCAATCAAAAGCTAAACAGACTGACCCGGAATTGATTGAGATATTTGATAATTTTGCTTTTGATGAGGTCATTAACTATGGTAATATCGACACCAAAACCCAGGTGATGATGATTATGGGTTCCACCATAGCTCAGGGGGCACTTACAGAATATAAGATGTTTGTAAATGGAGCTCTCAATGTGGGTGTTACACCGGTTGAAATTAAGGAAATTCTGTATCAATCGGTTGCTTATGTTGGAGTGGTTAAAGTGATAGATTTTATTTATGCTGCCAATGAAATACTAAAGGAAAAGGGAATTGAACTACCTATAAAAGGACAATCGACAACCGATCGTGAAACACGTTTTGAGAAGGGATTGGCTCTTCAGAAAGATATTTTTGGAGATATGATTGATAAGATGTACGAACAGTCACCAAAGAATCAACTGCATATACAAAAGTACTTGTCGGCAAATTGCTTCGGTGATTATCAAACTCGTACCGGTTTAGATACAAAAACTAGAGAGCTTTTAACCTTCTCTATGCTCATTAGTATGGGTGGCACTGAATCACAGGTAAAAGGACACATTCTTGGTAATGTAAAAGTGGGCAATGATAAAGAAACATTGTTGAGTGTAACCACACAATTATTGCCATATATTGGATATCCTCGCACCCTGAATGCATTGAAATGCTTAAACGAAGTTATACCTGAATAAATAATTTGTTCTTCTGTTTATTTCGTTAAAAAATAAAAGTAGAAAGAAGCAGCCTCATAACAGGCAGCTTCTTTTAATAAAGTTCATTTATGAAACGTATTATGTATATATCATTTACAACATTATTCTTTGTATCACTGTTATCTTATATAGTTCTGGGTAGAACAAGTTTTGGAAAACTACCTAAGGGGGAAAGATTGGAAAGAATCAAACAATCTCCTAATTACAGGAATGGTGAATTTCAGAATCAGTCTCCAACGCCAACCTTTACCGGAGAGGATAGTCAGCTAACAGCTATATATAAATTCCTTTTTGGAAAGAAAGAACGGGTTACTCCCATCGATTCCATTCCGGTTATTAAAACAGATCTTGCCAGCCTCAATCCTCTAAAAGATGAATTGGTGTGGCTGGGACATTCATCTTATTTTATTCAGATTGATGGAAAAAGGATTCTGGTCGATCCAGTTCTGAACGATCATGCATCTCCTTTTTCATGGATGATTAAAGCTTTTAAAGGTTCTGATGCTTATAAAGCAGAAAATATTCCGGATATAGATTATCTTTTTATCACGCATGATCACTGGGATCATCTGGACTACGAAACAATAATGAAGATTAAACCACGGGTAAAAAAAGTAATTTGCGGATTGGGAGTTGGATCTTATTTTGAATATTGGGGATTTAATCCGGCTTCGATTACTGAATTGGATTGGTATGAGCACACAGATTTAGATAAAAACTGGATAGCTATCGCCACTCCTGCACGTCATTTCTCGGGACGAGGTTTAAAAAGAAATAAAACTCTTTGGGCTTCTTTTGTTCTTCAAACTCCATCCATGAAAATATTTATTGGAGGTGACGGTGGATATGATAAGCATTTTAAAGAGATAGGAAATATGTTTGGTCCTATAGATTTAGCAATACTGGAACAAGGGCAATATGACCAGCGATGGAAATACATTCATTTACTACCCGAACAGGCTTTTCAGGCTGCCCTTGATTTGAAAGCTAAGAACTTATTACCGGTTCATAATTCAAAGTTTGCTTTGGCAGCACATTATTGGGATGAACCATTAAATAAGCTGGCTGAGAATAGCGAACATTATAATATACGAACATTGACTCCGATGATTGGCGAACCGGTAAACCTGCAGGATAGTACTCAACAGTTTTCTCAATGGTGGAAAAAACTCCAATAAAATATATCAGTAATTATGGTATATATATCAGTAATTTGTATAACAATCACCTAAAAAATAGAAGATAAATTTGCATCGTGAATAAAAACAACGAATTTAATAACAATTTAAACAACAATTAAAATGAAAGATTTCACATACTACAATCCTACCCGAATAGAATTCGGAATGGGCAAAGAGAAAAACATAGGAAAATACATTGCTGAATATGGTGTATCAAAAGTATTAATCGTTTATGGTTCAGAACGAATAAAGAAAAGTGGATTGTTTGATACAATTGCAAAATCGCTAACCGATAACGGAATTAACTTTAAAGAACTAGGTGGTGTACAAAGCAACCCTTTATTAAGCAAAGTAAATGAAGGTATTCAGCTAGCTAAAGCTAAAGGATTGGAAGCTGTACTGGCTGTTGGTGGTGGTTCTGTACTAGATTCATCAAAAGCCATTGCTGCAGGAGCTGCATACGAAGGTGATGTATGGGATTTCTTCACTTATAAAGCTGTACCTAACAAAGCATTAAAGATTTTCGATATTATGACGCTTGCAGCTACAGGTAGTGAAATGAACAACTATGCTGTTGTTACAAAAGACGAGACAAAACAAAAACTTAGTCTTGCGGGTGCTGCTACATTCCCTACAGTTTCGGTAATAAACCCAGAACTGCAGACTTCTGTTACTAAAGAGTATTTGGTTTATTCGGCAGCAGACATTTTTGCTCACAGTTTAGACATGTATTTATCAGCTACTTATTTACCTGAATTTATAGCCGGACACGTTGAAAATATCCTGAAGACAGTAATGCGTACCACTGAAATTCTGTTAGCAGATCCAGATAATCTTGAAGCAAGAGGCGAATTTGCATGGGCTGCTACACAAGCTTTGAATTTCACTACTTTCTGCGGAGTAGAAAACAATCGTTTTGACACGCATTTTATCGAGCACACACTATCGGCTGAATATAATATTGCTCACGGTGCTGGTCTGTCTATTATTGTTCCTGCATGGATGAAATGGCAAAAGAATAATCTTCCTGAACGTTTCGAACAGTTTGCTAAAAATATATTCAATGTTGAAGGAGCAGATGCAGGAATTGAGGCTTTAAAACAATGGTATTCAAAAATTAGAACTCCCGTAACTCTAAAAGAAGGTAATATTCCGGAAGAAGACATTCCTGTATTGGTAGAAAAATTATCTGTTGTTGCCAGCATGTGGGGAGCAGAAAGTCTCTATACCAAAGAGATGATTACAACTGTGCTTGAAAATGCAAAATAGTTGAAATCATAAAAATTGGAGTAAACATTTAATTGCTAGAATCATTTTTTTGAGGGGGGCTAATATTGCTCCCCTTTTTGCATATTTATAATTCATTAGATTATTAAAAAAAACAATGTTTGTTGTCTCTTTGTTTTAGTTGTGTGTATGTAGGGTTAGCTCCAATAATTCACAAGAATACCGGTGATTAAACTTATTACTAATTCAACTCATAAACAACCAGACTATGAAAAAGAATCGTGTCAATTCAGTCTTTACGCTCCTATCCTTATTGGGAGCTATAATAGTTTTGTTTTTTGGATGCACTAAAGAAGAGCCATTTACAATTATAAATGATTCATCTGATGAAAGCGTTCAAACACGCGCTGTAACTAATTCAAGCGAACCACAATTTGTAGCGAACGAATTGCTTGTTAAATTTAAAGCAGGCACATCTTCTTCGGCTAAGGATAGTGCATTAAAGCATGTAAGTGGAACTGTGGCCGAAAAAATTCTTACTCATGCAATGAAACATGCAGGTAATAAAGATGGGATTTTGCTGATAAAAACTCCTAAAGATGTAACAAATGCAGTTGGATTATTAAAAAAGCTGGGAAGTGTAGAATATGCAGAACCTAATTATGTATATACCATAGATGCAATTGCAAATGACACATATTATGCAAATAGCAGTTTATGGGGTATGTATAGTGCATCAACTACTCCAACAAACCAATATGGTTGCGGAGCTGCTGCAGCCTGGTCGGCCGTTCATACTGGTTCGGCTGATATCTATGTGGGTATTATAGATGAAGGATATATGCTTACTCATGAAGATCTTGCAGCTAATGTAGGTCTGAATCCCGGAGAGATTCCAAATAATGGAATAGATGATGATATGAATGGTTATATCGATGATGTATACGGCTGGGATTTTACAAAAAACAGCGGAACTATTTTTGATCCAAAAAGTGATGCTCATGGTACCCATGTGGCAGGAACAATAGGTGCTGTAGGCAACAATGGCAAAGGAGTAGCAGGAGTTTGCTGGAACATCAGACTGCTTAGCGGTAAATTCCTGGGTAAAAGAGGAGGAACGACTGCGAATGCAGTGAAAGCAGTTGACTATTTCACAGGCTTAAAGAATGCAGGAGTTAACATTGTAGCTACTAACAACTCCTGGGGAGGCGGTGGTTATTCTCAATCTCTGTATGACGCTATTGCAAGAGCCAATAATGCCGGAATTCTATTTATTGCAGCTTCTGGAAATGAAGGAAGTAATCTTGATGTAAAGCCTTCTTATCCTGCATCATATACAAATAGCAATATCATATCTGTAGCTTCTATTACAAGCAGCGGAGGATTATCTTCCTTCTCTAATTACGGTAAAACATCTGTGGATATTGGTGCACCGGGATCTAATATAATTTCTTGCATACCTAAAAGCACGAAGGGAATAATCACTTCAAGTTATGCATCTTATAGTGGTACATCAATGGCTACTCCACATGTTACCGGTGCAGTGGCTCTATATTTGTCCACTCATCCGGGAGCCTCTGTTTCGGTTATTATAAATGCGATTAAGAGTAGTGCAACACCTACAGCATCACTTTCCGGAAAATGTGTAACTGGAGCACGTTTAAATGTCAGTGGTTTTTAAAACTAAGTTTTTTATAAGTAATATGTTGAAAATAAATTAAGATAAACGCTGATAGGACATAAAAGCAATGTGATTGAGCCATAAATGATCAAAATTCGACCATTTATGGCTTTTTATTTTCTTATCAACATAAATTTTAGTTGTATCTTTGGGCAAAAGAAAAGAACTAACTTTTAAACTTATGAGAAACAAATTACTACTTTTTACTGCAGCAGCTTTGCTGAGTGTATCTTCACCTCAATTATCAGCACAAACAAAATCATTTAAAAAAGGAGAATTTAAACAATGGGCACAGACTCCACCTATGGGATGGAATAGCTGGGATTGCTACGGACCTACTGTGACCGAAAGTGAAGTTAAAGCCAATGCAGATTATATGGCAACCAATCTTAAGGCTTATGGCTGGGAGTACATTGTTGTTGATATCCGTTGGTTTATAGAAAACGATAAAGCTGGCGGTTATAATGAAAAGGATCCTATTTATGTAATGGACCAGTATGGACGATATATGCCGGCTCTTAACCGTTTCCCTTCTGCAAAAGATGGCAAAGGTTTCAAAGCACTTGCTGATTACGTTCATTCCAAAGGATTGAAATTTGGTATTCACATTATGCGCGGTATTCCAAAAGTGGCTGTTGAGAAAAAGCTACCTATTAAAGGTACTAACGGTATTACTGCCGATCAGATTTATACCACCGAACTTCAATGCCAATGGTTGCACGATAACTACACTATTGTAGCCAACAAACCGGGTGCTCAGGAATATTATAATTCTATATTTGAGCTTTATGCTTCCTGGGGAGTAGACTTTATTAAGATTGACGATTTGTCTCGTCCGTACCATCTGGGAGAGATTGATCTTATCCGTAATGCTATTGATCATTGCGGACGTAAGATTGTGCTAAGTACTTCTCCGGGAGAGACTCCAATAGAGAATGCCGATCATGTTCGTACTCATGCAAATATGTGGCGTATGGTAGATGATGTATGGGATACCTGGGGACATGTGACTCATCTTTTTGATATTTGCCAGAAATGGTATCCATATATTGCTCCGGGAACTTGGCCTGATTGCGACATGATTCCATTGGGACGTATATCTGTTCGCGGTGAAAGAGGAAACGATCGTATGACTCGTTTAACCAAAGACGAGCAATATACATTGATGACTCTGTTTACCATTTTCCGTTCTCCACTGATCTTTGGTGGCGATCTTCCTAGCAATGATGCATTTACCTTATCTCTACTTACCAATAAAGCTGTATTGAAAATGCATCATGAAAGTAAAGATGTTCGTCAGCTTTATCAAAAAGATAAGAAAGTAGCCATCACTTCTAAAGACTCAAAAACCGGTGAAATATATTTGGCTCTGTTTAACTTATCTGATGACAAAGCTGCTCAAAAAGTAGGTGTAAGCTTAACAGACTTAGGTATTAAAGGTAAATGTATAGTAACTGATATGTGGAGTGGTAAGAAAGTTGGAACTTTCTCTAAAGAATTCTCCCAACCATTTAATAGTCATGCCTGCGGTTTGTATAAACTGAAAACAATAAAATAGCTGCATTAACCAGGAATGAGTTAAATTTCAGATATTTAATTCATTCCTGATGAACAATATGCAAATGTACTAGTTACATTTATATATTAATTAATCAATAAACCAGCATTATTATGAATCAGATTCCAAGAGGTAGAATTACTAATCCTTGCATTACACAACTCATGGAGGATGAGATTTTTGTTTTTGGTTCTAACCTGGAAGGTATGCACTATGGCGGAGCAGCCAGAACGGCATGCCGATGGGGAGCAATAATGGGACAAGGAGTAGGAATGCAGGGACAGACTTATGCAATTCCTACAATGTCGGGATCTGTTTCATCCATAGTTCCGTTTGTTGATGAATTTATCCGCTTTGCTAAAGCAAATCCCGATATGCGTTTTTTAGTTACCGAAATAGGATGCGGCATAGCCGGCTTCACTCCTAGTGATATCGCTCCGCTGTTTCGTGATGCTGTATCTACTGAGAACATCTGTCTGCCTGAAAGATTTTGGGAAGTACTATTAAAACAGACTTAAGAAATAAATAGAGCCTGCCTAAGAAAAGTTTTAGGCAGGCTTATAATTTTTACTTCATACAAAATGCGTGGCAGTCCTAAAATGTAAAAGTAGAACTAGCAAAGCAAAAAGTCCGGCATTCATAAATGGAATGGATCTTCTACCACAATGTTCCGTCTCAAAGCCTCCTGGCTATCTATATCGGTAACCTGTAATTCTGTAGAGCCTTTCTTTTTATAATATAATTCACCCTTTTCAACAGTTTCGAATTCCAATTCTTCCCATATTTTACCCAGATAATGCTTGTTACAGTCTTTATCTATAAAGAATTCAACCTCATCTTCTGATTCATCGGTTAACTTCTCAACGAATATATCTTTGGGGTCGAGTTTCACAAAGACATTTTGATCGATAGTTTCGTCGTAGCATTCCCAAAATCTATATTTTCCCATAGTAGTATTTATTTAGAGGTTAATAAATCCGGAACAATTTGTTGCGACCTAACTCCAGGTCTTTCAATTAATGAAACACCTAAAAATAGCTTATTGTTTTGACATAAACAAGGATTTTAGCCTTAATTTTAAGTAGTAAACATTATTATCATCAACATTGGCTAATAAGCCTTCAACTGGCATGGACATACTTAGCATGAACAAACCATTTTTTGCATTGTTGATAAATTATATCAATCGGATATATCAATCGGATATTTCTCTTAATCTGATTTATTAACCTGAAAATTAATCATATATGGGAAAAACAAAAAACTTAACTCAGATTTACGGATACTTAGTTTGCCTTGTATCCATAATTGTATTTCTTACCTGCGTTACTTCCATTATTAATGCAGTAATTGATAAAACGGACCCTCTTCATTCAACTGAATCCCAGCAACTAGCCACATTCGAAGTTTATAAGCTTGATCAGATGAAGTCTTTCAATACGAAAGATCCCGAAATAAAGAAAGAATTACCTAGTGATGCTCAACTTCGGAATATCTATAATGATATAAGGCAGGAAAAAATAAACCGGGTAGTTTTTCAATCAAACAAATCGATCATAGTAAACAGTAGTTTAATTTTGCTATGCATTATTCTTTTCTGGACTCACTGGCGCATTGCACACAAAAACATTTTTAAAATTGAAGAAGAATCTTGATTGCTAAAATCTTTTCAAACTTTTCATCCTTTTGCTTGCATATACCATGATTTTTGTCGAATATTGCCTTATAACAATTATCTGACAAAGGAATAATCGATTTACTCAACAATTAAAAAAACAATTAATCAAGAGAGAAGGAGGAAAGAATGGAACCGAAAATGGCCAAGAAAGGCCCATTTGCAGTAGAGTTGGAAGCTGGAAAGGAATATCACTGGTGTACTTGCGGTCAAAGTAAGAACCAGCCATTTTGTGATGGTTCTCACGCTTGTACGGAGTTTACTCCACTGGCTTTCACCCCTAAAGAATCTGGAAAAGCTTTTTTGTGTGGATGCAAAAGAAGTAAAAATCCACCCTATTGTGATGGAGCACACGCAAAGCTCTAATCAATTCTAAAAACAATTTTATATTTATCACTATTTATGACCTTTGATTTTCAAATCAAAGGTCATAATTCTTTTATCTGAATTACTAATAAACATTCTCTGACTATAATTGTCTGCGCCTATTGGTATTTGACAAAAGGAGAAAGTAAAAACAAGAAAATATGAATCAGGAAGGACTTAAAAACATAGTAGAATCTTTTGATAATACAGAGCAGATGCCGGTACTGTTCGTGGGGCATGGCAATCCAATGAACGCTATTGAGGAAAATGAATTTGTTTCTGGCTGGCGAAATATCGGTAAATTAATCCCAACACCAAACGCAATATTATGTATCTCGGCCCATTGGGTTACACGCGGTACGCACGTTACAACTATGGAGAAACCTGTAACGATACACGACTTTGGCGGATTTCCACAAGAGCTTTTTGAAATTCAATATCCGGCTTCGGGATGTCCGGAACTTGCAAACAAGACAAAAGAGTTAGTAAGCAAAACCGTTGTGGAGCTGGATGAGAAATGGGGACTCGATCATGGTTGCTGGAGCGTATTAAAACATATTTATCCCAATGCTGATATACCTGTTGTTCAGCTTAGTCTGGATTATTATCAGGATGCTCAATACCACTATGAACTGGCAAAGGAACTATCGTCGCTTCGCAAAAAAGGAGTTTTAATTGTGGGAAGCGGAAATCTTGTTCACAACCTCAGAATGATTGCATGGGATAAGTTCAATGAACCGGAATATGCTTATGACTGGGCAAGTGAAGCTCTTGAGAAAATGAAGGAACAAATTCTTGCAAACGATCATCAATCTCTTATTAATTACAAAATGCAAGGCGAGGCTTTTAAACTGGCCATCCCAACGTCTGAGCATTATTTACCTATGATTTATACGTTGGCACTAAAAGAAGAAAATGAAAAAGTGAGTTTTTTCAATGATAAAACAGTGGCAGGTTCGCTTGCTATGACTTCTTTATTAATTGAAAAAGAATAGGAAACAGTAACACAAAGAACATTTAGCCAATCTATCGGATTACCTAAGCTAAAACAAAGAATAGCACTTTTAATAGATAGTAGGTCTTAAACAAATAAAGTCTACACCTTATTTTATATCAGAGTACTACTTTTAATAAAATAGTGTAGGTCTTTAACCCATTTATTCATCAATCATTTGCTAAACTCTGGTTATATTATAGAAAAGTATATAACAAAAGTTCCTAATTGTTGCAAGAAACGAAATAAACATATAAATTCGCATATAATCATTAAACAAGCACGATGGAATTTGCAATTATATTGCTTCTCTTGGTTCTCAACGGAATCTTCTCTATGTACGAAATCGCATTAATTTCATCAAGTAAAGCGAGACTGGAGACATTGGCCAGTAAAGGAAATCTATCGGCCAAAAATGTACTTAAACAATTAGAAGAGCCGGATAAATTTCTTTCTACCATTCAGATTGGAATTACTCTTATTGGAATTGTATCCGGAGCTTTCGGCGGAGTAGCCGTTGCACATAACGTGGAACCGCTTTTTAAAATGATTCCAGGCACCGAAGCTTATTCAGCAGACATGGCTCTTATTGTAACAGTTGCTTTTATTACTTATTTATCTCTTATTATAGGCGAGCTGGTACCTAAATCCATCGGTCTGTCCAACCCCGAAAAAATTGCAATTACGCTTTCTCCTTTTATGTCGGTAATAACAAAAATCACTTATCCTTTTGTATACCTGCTCAGCGTATCGACCAAACTATTAAATAAGATTCTTGGAATTAAGGGGCACGAACGAACCATTACGCAGGAAGAACTAAAAGTTATTCTTCATCAGAGTTCAGAACAGGGAGTTATTGATAAAGATGAAACCAACATGCTGAGGGATGTGTTTCGTTTTGCCGACAAGCGTGCGAATGAATTGATGACTCACCGCACAGATGTGGTTTTTCTTCATACAGATTACACTCAGAAAGAGGTTTTGGACATCATTGACAAGAAACACTTCAGCAAATATTTGCTGACCGATAGTTCTCAGGATGAGATTATTGGTGTGGTATCCGTAAAAAACATCATAACAATGATTGGTAATGACGGAGAATTCGACCTGAAAAGTATTGCCCAGCCTCCACTCTTCATACCGGAAAGTCTTTATGCAAAGAAGGTTCTGGAATTGTTCAAGAAGAACCAAAACAAGTTTGGCGTTGTAGTCAACGAGTATGGCGGAATAGAAGGAATTATCACCCTGCACGATCTCACAGAAAGTATATTTGGCGATATCCTTGAAGAAAACGAAGTGGCCGAAGAACCTATTGTAAAACGAAAAGATGGTTCTTACTTGGTAGATGCTTCCTTGAATCTTGGAGATTTCATGGAAGAAATGGGCATTTTGTTCTACGACGATCTGGAAGGCGAAGACTTTACTACACTTGGTGGATTGGCCATGTTTTATATAGGACGTATTCCCAAAGCTGGGGATATATTTACGTATCAGAATCTGCAATTCGAGGTTATGGATATGGATAATGGAAGAGTTGACAAACTCCTGGTAATTATTAAATAAAAGAACTATTTCCCACTCACATAAATCAATTATTATCATGAAAAAATTATTATTTTTATTAGCTATGGTAGCTATGGTATCTTGCCAGCAGAAAGCGAAAGATGCAACTGCAGAAGGGGCAGCAAAAGACAGTACCGAAACAAAGCTAGATCCGGCACTGGGTGCACTGCAAACAAAAACCTTTGAAGGTGTTCTTCCTGCTCAGGGAAAAGGCTTGCGTTACACTCTTACTGTGAAGATTCAGGAAAAAAGCGACAACGGTACATACGAACTTCTGAAAACTTACATTGAAGGAAACGAAGGCAAAGACCTTACATACGTTCAGAATGGTACAGTAAAAACTATCCATGGAACAGAAGCTGATAAAAATGCCATTGTTTGGGAACTTACTCCGGAAAAGAACAGCGAAATCAGTTATTATCAGGTTGAAAGTGATAAAGTAATCATGCTTTCTCAAAAGATGAACAAAACTCCAGATTGGAAGAAGTATGTTCTTTCTTTGAAAAAATAATATTCAATCAATATGCAACTTCTACAAATAGAAGTTGCATATTCTTTCAAATGCTTTATTAAATTCCTCATCTACTGCATCAGCAATAGAGGTCAGAGCCGGGAATGGATCTTCATGCTTATAAGGATAACTAAAATCCAGAATATCTACTTCAATAGGTATATCCCTCTTTATTCCCTTCAATGTATTAATCACCTCGTAAGGCGGAACCACAGTATCTTTTTCAAGAGTAACAGCCAGGATACGATTATTCATTTCGCGGAATCTGTTTTCCCTGAAGCTGGTAAATGTTTTATAATTCAGCATACTGCGGAAATAAACTCCTTCGGGATGAGAATCGCTTAAGTATGTTCGCAATATCTTATCGCGCTTCATATGACTTTCCAGATGTTCTACAACAAAAGAGTAAAGACTTACATTTGCTTCGCTATCTAATATAAATTTAGATACTGGAGAAAGTCGGTTAAACACGGCTCCTCCACAAAATAAGCACAATTTCGACTTTGAGAAATAGCCTTCATAATCAGTCATCATTAATATTTGCGCCAAAAAGCCACCAATAGAATATGCAAATAGATCAATTGAAGCATCAGGTTCAATGTCCGAATGTTGATTCGCTTTAATATCTTTCATCAATGATATTACATCGTAATAAGTCTGTAAACCTGACCATATAAAACGCTGCGGTTTGTTATGAAGACGAGTGCTGATAGCAACATTCGATAACGTAGAACAAATAACTTCGGGATGTCTATTCTTTCTCTGCTGACTAATGGCATACATCTGATGTGCATTGCTCCAGCTAAGAGGTGCGCGGTTCATGTGGAAAGCAATAGGGAATAATAATACAGCTTTACCGGTTTTATCAACTAAGGCCTTAGCCCAAGTAGAATATTTTGCCCAATGTTTTTCATTGAAACCATGAAACATAAGAATAACTTCTTTCACTTTCTGGTTTCCTGCAGGGCGAAACATATGGTAACGGAAATGAATATTTTCAGGAATCTCTGCATCGCTCATATTAAGCATATCCTGAATAATATCCGGTTCATAATCAGGATCCTCCGAAGAACAATATTCGTATGTATCATGATTATAAGCTCCACCAGGTAGAATATCTCTGGATTTAGAATCAAAATTGAAGTTGCGGACAATTACATTATCATCTATTAGAATTTCGTCGTCCTCATAATTTAGCAATTCTTTAAGCTTTGTGTGTAAGTCAACGTATTTCATAAATAACCTCCATTTATGTTGTTAAACGCAAATATATAGCTAAACAGACATAAACGCTACAACTGTTAAGCAAAATTATACATAAAATTAACTTCCTGAAGTTATAATTGTGTTATTCTAATAATCTATAGAAGTACAAACGTCTTAAATAAAATTACTACTTTAAACCAAAAGTATATTTTAAGCCTAAACGAATTTCGAACGTACTGGATGTAACATCTTCATGGTAATCATAATGTGATTTTCTGAAATATAGGAAAGAAGCAAAAGTTGCTTTCCAACAAGAAGAAAGATTAAGATTAATATCCGGATTAAGAATCAAAAAAGCTGTATTACCTTTATCGCCCTGAGTATTTAGGTATAAATATGGATCTTCTGTACTTTTAATTTCAGCGTCGCTATAGCCTTTCCAGGTAAACAAATTATAATAAAAAATATTTAAATCAAGACTCCCATTTTTTCGGGATTCTATAGTGGTATAATTCTTAATACTAAATCCGCTTCCAAGGTTATAATTACGGCCTAATCTATAATAGTCAGTTAGAGTACCTCCAAGCAAAACTAAATTTAAATAAGTTCTGTGCCAAATGGTTACTTTCTTTGTTGCAGGAAACAAATATGCCATTCCTAAACCAAAGGTAGCTCCTTCTGCTAATTTAAAAGGAATACTTTTTGAACCTTTAAGTACAATTTCTGAATTATAATAATCAAAGTGTTGAAAAAGTCCAATTAATGCTTTATGTCCGGGCAAAGGTTCATAGCATTTAGCTGCAAGTTTTGCCACCAGACTAACATTGCTAACAATAGGTTGAGTACCTCCCAGGTTAAAAAGTACATTAAATTTAAAGAAATCATAAGGTTTAGTGGTTTCATTGCTCAATATGTCTCCATAATTCATCTGATATTCCAGATATGCATTATTGTTTTGTCTAAAAAAACGGTTATCATCAGCCATGTAACGGTCTCCTAAACTTACAGATATATTCACTGGCATTTTTTCATAATCAATATATTTATAATATTTATGTCTCACTTTCCAGGCTTTACCGGTAATAATACGGTTAAGTCCTCTTACCGGAGAAACTACAGTACCTACAAATTCACGCCATAAACGATCGGCTCCCGTTTTTGAGTCATCGAGCACTAAAGTTGAAAGTCGATAAGATACTTCTCCAAGAGCCGCACCTCCAAAGCTTGTACTAAGTAAGTCGTTAATGGATGGCGGAGTTGTTTCTGCGCATATTTCCCACGAAAGACTTCCCATAAAGGAATAGGGAAGAGACTCCCAATAACTGAGACCATTACTACGGGCAGCACTAAAGAACAAACTACCATGAATAGGATGAAGCAACTGATTGGAAGCAAAAAGATCGTTATCCCATACAAAACCTCTTTTAATATTTTCATGAATACTGTTAAGACTAATCTTTGCATAATCTGCTTTTCTCTCAAAACGATTGTCGGCCCATACAGCTGTATTTATCATTATATTCTCAAAAGCAGCTCGCCATGGATGTTTTCTCATTCGTGTAGAGTCATTAAATACAAACAAAGAATCTGCCTGCTGAGCACAAATGTCACCCATCGTCAGTAAAGAAAGAATGATATATACAAATATTCTTTTCATTTTCCTGTCCATTTAAAATAGTACTATTCCAAACTCTACAATTGGTTTATTTTCAAAGGTTTCCTTAGAATCGTAATGCCTGGTATGGGAATACCCTCCTGAAGCAAAAATGCCAAACCTATGAAATGGGTGAAACTCTAGATTACATCGTGCCTGCAACGAATATAAACGCTTTGGGAAATCTGTTTTATCGCCATCATTAAAATTCTCAATATGATAATAACCAGCATCAGCACTAATATGAAATACTTTAAAGATATTTACTCCCAACCCTAATCTATAAATAATAGCACCGGAAGTTCTATTATCAAATGTCTTATAATTTGTGCCTATGCCTATAATTGTGTAAGAATAACCATTTCTGAAACGAACTGCCAAATTATTCTGAACTATATTACTTTCGTATACCATTAATTGAATTCGGGTTCTGGGGCTTATATTTACTAATCCAAGCTTTACAGCCGAGGTATCTTCGCTATAATTTATAATCCCCATCTGTAGTCCACACACCTCTCCTGTACAAAAATTTAATAATCCAAGCTGAAATCCTTTTACTCCTGCAGCATAATTACCGGCCCCCATCTGAACTCCATGAATTCTATCAGCACAAACATTTGTTAAAGCTGATATCTGAAAAAGATTGGAAGAAGATGAAGCTATATTTACTCCTAAAGAAGCTTGCAAGCCACTGAAATTAGATCCGGCCATATTTGCAGCTCCAGCCAACTGAACTCCTCTTGCGCTTCCAATTGAAAAGTTTGTAATTCCGGCAATCATGATCCCTTTTGCATGTATTACATTGGTGTTCTGAATCATTGCAATCTGAATTCCATGCATATGTCCCTTAACCATATTAAACAATCCTGAGATTTGCAGTCCGTTCATATTTCCATTTACATACTCTCCTACTCCGGAAAATGTGAATCCATTTATATTTTCCTGATTTTTATGAGCCAAAATATTTAACCCAATTCCATTCAATCTATAAGTCTTCGAATATAATCCAAAATTAAAATTTGTTGTACAAAGCGAGTCATAGGAAGCCAATGCTACAGGATTCCATATAGAAAAGTTAATGGGATGTATCTTGTTTTGTGCATTAAGCAAAATAATTGATAGCATCATTAATATAGCTACTAATAATCTTTTCATTACACTTGTTTATAAGGGTTATATTTTAAGGACTCATAACAATGTTAATAACAATGTATATTGAAAAGAGTTTTAACTTAATGCAATCTTTTTTTGTTTTAGAATTTACACCTCAAATCAAAACAATTTTAAACAAGTTTATCAATAACATAAAGAACGTAAACAACTACTGGTTCTACATTTACGATATTCACACCTGAGATTATCTCAGATTTTACTGTTTAAACGATTACATAGAAAAAATTAAAGCGTCATAATGATTATTGCATATCAAGCAATATCATTCAGATACTTTATAAAAAGAATTATAATGGATTATAAATACTTATTTTTTGTTTTTTACTTACTTTTTCTTTGTCCAACAACCTATGCACAACCATTTCGATTCATAGTGGCTAAAGATGGAAGTGGAACTCATACTTCAATTCAAAAAGCAATAAACGATTGTCCGGATAATGAGCGTAGCCTCATTTTTGTTAAGAATGGAACTTACGAAGAAAAAGTGTCTATTGGAACACGCACATCAAAATCACTGAAGCAAATTAGTCTGATAGGCGAAAGCGTGAATGATGTAATAATAACTTCTCCAGATGCAATTGGGAATGGTGCAACTAACGTTTATGGTGCAACAACCATTGCTATCTATGCTAATGACTTTTATGCAGAAAACATCACTTTTCAGAATACAGCCGGAAACAAAGGACAAGCTTTAGCGTTAGATACAGAAGAAGACCGACAGACTTTTAAGAACTGCCGTTTATTAGGATTTCAGGACACTTATCGTTCAAGGAAAGGACGTAGGTTCTATTTCAAAGATTGTTTTATTCAGGGAGCAACAGATTTTATTTATGGCGGCGGTACCGTTTTTTTCGATGATTGTACAATTAATTGCGTTAAAGGCGGAAGTTATATCTCTGCTCCTGAAGATATTTCATATTATGAAAAAACTACTTCAGGAAAGACTCTTCTTTATGGATTTATTTTCAGGAATTGTGATATAACTGCAAAAGCAGATGTGGCTGATAATTCTTACTTTTTAGGTAGACCTTGGAATATGGAATGTGGTTCTATTTATTTGAATTGCCGAATGGGAAAACATATTAAACCTGAAGGTTGGTCTGTCTGGAAAAACACGGATCATTTATCGGCTTGCTTTGCTGAATATAATAGTATGAACATGAACGAAACTCCTATAGATACAACTAAAAGGGCTAAATGGAGCTTTCAGTTAACGAAAGACGAAGTTGACACCTATTTAGGGATGAGACAGGTTTATTCAAAAATAAGTTCAGCTCCTTATGATCCGCAGGCTATGTGCACTGCTCCTTCTGCACCAGCCAAGCTTACTAAAGATGGGAATACAATATTCTGGAAAACTGTTGATGGAGCAATTGGATATTTAATCTTGCGAAACGGATTATTCTTAGCCATAACGGCCAATACTTCTTATACTGACGAAACTGCTCAGATAAACAAGAAGTATACATACTCGGTTAAATCAGTAAGCATTAACGGGAATCTGAGTGCATCAGCATCCATTATAAGTTCAATAAAACGCATTAAAAAATAACATATATAAAACAAATATCATGAATTTATTGCAGTCATTCTTTTGTGCTGGTCTTTTACTGGCTACAACAATTGCTCCGAACCAACTTTCGGCTCAAACTCTGGCTTTTCCGACGGCGGAAGGATTTGGTAAATTTGCAACCGGCGGACGTGGTGGCGAGGTTGTTGAAGTTACTAATCTTAATGACAGCGGAGAAGGGTCTTTCAGATGGGCTTTATCACAGTATCCCAATGCTCCTATTACTATCGTATTTCGCATTTCGGGTGTGATACAATTAAAATCTGACATCCGCTGTAAACGAAATGGCCTGACGATAGCCGGACAAACAGCTCCGGGAGACGGTATTTGTTTTCGTGGTGGCAAACTTAATTTTGGAGGATCAAAGAATTTAATAATCCGTCATATTCGTTCTCGCATTGGCGGAATGACAGATTCGAAAGTCTTTATTCCGGGTGGGTCAATAGGCATAGAAAACTCTTCTGATTTTATTATTGACCATTGCACATTTGGTTGGTCGGCAGAAGAGAACATGACTATTTACGATAATCAAAGAACAACTGTTCAGTGGTGTTTAATTCATGAAGGCCTTTATACTTCGGGTCATGGTAAAGGAGAGCGTAGCTATGGTAGTCAATGGGGAGGCCAGTTCTCAACTTTCCATCATAATCTGTTAGCTAATAACAAGAATCGTACTCCTAGATTTAATGGTGCCAGAGGACATAATGATGTGAATATTCTAACCGACTACGTAAACAACGTGAACTATAACTGGGGACGAATAAACTCTTGCTATGGTGGTGATATAAACAATAATTCATACAACCACATTAACATGGTAGGCAATTACTATAAACCCGGTCCGGCAAGACCTTCGGGCGAAAAATCCTATTTTGTTCAGGCATCGTATGGTAAGACTGATAAAGTATCTAACTGGTATTTATCCGGAAATATAATGGAAGGAGATGCCGCCTTGACAGCTAACAATAATACAGGAATAGATCTTAGTGTGAATCCTGCAGCAAGCAGAGATACAATGATTGTTAATACTCCTTTTCATATTGATCCTGTTTATGCCGTAAAAACAGAAACAGCTAAGAATGCATATAAAAGTGTGCTGGCTGGAGCTGGAGCTTTTCCTCGTGACGCTGTTGATTTGCGAATTATTTATGAAGTGCGTAATGGAACAGTATCGGGTAAAGGAACTGTAAAAAGATACATTTCTTCTATATCCGGAAAAGACACAACCTGGGTAAATAATCAATATTATGGTTTAAAATTGGGTATTATTGATGAGCCATCTGCTGTAGGAGGTTATCCTTCATACATTACCAAAAATAAGATTACCGACAAAGATCACGATGGTATGGACGATGCATGGGAAAGAGCCAACGGATTTGATCCAACAAATAAAGAAGACAGGAATATTAAAATGAAAAGTGGCTATACAGCATTGGAGGTTTACCTGAATAGCTTGGTTGGAGAAGTGATACCCCTAAAAAAGATCGCACAAAAAAAGTAATAATTAACTTGATGATGAAAGCTCATTCTAAAGTTTATCATTAGAATCCGTTTGATAATTTATAAAATTATAGATGATATAAAAAAAGTTGCGCAATAGTGAGATATATAAATTCTGATTAAAACTAACTACGAATTTATATTCTCGCTTTTGCACAACTTTATTATTATATCTCTTTCAGAGCTTCTTAAAAAGTGATAATCGTTTTTCGGTTAACTACCAGCGGATATACGTTAGAAAGTATACTTAAGTCCTAAACGGGTTTCGATTGTATGAAAAAGAAAGTCGGGTTTACTTGTATAGTGTGTATTCCTTAAGTAATAATATAAACCTGCACTAATTTTTATTCTGTACCCCAAATCAATATCCATCATAGGATTAATTACAGCAAGCTGCACATTACCTTTATCGCCTTGAGCATTCAGATACAGTCTTTCCTCGTTAGTCAGTTCATCCAGATTTATGCCATCATAACCTTTCCACGTAAAGATGCGGTAATATTGCAGGTTTAATTCAAAATTGCCGTATTTTTTAAACTCAATAGAGGTATTACTTTTAATACTAAATCCGCTTCCCATATTATAATTTCGGTCTATTGAATTATAGTAATCAGTCAGACTTCCTCCCAAAAGAATAACATTAAGAAATGAGCTTTGGCGAATATTTGCTTTTTTTGCCGGAAACTGATATACCATTCCAAAGCCAAAAGCAGCCGCTTCGGATATTTTATAAGGAATATTTTTAGATCCTGTAATTACACGTTCAGAGTCGTAATAATCAAAATGCTGAAAAACTCCTACTAATATTTTATGTCCAGGTACTGGCTCTAAATATTTTCCGTATAATTTAGCAATAAGATTAACAGATCCAATCAACGGTTGATTACCTACTAAGTTGATGGTTGACCTAAAACTAAAATAGTCAAACGGTTGTCTTGTTGTTTCTTGCAACGGATCTCCATACAGAACATTAAATTCAATGTAAGGGCTGTTACTTCCTTTAAAGAAATGTTCATTATCCGCCAGATAACGTTCACCTAATGATGCAGAGAACTTAACCGGCAATTTTTCATAATCATGATATATGTAATACTTATGCCGCACTCTCCAAGCATCTCCGGTTACCAGACGATTTAATCCTCTAGAAGGCGAGATTAGTGTACCAAGTAACTCGCGGAAGAATCTACTTGAGCCAGATTTAGAATCGTCAAGTACTAACGAAGAAAGCCGATAGGTTACTTCACCCAAAGCAACTCCACCAATGGAAGTAGCCAGAAAATCATTAATGGCCGGTGGTTCTACCTCAGCACACATTTCCCACATCAAGCTTCCGGCAAAGCTATAAGGAACCGATTTCCAGAAGCCCATTCCGTTGCTACGAGCAGTATTAAAATATAGATTACCATGATAAGGATGGGCAAACAGATTGGTAGAGAACTTATCATTATCCCAAACAAGGCCATTTGTTATATTCTTGCCAATGGAATGAAGAGTAATCTTTGCATAATCCTGATTCATCGCAAAACGATCGAATGCCCATACGCCAATATTAAGTCCGGCAGTCTGAAAAGCGGCACGCCACGGACGTTTTATCATCCGGGCAGAGTCATTGAAAGCAAATAGAGAATCAGCTTGCTGAGCACATAACCGGCTCATCGTTAATAAAAAGAAGATAATATGTATAAATATTCTTTTCATAACATTGAGTTGATTAAGACAATGTTTAAATTCAAAATTCCGTCTGCACTGCAGAACTTCAAAATTATATCACACAGTCACAGATAAATAGTTTCATTAGTTAATTTGGTATAAGTATAATGCTTTTTATATTATAAACAAAAAATATAAGTAATTTATTTATGATTATCTCTGTTTTTCGTTACGTTCCTCGTCACTGGCAGTAAGTTCTTCCAAAGTAAGATTCAATGCTGCTATATATTGAGTCTTCCTATATTTACAATCGGCCATCAGGCAATGCTCACAATGTTTTTCCAGACATGGGTCAGAGTGTATAGTAACCAATAAACGATCTGAATATTTAGAAGATAAAAGTCCTCTTAATTCCTCGCAAGCGTCATGTCCTTCGGATATATTATAGAACCAAGGCAAAGTTAAATCACAATCCACAAACAAATAGCTACCATATTTAATTACTTTCATATTATGAACATCTATCCATTCAGGCTTTCTTACAGTCGAAATCACCTCTAACATTTTGCGAAGAACTTCTCCATCAGCTTTATCCATTAAATTGGCTATTGTTTTACGAAGGATAAAAATACCTGTTACAACAATGATTGAACCAAAAATCAAAGCTAATGCACTATCAATCCATCCTAATCCGGTAAAATAAAGCAGAGAAAGACCGGTTACAAGACCAATAGTGGAATATGTATCCGACTGTAAATGCTTTCCACCAGCCACCAATGCTATTGAATCGTATTTTTTACCCATACGTATACTGTACCAGCCCATTACATAATTCATTAAACCGGCAACAGCAACCACTGCAATACCAATATCCAGCTTACCAATAGTAGCAGGTTCGAAAAGTCGTAGTATTCCTTCATAGATAATCATACCACCTGCTATCATAATTAATAGTCCTTCGATGGATGCTGATATTAATTCAATCTTACCATGTCCGAAAGGATGTCCCTTATCTTTAGGACGCGCGGCATATCTTAAACTAAGGAAACTTATTAGTCCGGCAATTACGTTCACAATGCTTTCCATTGCGTCAGTTAAAATTCCAACAGAGTTAGTAAGGAAGAAAGCTATGAACTTTCCAATTAGAATGAGCAGAGACATAGAAACAATCCACCCCTGAACTTTTTGTTTTATTAAATCTTCCTTCATTGAATAATTACATTTATAATACTGTAATAATTAGGGAACAAAGATACATTTATTTTAAACTTTTACAGTTTTAATTCCTCTGAAAGCATCAATAAGAAGTCAATTTAGACTCATTAAAGATACTTTTTTCAGTTACATACTATTTCTTTAAATCATTATCGTAATATTTTTATTTAGATCCGGATCTAAATAGGTTTTACACCCGGGTCTAAACAATAATTACACCTGGGTCTAAAAGAGCTTTACACCCGGGTGTAAATAAAATCATTAAAGCAATTTTAAAGAACAGGAAACGAAAGTCATTTAAAACTTCCTTTATGAAAATATTACGTTTAATGAATAACCTAAAACTGTATGCAATTATATAACTAAGTATTCAATAATTATTAAATACAAATAAAAAGAAACCGGCTTAAAATTCAATACATTTAATATATTAATATATTGAAATTTTTATTCAATACTGCAAACAAATTATAAATAATTATTCATATTTTTGCAGTAACCATAAAATATAAGTCTCACTATGATAATTAAAAATAATACAAGCATACGCATCCTTATAAACATATTTGCTATTCTTATTTTTACTAGTATATATTCATGCAAGAAAATAAGTTCTGTCAGTTTTAGTAATAATCAATTAGTAGATTCTTTTATACAACAAGCTCAGGATTCAATATACAATAATAATAAACTATCAAAGGATTTACTGAAGAAAGCTATGAAAATAGCTCCCGATAGCGTAATGTACTATAAAGCATACAGCACTTATGCTTTAACATATTCGGCTATTAATCAGTACGATTCTTCACTTCTTTTATCTCATAAAGTAATCAACTTCTGTAAGCATCAGGAATTATCTCCTCGTATATATGAATTATTGGCCACATCAAATAACAATATTGGATTTTACTATGGACAAATGAGTGAGCCAGACTCCGCACTTCCTTATTATAAAGAAGCATTAAAACAATACGAACTGGCAAATAATACAAACCGTATTCCTGATATGTACATCAATCTGGCTGATATGTATTCAAGAAAAGGTAATTTTGCCATGAGTACATATTATTATAGAAAGGCTCTATCAATAAGTGATTCTTTAAAAATAACAGATAAAATGGGATTCCCAATATATTTTGGTTTGGGGCAAGTTTATATGGAAGTGCGTGATTTTGAACTGTCGGACACTTATTATCGCCTTGCAGAAAAATTCTACAGCAACAGAACTCTTGCCGAGAAATTTACGTTTTGCAATAATCGGGGAAATTTCTATTATTATAAAGAAGAATACAACAACGCATTACCTTGGTTTCAAAAAGCAAAAAAGTTAGTATCAAAAGGCGATTACCAATTTTACCTCAGTCTATGCGAGCTGAATCTTGGAGATATTTATCTAAATCTTAATAAACTTGACTCTGTTCCATATTGCCTGGATAAAAGTTATTCATACTTTTCTACCATAAAGAACAAAACAGCCTTATATTATATCTCAACAATAAGGGCAGGACTTGCTATAAAACAAAAAAACACTCAACTTGCCCGAAAATTATTAGAAGATACCAAAGACTCATCGGGGGTAGAAACCAATATAATATCAATTAGAAACAAGTACCTGCAAAAATATTATGCTCAAACAGGAAATTTTAAACAAGCATACTACTACCAGTCAAAGAATTTAGCTATAGATGATTCTATTCGTAATGATAAAACAGAAAAAAGAATTTCCGAAATTGATCTCCGATATAAGCAAGACACAACATTAGTAAATAATAAACTAGTTATTCAAAAGCAAGCTTCTCAGATGAAAAGCTTAAGATATGTTTCTTTCATCTGGATATTAATCTGCCTGATAATTTTTACAACATTTGTTTATATTTTCTTTTGCATGAAAAAAAAGAAAGATCTGCAACAGATAAAGTACATGGATAAGCTAATTAAGCTTAGAATGGAAAATATACGTAACCGGGTATCTCCTCATTTTATATTTAATATAATCAATAATGAAATCTGTTCATCAAACGAAAATGAGCGCATAAATTTATATAATCTGGCAACATTGATGCGAAAGAATCTGGAAATATCAGAAAATACAAAAGTGCCGTTAGCTGAAGAATTAGACTTTGTAAAACTATACATAGAATTAGAAAAGAGGAATTTGGGAGATGATTTTCGTATTGAGTGGAACATCGATAACGGAATTGATTTAAATGAAGTGTCTATTCTTCCAATGTCTGTACAGATTCCTGTTGAAAATGCAATAAAGCATGCTTTGCGCCCTAAAAAAGGGAACAAAATACTTAGTATTAATCTGGAGAAAGAAAAAGAAGGCATTAATGTATTTATCAGAGACAATGGAGCCGGATATTTCCCTCAACAAGAGAGTCAGACAAAAGGCACAGGAAACGGACTGAGAATTTTATTTCAGACTATCCAGCTTTTGAATTCAAAAAATATAAATAAGATTTCTCTTAATATTCAGAATATTCGCAAAAACAGTGAAAACATCTGTGGTGCAGAGGTTCATATTTTTATTCCTGATAACTACAAATTCGAATAACGATGAATAAGCAATATAATGTTGTAATAATAGATGATGAAGAGATTGGAATATCCAATTTAAGTCGGTCATTATCAAACGTTAGTGAAATATTAATAGCTGGAACTACACAGTCAGCACAAACAGGGAAAGACCTTATTTTAGAAAAGAAACCTGATCTTCTTTTTCTGGATGTTGAAATGCCGGAAACAAGTGGTTTGGAATTGCTTCATGACATAAAGAATCTAATAAACTGGCAAATGCACGTAGTCTTTTACACTGCTTACGAAAAGTATATGCTCGAAGCACTAAGAGAATCAGCATTCGACTACTTACTAAAGCCATACGAGCAGAATGAATTCCAAACAGTGATGAATCGCTTCTTTGATTCGGCTGACAAGGAAGATAAATTATCGTCTTTTATTGATTCGCTATCTCAACTGATACCAGAAAACCGTACATTCTTAATTGCCACTATTACCGGATATATAACTCTTCGCCAGGAACAAATAGGATATTTTGAGTACGTAAAAGAAAATAAGCATTGGTATGTAACCTTACAAAATGGAAAAAGCATTCAATTAAAAAGGAATACTAAAGCAGAAGATTTAATAAAACTATCAAAATCTTTTGCCCAGATAAATCAGCAACAAATTATAAACATCAACTACCTAACTATGATAGAAGGAAAGAGATGTGTTTTATATCCTCCTTATGAAGAAAAAACAGATCTAATAATATCAAGATCTTTTTTAAAATCAGTACAAGACAAGTTTAACTTAATCTGAAATATGAATTCCAATCATATCTGCAACAAATTACTTATCGTAAATACACTCTTTATACTCTTCATGCCTGATTAAAAAAGCTTTCACATACGGACATGTGGGGACTACTTTAAACTGATTTTCCTTGGCATAGTCCATTGCAAACTTAACTAATGCAGCAGCAACTCCTCTCCCTCCTATTTCTTTGGGAACCCAAGTGTGAATTAAATCCAGTTCCTTGTCCAAAGGAGTGTATTCAACATAGGCCAGATAACCGTCTACCTCCGTTTCAAATCGGAAATCGTTTTCATTGTGTTTAATTGTATAGTCCATGATTATTGCTTTTTCTTTTATATAAAACAGAATAACATCAGTTTAAGTTCGCTATTTCTTCTGCAATGCGGGTTGCCTGTTTAATACGATCGGCCATACCTATGCCGTCCTTAATACCTCCGGCAAAAAACAAACCAGAATATTGTTTTTCCAACTCTGCTATACTTGCCAATCTTTCTTCAGTATCAGCTTCGTATTGAGGAATAGCACGTTCATGTCTGAAGATTTTTATTTTATCGGGAGTATAATTAGCCGGGAATCCTAACATTTTAGATAGTGATTCTTTAACCAGACTCTCTAATTGCTCATCTGTATAAGAAAGGTATTCAGGATGTTTACTTCCTCCAATAAAAAAGGAAAGATTACCTCCACCTTCCGGACAACGATCAGAAAAACATGAAGAAGGAAACAAAATGCCAAGCATTCTTTGTTTTTCACGAGATGGAACCAAACCACCAAAGGCATTTGGCACATGACCGTCCGCTTTAACCACTCCTACCCCAACCTGAATAACCGGAGCATAATGAAGAGAACTAATTGGTTTCATATCCTTATCCTCAATGAAAGGTAATATAGAAGGTAAATCATAAGCCGCAGCAGTAGAAACTACATAACGAGAATGGATTCTTTCTCCACTGGCAGACAAAACAGTTTCCCATCCATCAGCAACCGGCTGAACGGAAATCCCTTTCTGAGACAAGTATATATTTTCTTCTTTAATTTCTTTCGCAAGAGCATTAGCCAATGATTCGAATCCTCCCGGAACGGAGAAAACCTCTTTGGTTGGTAATTTATCTCGCTCTGATTTGGGTTCGCCTGCTTTTTTTATAGTTCCACGAATAAAGCTACCGTATTTTTGTTCCAGATTATATAGTTTAGGCAGAGCAAAGCGGGTAACAAGTTTACTTGGATCTCCTGCATAAATTCCTGAAATAAATGGATCTACGGCATAGTCAAGGAACGACTGTCCCAATCGTCTGCGAGTGAGTTCTCCAATACTTTCGAACGGATTGTCACCCTTCTTGCGTAAAGGTTCAAAGAGAATCCGAATTTTATCGTTTAAGGTAAACAGAGGAGTAGAAACAGCCGTAGACAGACTTGAAGGAAGCGGATAAAATGCTCCATTCTTCCAAATAAGTCGAACTTTCGCCTCTTTACGAGCATTTTCAATAGAACAGCTACCTTGCAACATTTGGAATAACTCCACTACTTCAGGATTAGAAACAACTCCCGTATTAGGACCCGATTCAAATACAAATCCATCTTCACGGATAGATCTCATCTGTCCTCCTACTCTGTCGCTCTTTTCCAGAAGAAGCACCTTCAATCCTTTTCTAGTTAATAAAAAAGCAGTGACAAGTCCTGTAACTCCGGCACCAATAACTACAACATCAACATCTTTGTTCTTATCCATTAAGTAACCTATATTTTTAAACCGGTTTCGAATACATTTTTGTGTTATCTTTCATCAGCGGGTCAAACGCTGCAGCAACATTTCGCACAAATATAGCTCCTTCCTCCGTTATTTTTATTTCTTCGGGGGAATAAGTTATGATACCATCTTTTTCGAAATCGGCCAATCTATTCTCATCATACGAGATTGCGTTTTTAATATCACTTTCGCCCACGCCAATATGAGCGGAAAGCTCTTTCCAGTTAAGTCTGTCGTTGCACATCAGTGTTGTTATTACTTCTTTGGCAATCTGCTCTTCCCTGTTCAGGGTATATCCTTTAATAATAGCAAACTCGCCTTCGTTCATTTTCTGAATATATTCAGGAATACTCTTGGTATTCTGGCTATAAGCCATGGAAAGCTGACTGATGCCGGTTACTCCAAAAGCATACACCTGACCGGTAGTTTTCCTTGTGCAATATCCCTGAAAGTTGCGATGTAATTGTCCCGACTGAAGAGCGATATTCAAATCATCATCCGGCAAAACAAAGTGGTCGAGACCGATTGACTGATACCCCTTCGATGAAATAATTCGTTTAGCTGCATCATACATCGCACTCTTTTCCTGAGGAGAAGGCAAACCATTTTTTTCTAATATCATCATAGCTTTATTCACCCAAGGCACATGCGCATAAGAGAAAGTAACCAATCTATCCGGCTTTAGCGCAGTAGCTTTTTGAAGGGTTTCTTCAAAGCTTTGAACAGATTGATAAGGCAATCCATAAATAAAGTCCATGTTTATGGAAACATTGAATGCTCTCAACAACCCGAAAATAGTTTCCATTTCAAGTAATGAAGATCTTCTGTTTACACCTTTCAGAACTTTTGAATTAAAATCCTGAACGCCAATACTGCAACGATTAAAGCCAGCTTTAATTAACTGCATCCAGTTATTCTCATCCAGGTAACCGGGATGGCATTCAATAGCTATTTCCGGAGAATCTATACATTCGAACTGAGAAAGAAGTAATTCATTAATTTCTTGTATATAGTGAAGCGGAATGCTGCTCGGGCTTCCACCACCATAATGTATCTGAGATATTTTCCGATCTTTACTTATAAGCGGAATCACTTTCCTGATCTCTTTCTTTACCGCATCCACATAAGCTTCAATAATTTCGGGCTTTGCCATGGGATAAGAATTGCATCCGCAATAATGACAAAGATGGCGGCAAAAAGGTATGTGGATATAGAAAGAAATATTCTGAGGTGTGGTCTCGTTAGAGGCTATAACTGCTTTTTCATAATCCTCATTGGTAAATTGATCGTGAAAATAATTTGCCGGCGGATAACTGGTATACCGTGGCGTAGGTACATTATATTTTGCTATTAAATCTTCATTCATGACGAACAGGCTTTTTAAAGAAAACAAGTATATAAACTAGCGATATTACGGCAAGTCCGGTTTCTACCAGAAATAGTCCGCTGTAACCCAAAACATCAGCAATTTTACCACTGAATACAGCTATAAGCATACTGCTTAAATGAGTGATTACTGTTTGCAATGTGAAATCCGTTCCTTCCCTACCGTCTCTCAGGAAATCCATGGCTACCGTATTAACCAGCACCGCAGATAGTCCGTAACTTGCCCACAAACAGAATATTGCTACATACAAAGCAATAGTACCCGGAGTGGTGAGAGACATAAAATAGAAAAAGATTGTGGTAGCCAATACTGCACAGGCAAAAATGATACGAGAGTAAAATCTTCCTATTGAACGGATAACGTATCCACCTATATACGAGAAAAGGCAGCCACATAACGATCCAAAGATACCAAACATAAATCCAATTTCTCCGGTTTTATATCCTAAATCTACCATAAAAGGTTTAACCATTGCTAAAATCCCAATTATACCGGAATAACAAAGAATCAGGAATATTAATTGTTTAGCCACTCCTTTCTGATGAAAGAACAGATAAAGATCCTTCATTGATATTGGCGTTTTGCCATGTTTGGGAGTAAACTTTTTGTCTTTGTATAAAAAAAGAGGAATTAATGCCAGCACAACAAATAAAGAAACACTAATCAACAGAGCATTCCATCCTATCAGTTTATAATGCAATAGCAATAAGCCACCACCAACCAGTGAACCGGTAAAGCTGCCCATACTTTGCATGCTATTTCCCAAACTTTTTTCTCTGTGGTTAAATGAGAGAGCCGTAAGCGCATCGGTAGCAATATCTTGTGTGGCTGATGCTATAAACGACAGTATGATAAGGATAAATATAGTGGTAAAGTTTGTGCTCAGATCTAAAAAGGCAACCAAAAAGATTAATACGGCGTAAACCATCTCAGATGAAAAGATCCATCTCTTATAAGAACCTAGATCTGAAGTCCGTTTATCGACAAAAGGCGCCCAAAATACTTTCAATATCCAGGGAAGCTTTATTAATTGCAACAAACCAATAGTACTTAACGAAAAATTCCCCTGTCGCATAAGTACAGGGAGTAAAGTACTAAACAAGCTCATCGGCACGGACTGAGCTATGTATAATGAGAAGAATGTAAGTAACTTATTTGTTCGTTTTGAGTTCATTCTGCCTTTAATTAAAAGAATAAGAAACTGTAGCTCCAAATGTCATTGGTTTACCTTTTTGTCCGAAAGAGCTTCCAAGTGATTCCAGATAGAATGCAGTATATTCCTTAGATGTGGCATTCTTAATCCAAAGATCAACTGTCAGACTCTTCATACGAGCTGACACCTTACCATTGACTAGTCCGTAATAATGCTGATTGACTGTATTTTTATCGTTCCAGTAAAGTTTGCCGGTTCCAACGTATTGTGCTGAAAAGATAAGTCGGTTAATAAATCCTGAACGGAGATTCCAGGTATAGTCTCCTCCAAACATCACTGTCTGACGGGGAATATAAGGAATATAATTACCGGAATAATCAAAGCCGGCATTATAACTATTAGCTTCACCAACATATTCACGGAACTTTGCTTCCGTAAAACCGTAACTCATCTGTAAGTTTAAAGCTTTGGTAACTTCTCCCTGCATTGACAATTCCACACCTTTGCTATAAGACTTACCTGCATTCTTCAGTAAAGAACCTTTGCCACTGAGCAAAGGCTGTGAAATCTGCTGATTCCTCCAATCTATATAGAACAAAGAAAAATCACCTTTTAGCTTGTTACCAAAGAAAGAGAACTTACTGCCCACTTCGTAATTCCAGCTATATTCGGGTTTGAAAGTCTGGTCTACATCTGTATCAAAGCTAGTATTGAATCCTCCGGTTTTGTAGCCTCTGGTAACAGTTGCAAAAGTCATATTAAGAGGATTAAACTGATACTGTAATGAGAGCTTCGGAGTAAGCTGAGTAAAGCTAAGATCTGTATTAAGTAATTGCACTTGTTGCCTTACGCCCGAAACAATCTTTCCGTAATTATAATCCTGACTGGCATTTTCATAATCAAATCTTAGTCCTACAGTTGCTGAAAGTTTCTCAAAAAACAAATCCTTTAAAGTTGACTGATGATAAAATGCAAAGCCATTGGTTGGCGCATCATAGTCTTTCACTACAGGCAGATTCTTCACAGTACTTTTAGATGCCTGATAAAATGCAAAAAAACCATTAAGCCATGTATAGCGTTGATCTTTAGAAGATCTCATTTCCAATTCTTCGGAAAGCATGTGCTGGCGCATTGACTGAGTTACAAAATATTTGCTTGCAGGAGTAAAGTCCTGATCAATAGCTTGTCTATCGTCGGAATACTGATAACCGGTTACCGATTTCAGCTGGAACTTATCAAAAGAGTAATTCAGGGTTAAACCACTTGTCAATACCCCCCTACGATAAGAACTGTATTCATTATAGTTCACATTTGCAATCTTTGCGGTTGTAACATCCATCGGAGCATAAGGATAACCACCCTGATCTGAATATTCATAGTTTACAAGCAACCCGGCATTAAATCGGTTGCTTTTTTCCCAGTACAATTTCATTTTACCTGAAGCAGCATTTAAGTTGTCTGCCTTTTTTCCGGTATAATCATTAGTAAAGAATCCATCAGCATGTTTGTAGTTTCCGGAGAAAGAATAACCAAAACCATCATTTAGCTTTCCATAATACGATCCCGAAACTTGCTCCTGACCATAATTGGCAGCTGTTGCACTCACCGTTCCCCCCTCGTATGACAATGGATTTTTTGTATAAACATTGATTATACCTCCCATCGTATTACGTCCATAAAGAGTTCCCTGCGGACCGCGAAGTACTTCAATACGTTCTACTTCGTTAATATCAAGATCGAAAACAGATTTCTCAAAGAAAGGAACGCCATCCACATATAAACCTACTGAAGGAGCATTAATTTTAGAGCCAATACCACGGATATAAACCGGTGAAGTAAGCTTTGAGCCATAATCAGGAATAAAAAGATTTGGAATATACGAACTAATATCTTTCATGCTCACAATATTCTTATTCTTAATTTCATTCAAAGGGACAAAAGATACAGAAGCCGGAACTTCATGAATATTCTTTTTCTCTTTGTAAGAAGTAACCACTACTTCATTTAATACCACATGAGGTTTACTTAGTGTATCATTCTCAATAGGATTTGATTTAGCATTCTGGCAAAGAAAAAGAAGTGAGAATAAAAGCGCTGATTTATACATATTTGACTCTACAATTAATTTTCTGCAAAAGTACAACTTTAAAAGAGTAATATCAATCCTCATTAATTAGGATTCATGCTGTTAAAGAAACTTTCATCCATAAACATTATTGATAAGAAACAAAAAGTTACTGCCACCTGCTACTAAATTAAGCAAAAAGTGCCTGTTTATAGCCCTTTGAGGTGGTGGCAGATAAAAAATCAAGACTATTTTATCTACCACTAATAACTGTTATCTGCTACTAAAAAAGAAATTCCAGCTATAAATCATCGTAAGAATGCAAAGTTAAATATTTATATTGAATATAAAATGATTCAATATAAAACAAAAGCTATTTGTATATCAAATATTTAAATAGAAGCGAATACAAAGAGTATAGACCACCAATAATTACTTTTCATTAATAAAATAAGTAAGCCCTCGGCTAAGAACCGATAAGCACTCTAATTAGGGCTTATCGGTTCTCGAATGCAGACCGATGGGTCTTTAGTTGTGGGCTTATTAATGATCGATTAAATTAGCAGTAAGCTTACGATTTAAACTTATTAAATATCAATAAGAGTGAAGGAAAACGTTTAATTGATAAAGCAAAAACTCTTAATCAATAGGCAGAAGTAAGATAAATATAAAATAAAAAAGTCAGCCAAAATCACTTCGGCTGACTTTCTCTGAATTTATAATAGAGAGATTATTTAATTTCTACAGTTCCCAGATCTTTATCAAAACCACCTACCAAATTTACAGACAAAGATTTATTAAGTGTTGCACTTTGGAATTCAACTGTATAAGTTCCAGATTTCAAGCCATGAAGCATAAAGAAATTGTTTCTTGCAGTATCCGAAACTGTTGTAATAGTATCAGTTCCAACTATTGTAAATACTTTAAATGGAACATTATCTGGCAATAGATGACCAGAAATTGATGCAGTGTTTTCTACAACATATCCTCTGATAACCGGCTTCAGTGAATAATTGCCATTGCCTTTACGAACGATTGATCTTTCTGCATCAAAGTCAATCATAACAGCATATCCGCTAGTGGTAACCACACTTTCTTGTATATTCACTTTCAAACCAGATGTCTGAGCACTGGGAGCTTTAATATTCACTTCGGTACCATCGCTCAGCACAACAGAGTTATTATCTCCCAACACCAATCTCACCTGAGAAACATGTTCTCCTTCATTCAATACAATATTTGACAGCAGCGTATCAGTACCATTCGTTAAATCCATCAGATTATAAACCCTAGGAGTGATTGGCAAGTTTACTTCTATGCTATCGTTTATGGTGTACTTTATTTCTTGCACATCTATTTTTACAGCCTTATAACCTTGTAAAGAAGGTGCATCGGTTAGATAGAAACTTACCTTTGAAGTTCCAGTTGCAGAATCGTCGTTATCACTACATGAATTTAAAGAGCCTACTGCCATTGCTCCAAGCAAAAGCAGGAATAATAATTTTACCTTTTTCATAACAAACATAATTAATTTAGTTTAGTATTTAGTTGTTTTTTATCTTATAACGATCAGATTGTATTTGTTCCCAACTCATATTGTAAGGAGCCAAAATTAAATCTAAAGCCAAATTCAGATTATTCACAGGAAATGATCCTGTAAAAGTGAATCCATTGCACGAATTTTTATTTTCTATTGATACTTTATATTCTTTTTCTAGAGCCTTAACTACATCAATAAGAGGCGTACTATTAAAGACATATTTATGACTCACCCAACTAGGTTCATCTTCCAGCATTACTTTATCAGATCCAAAGCTTCTTCCCTTTGTCAGAATTTTCTTTTCCTTCTTATCCAAGCTCTCTACCAAAACTTTACCCTCATAACAGAATACATCAAATTTATCTGTTTCAGAAACCATAAAACGGGTTCCTAATACCGATATCAGATGCGTTGGAGTTTCAACAGTAAACTTCTGCCCTTTAGTTACTATATAATAAGCTTCACCTTTCATACTGATATTCCTGTTAAAGTAGAAAAGGAATTTGTTATATTCAACCGAGCTGTTCTCGTTAAGTTTCACTTTGGATTTATCAGGCAAAACAAAAGCCAATTGTTCATTGTTTCCTGTTACAAATTTCATATCCATACTCTTTATCCATAAACCACAGCCAAACAGAACAGCTATCAATGCAGCAACAGAAAGGTATCGTCTCCAATGAATTATTCTTTTCTCTGATTTTTCGAAAATTATGTTCTTGCTGAACAACCTTTCTTCCATTTCGTCCAGAACATGTTCTCCTGGCTTTTCATCCAAAAGCGGAATATGAGAGAAAGCTTCTTTCAGATGTATTTCTTCTTCAAAAGATAAAGTATACCCTTCATCAGATGATATTTTTTCTAATATATTTATAAGTTCCACTTCTTTCATAGCCCTAAAATTCTCCGTAAAATAAGTAACAGAAATAATATAAAAGAAGCATCCTTCTTCATTTGTCGGATAGCTTCCGAGAGAAGATTGGCAACAGATTGTTTATTTATACCAAGTGTTAAAGCAATTTCTTCATTGGAAAGTCCTTTGAAATACTTCAGATAAACTACTTCACGCTGCCTGCTTGTTAACTTATTCAGTAAATTCTGTATTTTCTTATATTGTCTTTCTTCTTCATCAGCACTTTCATCATCAATATATAATGTAAACGAGTAATCACTCTCTTCCAAAGACACCGCCTGCTCTTTTTTAAATTCATTTATTAATCTGTTTCTAAGCGACATACAAAGATATGCTCTCATAGAAACAGGCTCACTCAAAGAATTCCGTTTTTCATAAATCGTAATAAAGAGTTCTTGTATAATATCTTTTACCAAATCTTCATTATGAGCAAACTTCATTCCATAAGCATAAAGGAACTCAGCATGCTGTCGGAACAGATTTTTCCATTCCTGCTCATCATTATTTCTTAATTTATCCCAAGATATCTGCATAAAATGCTATTAATTAATTATTTACTAGTGTAATAAACGGCTCATAACAGTTTTACTGTTGCTACGTAAATCTTTAGGAGTCTGATTATATCGTTGCTTACAAAATTTAGTAAAATGCGCCTGAGACGAAAACTGGTATCTATCCGCTAATTCCTGAAAAGGAATAGAAGTAGAGATTATATCTTGTAATACAAACTGAGATTTACGTTCAAGCATCCACTGATAAGCCGATTCTCCAAAATTCTTTTTAAATTCCCTACAAAAAACACTTAAACTACATTTAGCCAAATCTGCAAATTCCTGTAAGTTCTTTACTGATTTATAGTTTGCATATACAAATTCTTTAAAATCCATATTCTTACCCAAAATGGGAGAGAAAAATGCTGCTAGTTCATTCATTGAATAAGAATTTTTTAAAACTAAAAATAATCCGTTTTGTTTCCATTCATTCAACTCAGAGAAATTAAAGCCAGATAAAGAATACGATTGATGAAAAAATTCAAGAAAACATTTTAAACTATACTTAATAGGTAATGTTAAACATTTCTTTTCATATTCAGCATTATTATCCAATGGTAGTTTTATCCATTGATTAATTTGACTAATAGAATTCTTTGTCATCTCGCATTTTACAACAATAGAAGTTTCTATTGCTAATAAATTGAATTTAGTTCCCGGAGGTAAAAATAGCATGCCACTAGAAAGAAGCATCTTATGATTGCATTCAACACATGAAACTAAAACTTTTCCTGATAAAACAAATAAAATAGTACTACTATCACCAGTTTTTATCTCTTTATGATTATCCTTACGTACATCAATCTGTGAAAAACAAGCTGAATTTAAAGCTGAATCCATATTATTTATTTTTAATATTAATCTTTTCCTTTTACCTCTATGACAATACGAACCATTATTTATACTGGTTCTGAGAAGAAAAAAATTATATTTTTAATAAATAATTAGTAAATAGCTTTATACTAGCACTTAAAAACATCCATAAGCTATTGATTTTCTGATCAATAATTAAAACACATAAACTAAATTAATTGCAGCTTTTGTAAGGCCAAAATAGTTATAATCTAACCTTTTTTTGCTATTCCATGAATTATTCCACGTTATTTTATAAGCAAGGTGTACATAACCAACTCCGGCAGTAGCTTCAATATGCCAATGCTTATTTAATGCCCATTGATAACCACAAGCAATACCCATTCCATATAAATATCCAGCATACCACTCACTGTTAGAAAGTCCTTTTCGCTGAAATGGAAAAATCATATTTTCAGCACCAAAGTGAGAATAATAAAAATGATATCCTAGATAACCGCCATTAAAGCTTCGTGAAAACCAATAACGAATCTCTGGTTGTATCAGATAAGATACCGATTTTCCATCATGTTCTGAATCTCCAGGTTTTACCCCTATTGAAAGTTCTGCTGTAACATTTTTATTAATTCTTTTTTCTATGGCAAGGTTTGGAGTTGCCAATCCCCACAAAATTAAATTAGTTTTCAATGCATAATTATTAGCATACGTTGGTAAAGAAGGTATCGGTATAAGATTTATTCTATGAGGAGCTGGTAAAGTATCTAATATTGGGCGATGCTGAGTCAATAATATATCTGATAAAAACTTGCTTATTGAAGGATTATTCATATTGGAACTCTTATGAATAGCCTGAAGTACAATCTTCTTCTCTTTTTTCTCTTTTTTCTCTTTCTTCTTTAATTCAATAATAATATTCCTTGCAGATGTCATTAATATGTTAACTGTCTGAGGATAATAAGTTTTTTCTTTAACTGCAACTATGTGATTCCCTTTAGATAAAGAAAAACTAAAATTCCCATCAATATCAGTACGTGTAAAAGCCTTTCCATCAACAGAAACTGTAAAATTATAGAGTGGAGACCTCAATTCTTTATCTTTTAAAAGCCCACTTAAAATATATTTCTGGAGAGGTCTCACATATAAATAGTCAGAAGCAGCTTTCTTTATTTCCAGATCATAATTAACAAGTAACTGGTTAAGAGATTCTACTGCATTTTTATCGGCTGATACATCACTTATATACAAACGGTTAGTTACCTTGGGATTATAATTAATATGTACTTTCTTTTTTTCGCTTATCATTTGGAGAACTTCCGTCAGCGTTTTTTTACTCTTTGAAACACGGCTGTGGCTCTGAGCTGCAGATTGAAAAGATATACCAAACATTAATACACATAATAGAAGGTGTTGAATGTTTATTCGTGCCATTTTAAGTTCGTTTAGTTATATATTGACCTTCTTATCTCCTGATATATAAATCAGTAGGTAAGATGAAAAAAGTTTCTAAGCACAAAATAAACATTTAAAATTCATATTATAAATAAGATATTCATCTTTTATTTTTAAAAAAAAGCGGCAAAATAATAATGTATAAAATTTAGGCAAAATTATATAAACACAAATCCAGCATCAGAAAATACCTTTGCAGCAGGTTTTAATAAAGGAATAATTCTCTATATTTAAATTATCATTGAATTATGAAAAAGAAAGTTTTAATTTTATTATTTGCAATAGCTCCAATAGGACTGTTTGCACAAAATACTGCTCAAGGTCAGGAAAAAGCTTTAAAGCAGTATGGATTTTGGGATAATTGGTTTATTCAAGGTCAAATTGGTGCTCAACGCACTTACAGCGAAAGTCACAAGTATGCTTCTTTCGGCGACAAGCTTAGCCCAACAGCAGCATTAGGTGTTGGAAAATTCTTCTCTCCGGAAGTAGGTGCTCGTCTTCAACTTGGTGGATGGACTTCAAGTAATTACATAAACGGTAGTACTTATGATGTTAAATACTTGAATGGTAACGTAGATGCATTATTTAACCTAACAAACATCTTCCTTCCTTATAAAGAACATAGAGTGTTTAATCTGATTGGAATCTTGGGTGCAGGTTATGTACATGGATTTAAAGATTCTGATGAAAATTTACATGCAACAAACAGTGTTGCTCCACGTATTGGTTTACAAGCCGATTTCCGTCTAAGCAAAGCATGGAGCATAAACCTTGAAGCAAACGGAAACTTATTACGTGACGACTTTAACGGACAAGAAAAGTTCGGATGTTCATATGATGGAACTTTGAATGTTTTGGCAGGTGTTACATATCGTTTCGGAAGAAGAGGTTTTGCTACAGTAAATGCTGCTGATCCGGCATTAATACAATCTTTAAATGACCAGATCAATTCACAAAGAGCTCAGATTGAAGAATACAAGGCTTGTTGTGAAAAGAAATCAGCCGAACCAAAGACTATAATAAAAGAGGTTCCTACAACAAATGCCGCTTCATTAAATTCTGTGGTTACTTTCCGCATTGGCAAAGCTACAATTGATCCAAATCAAGAAGTTTATGTGTATAATGCAGCACAATATCTGAAACAAAACCCAGATGCAAAAGTTTCTATTGGAAGTTTTGCAGATAAGAATACTGGTACAGCTGCATTTAACCAGAAGTTAAGCGAAAAACGTTCTGAAGCAGTAGCTAAAATGCTGAAAGAAAAATATGGTATTGCTGAAAACAGATTTACAGTTGAAAACAATGGTGACAAGCAACAACCTTATCCAGACAATAATGACTGGAACAGAATAAGTATTATTACTTCTAAGTAATATTACTATTGGTAATAAAACTAGACTTAAACTACATACAGTTAAGATGAAACATACAGATTCTACGAGATTTCAATAAATAAATTCAATTCTATTGAAAATAGTTTCTCTTAACTCTAAAAGGGGCTGCATCAAAAAAGATACAGTCCCTTTCTACTTATTAATCTTACTGTTTGCGTATAAAATTCCTTCTTTGTAAATTGCAGCTGTTTTTTAACTTTAGATAAAATAAAAACGGCAATGATCCGACTCATTTTACTTACTGATTTTACAGAATCTTATGCGCACAAGTTATTAAAGGGCATAATGGATTATTCAAAAAAGCATGAGCCATGGGTATTATGCCGTATGCCGCCGGCTTTCAGACAACAATACGGGATAGAAGGTATTCTGAACTGGGCTAAAAGATGGAAAGCTGATGCTATTATTGCTCAGTTTGACAATGTAGATAATGTTGATTTATTCAGAGAAAACGGTATCGTGGCGCTTGCTCAGGATTATAAATCAAGATTCTCAACCATTCCCAATATAACCAGTGATTATAAGCTAACAGGCAAAATGGTTGCCGACTTCTTTCTTCAAAGAGGCTTTAAAAATTACGCTTTCTTTGGTTATAAAAATGCCTGCTGGTCTCAGGAAAGATGTGAAGGGTTTAAGGATGAAATAACTAAATTCGGATTCGAAAAAAGCTTCTATGCATTCCACAATCAGAAACTGGAAGAGTTGTGGTATTACAAGCAGCATCCGGTTTCCAAATGGCTGAAGTCACTACCCAAGCCTATAGCTCTGATGGCGTGTGATGATACGCAAGGGCAAATAATTACTGAAATTTGCAAAATATGTAATTTAAGAATCCCTGAAGACATTGCTGTTATGGGAGTTGACAACGATGAGATGACGTGCGACCTTTCCGACCCGTCACTTTCAAGCGTTCTGCTGGATGTTGAAAAAGGTGGGTATGATTCTGCCGAACTGATCGACAGAATGGTGAAATCTCAGAATTATGATGATTATCGAGATATCTTTATAAGTACATCATACATTGTTCAGCGACAATCAACAAACGTATATCCTATTCAGGATAAAGAGATTGCAAAAGCATTAAAATTCATTGATGAGTGTACGCTTGAAAAAATAAATGTAGACGATGTTGTTAAACAAGTTCCGCTTTCAAGACGTCTATTGGAAATAAGATTCAAGCAATTTACTAAAATGTCTATATATCAGTACATAATGAAAAAAAGGATGGATCATTTTGCACAATTGCTCATTGAATCTAAAGCACCGGTAAATGAAATTGCAGCTCAGTTAGGAATTACAGACATGAAAAACCTATCGCGACAATTCAAAACAATTGAGGGCTGCTCTCCACTGGAATACAGAAAAAAGCATGCCCCCAACAATAATTGATTAATATTTGTGACTGCCAACTTCGACAGAGATCTTCTTTTCCTTGTTTGCACCATATTTTATCACTAGTTCAAATGGTTCATTTGTATCTATTGTGATATGCGGCACTTCATTTACTGATTTTCGTGAATCCGCAAGGAAAGAGATCATCCCTTTTGGTCCGAAAGGAAAGCGTTCTATGCCGTTTTTCTCAGTGAGATTCATATCCCAGGTAATTGTTTTCGTAGAATAATCGGAACGGATACCTATGATAAATTCAATAAATTCGGCAATTGGAGGAAGACCTGTCCAGCCCACAAAGTCTCTTCTGGCCATGAATCCCGGTTCGCAGCTTTCCGGAGCATAATATTCAAAGAAAGTTCCTGTCTTTTTATACACCTCGAACACCTGATTATAATGATTCACGGCTATTTCGTGAGCTAAATTTTTGTAACCCTTTTCCGCCAGACCATTGATAACCATATAGTTTGTTCCTGGCCAGATTCCCCCTTGCCAGTAACGTCCATCTTCTTTATACTTAGGATGATCGGCCGATAATGAAGGTACACGGTACTTCCGGTTGAAAGTTTTGGGATTATTCAATTCAGAAACCAGCCTGTCGAGTTTACTTTTATCTAAAACATCGGAATACAGAGCCCAATATGCCCCGATGCCTTTGGTAGAACACAATGAACCATCGGCATACTGATCATAAAGAAATCCTGTTTTTTCATCCCACAGATTCTTACGAATATACTCTTTCAGCATCTTCACTTCGTCTTCAAAATCTTCAATTTCCTGCCATCTTTCCAGATAGAATCCCATCTGTAAAAGAGTGTTTGCAATAAAAAGTTGCTGAAGATTCGTGTCCAGCCAAACCATGTGACCATTACTATAAATAGGATTATACTTTGACTGCACCCGAGGCATATTATCCATACCTGTGCCCCAGCCGCTCGACCAATAAGTTCCGTTTTGCCATGTACGGTTCAACCTCAGCCATTTATAATAAGAGCACAGCACAGGAAAGACTTTATTCAAACGATCTGTATCGCCAAATTCCTTGTAATAAGCCATCTCTACCCTGGGAATAAGGTTTGGTCCGGTACTTGTGGGATCATAACGTTCAAAACAATCAGAGCCATCAGCCCTTATTTCACGGCAAATAAATCCGTCAGGATGTTGCTTTGCATAGAAATTATCAAGAGTATGTTGGAATGGGAAGAAACGTGCTCCGTAACGGGCGAAGAGCATCATAAAAGAAGTGTCCCACATAAAGATGTTTCCGTTATACGCAGTATCCAGATAGCTTGCCACAAACCCCGATCCAGGAATAGGATCTTTGATGTTGCCGATAGCAATCTGCCAAGCATGCCAATACATCTCTATTTCTTTCTCATGACCTGCCCAAACCGGACTTGGCAAAACAGACTTAGCTTCCTCAAAAGAACCGTGTTTTATTATATTAGGTTTCATTATCCGAAACTCATTCTCTGCAACTAAAGCATCTTTTACGTAAGTATCTTTATAAGGCAACCTGTATTTGCCTGATATTGAATCATTCTGGGCTAATACATTTGAAGAAAAGCCCCATATTAACGAACATAGGGCTATTCTTATAGTCAATTTCACGTTATTCATATTTCATTATTTTACCTGATTTCCTGAAATGGAGTGTTAAGGTAATCTTTTTAAGCCAGATATTATTTATTAAACAGCAAAAAAGTAAATCAAACTACCAAAGCAGACGCTCCCAACAGGCTTATATCCTCTTTTTGGGAAACCAGAATCTTTATATTCTCAACGGTTTTCTTATATGGGAAGTCGGACATTGTATTGAACAGACTTTCAGCGAATAGCGGATATGCAACCGCAATTCCACCTCCTAAAACAATAGCTTCAGGATCATAGGTATATAAAACTGCTTTCATCAAATTACCCAAATGAGAACCTATTTCATTCCATATAGTTTTTGCCTGAACATCTCCGGCTATAGCTTTTTCGTAAGCTTCCTTTCCTGTTGTATTATGGTACTTTACAAAAAAGCCACTGCTGCAATAATGTTCGTAATCATAATCAAGATAAGATAATGAACCTATCTCCCCCGCTCCGGTATTGATGCCATTATACAGTTTGCCATCTATAATAACTCCTGCTCCTACTCCAGTGCCTAATGTTATTCCAATCACATCGGAATATGGAACACACTCACCAAAAAGCTTTTCGCCCAAGGCAAAGCAATTGGAATCATTGTTAACGAAAACCGGTATTTTAAATTTCTGTTCAAGAATATCCTTGAGATGTACCTCCTGCCAGGAAGGAATGTTGGCTACATTATAAACAATTCCGCGTTCCGTATCTACAACAGAAGGCACTCCTATACCTATTCCCTCAGGATTAGAAGGCATTGCATCCTCTATAAGCTTTATCAAAAAAGAGAGAACTTCCTCTTCTCCAGCTTTCGATGGACAATGTGCACTAACCTTATGCACCACCTTACCATTTTCTATTGCCCCAACACGTATATTTGTACCACCTAAATCTATTGCTATTTTCATAATATTGATTTTGTTTCCTTATAGTTAACGACTTTTCCTGCAAACAAACCAGCAGGTTTACAGTTTCAATAATTTCTTTATTTTATCAAATAGTGCTGTATTTTCATATATTCCTGTAAAATTATATGCGCCTGGTCCAAAAGCATAAACCGGAACCATCACTCCACTATGTCCGCCTGTTGAGAATTTACCTACAATTTCTCCTTTATTCAAATCACCGCCAACTAATGTTAAGCCACCGGTTTCATGATCGGCAGTAACAACAACAAGCGTTTCGCCATCTTTAGCAGCCCATTCAAATACTTTTCCAATTGTTTTATCAAAATCGATAACCTCTTGCATCAACATATCGAGCTGATTAGAATGTCCGTAATCGTCCAATTGGGATCCTTCAATCATAAGAAAGAAACCATTCTTGTTTTGTGAAAGTAAATCTATTGCCTTCATGGAAGCTTTCTCCAGAATATTACCTCTTACTTTTGGCTCAGGAAGATCAAGCGTATCAACAACAGCCAGAACTTTTCCCGACTTTATCTTAGCAACATCATCCCATTTTCTAGGAGTTTTATAACCTTTCTTCTCCATTTCACTGAAAAGATTTCTTCCGTCAGGTCTGTTTTCAAAATAACGTGATCCGCCTCCGAAAATAAAATCAACGCCACAGGTTGTATAGTCGGCAGTAATTTCATAATCCTTATCCCGATCCACATTATTACAACAAAAATCTGCAGGAGTGGCATCATTCAAGCGGCAAGTCACAACTACGCCGGTAGAAAGTTTTTTTGCTTTAGCAAAATCGGTCAATGAAGGAAGTGGTTTCCCATTCACATCTGTTCCCACCATGTGGTAGTTTGTTTTATGACCGGTAGCAAATGCTGTTCCTCCGGCACCGGAATCGGTTATCAGTTTGTTGGCACAATATGTCTTTGACAGACCCACAGCCTGTGCATTATCAATATTCAGCTTCCCTTTATTGACAGTCCATGCCGAATACATGTGCATTAGACTCATACCATCACCCACCATAAAGATTACATTCTTAATCTTTTTACCTTTCGGTGCATGTAGTTTAACAACATTATAAGTATTATCAATTGTTACTGTTTGTTCCTTATCTTTACGGCTTTGTGCTTGCAAAGTAGCAGACTGTGACATTAAAAGCACAACAGCCAGTGCTACATTCATAAAAATCCTTTTCATATTCTCTATACTTTATATCTTACTATTTCATTTCTATACGAATCATCACCGGAGTATGATCTGACAAATAAGTGGTATTATTTGTCTCAGCAAGTACCCCATATTTCAAAACCTTTATTCCGCCACGAACAAATATATAATCTATCAGTTCACGGTCTTTTATGGGCAGTCTACCAAAATCATGAAAACTCCATCCAGGACCATAAACTAGGGGAGACACCACTCGTGAATCTGTTAAGTGCAATGCATTATTGGAATCGGTAAGAGATTTAATAACACTTGATGAAGGGTCTGAATTAAAATCGCCTGTAACAATAACGGGAAGCTTTTGCCCTATCTTGTTTATGTTATTCAATAGAAGTTTCACACTTTCTCTTCGCGCCACTTTTCCCACATGATCAAAATGAGTATTAAGTACAAAAAGACTTTTATTGGTTCTTTTATCTTTCAGAATAGCCCAGGTTGCAATTCTTTCGCAGGCTCCGTCCCATCCCAAAGAGCCGGGAACATCTGGTGTCTGACTTAACCAGAAATAGCCCGACTTTACCAAACTAAAGCGAGACTTCTTAAACCAAAGTGCACTATACTCACCTTGCTCTTTTCCATCCTTACGTCCAACTCCGATAACTTCATATTCGGGGAGAAGACTCTTCATATCCAGCAGTTGTTTATGAAGTACTTCCTGAGTTCCCAAGATATCAATATCATAAAAACGGATAGCATTTGCAGCATTCTCTTTACGGTACTTCCAGTTATTAAGACTATCTTCAGGGTTATCATACCTCACATTATACGTCATTACGTTGATGCCAGCATCCTTTGTTGTTTGTTCGGGAAGTGTCCATGAAACAAGCAGTGGCAACAATAAAATTAAAAAATACTTTTTCATATCTATATCATGATAAATTCTTATTTAACAAACAGATTTTCGGCTGGTATTGAAGTGAATTCTTTTGAATGAGGAACTTTCCATGCCCATTCAAGACTCTCACCTTCATAATCTTCAAAATATAGTAGTTTATATGTGTGATAGCCTTTTTTAAGAGCAATTTTACCGGTAGCCGAAATTGCAGCATGTGAGCCATCATTATTCACAACTTCCTTGTCATTAATATAAAGTTTACTTCCATCATCCGATTTTGTAAGGAACTCATAAACGCCATCTTCGGGTACATATACAAGTCCTTCAAACATATAAGCAAAATGATCAGGTTGCAGAGCTTTCAATATTGAAGGTTCTTTCAAAACACCACTCTCTTTAACCTGTGATAAAAGTATATCTGATACTTTACTGAAATTCCCTTCATAGTATTTATAAGATGTTCCGTGAACTGAAGGTGATACATTCAAAGCCTCATCAAAAACAGCTTTTCTTGCATGAACAATAATAGTTGGACTAGGCTCCATATCTTCTTTATAAGCTTTCGCTCTGATTTCTGCCGATTCACTAATCTTAATCGGGCCACAATAAAGAGGAGAATCATCGTCGGGCTCACTTCCATCAAGCGTATATCTTATTTCAGTATATGGCGTTGCGGAACCCATCCTCACATCTACCTGACCAATAAATAAATCAAGATCATTTTCTATGTATGGAACAGAAACAAACGATTTTTCTGTATACGAATAGGGAGAAGAATGATCAGAAGTGCCCCGTTTATAATTCGGAGTTGCCGATAAAGTAAAGTTTAGAACTCCACCTTCCATTAGTTGCTGGTAAGTTATATAATTATTGTCTATGCTTTTTCCATTAAGCTCTACCTTCTCAATATAAATATTCTTATCAGGATTATTGGCAATAATAGTCAGCTTCTTTCCGTTGGCTAATGTAATCACCGCTTTTCCGAACAAAGGAGAAGTGAGGTTAAACTCATTGGAACCGGGACAAACAGGATAAAGCCCGAGACTACTCATGATATACCATGCAGACATCTGCCCGCAATCCTCATTGCCACAAATACCATCGGGAGTGGGATGATACATTTCCTTTAATAATCGTCGTACCATTTCCTGTGTTTTCCATGGACGACCCACATAATTGTACAGATAAGCCATGTGATGACTAGGTTCATTTCCATGCGCATATTGTCCTATTAATCCGGACACATCGACTAAATCTCCCACCAATGGCGATTTGGTAGTAAACAAAGAATCCAAAGCATTTATAAAATGATCTTTCCCACCAAAAAGGCTGACTAAACCATTAATATCATGAGGCACAAAGAAACGATATTGCCACGCATTGGCTTCTGTATAATTTCTGCCAATTTCATAAGGATTAAAAGAAGCATTCCAATTACCATCCAATCTCTTTCCTCTGAAAAAGCACGTACTCCCATCAAATACATTCAGGTAGTTTTGAGAACGCTTTATGTAAGTTTTATAAATATCATTCTTCCCCATTGCCCTTGCCATTTGTGCAATAGCCCAGTCATCATAAGAAAATTCCAAAAGGCATGAAATAGATTCCTTTTTAATATTTGAAGGGATAAATCCATATTTAATATAGTAATCTGCTCCCTTTTTATTTTTTTCAGACGATTCAATCATTGCTTTTAATGCCTTTTCAGCATCAAAAGAACGTATGCCTTTTAAATAAGCATCGGCAATAACAGATGCGGAATGATAACCGATCATTGTACCGGTCTCTCCGGCTGATAACGGCCAGATAGGTAGTTCACCCGACTTATCATAAACATTTAGCAATGAATTTATTATATTTCTGGTCAGTGTAGTATCAATAACTGTCATCAAAGGATTCCAGGCACGAAATGTATCCCAGATTGAAAAGGTTGAATATTGCTTTTCACCTTTCTTCAAATAACCGGTTGTCATATCATGTCCACGGTACTCGCCATTAACATCACTAACAATATTAGGAACTACCATACTATGATATAATGCAGTGTAGAAGTTCTTAATATCCTCTTGCTGTTCGTCTTCAATCTGAATAACGGATAACATCTTATCCCAGTTATTTAATGACGATTTACTTACCGAATTAAAATCGAATCCTTTTATATCATGCAAAAGATTCTCCTTTGCATTCTCCATACTTACAATAGACAAGCCTACTTTTACCACTATAGGCTTCTGATTTTTAGAGTCAAATCCGGCTATGACCTGAATATTTTTTCCTTTCAGAACAGAATCGGCAGATTCCATTTTCCCTTCATTTAGGAATGTGAGTGTTTTTATTGGTTGAGAAAACTGTGCTACAAAATAGATATATTGGTTATCTACCCATCCACGAGTGCAACGCATACCGGATATTTCGTTCGCATCGGTTTGCTTAAAACTACTTTCATAAATAAATTCATTATCAAGCGAATGAGCAAGATCAATAGCAACAGACTTAGGACTTCCTTTTGGAAAAGTGTAGCGATGTACACCGGCATAAGTCGTTGATGTAAGCTCAGCCTTGATATTTCCATCTTTCAGTATAACAGAATAAAATCCCGGATATGCTTTCTCATCACTATGAGAAAAGGAAGAAGGATGCAATATATCTTTTAAAGAAACAACTTCAGCACTTTTAGCTAAAGGACGGAACAAAACATCGCCCAAATCGATGCATCCGGTTCCACTTAAATGAGTATGTGAAAATCCATTTATAGTTGAGTCATTATAATAATAGCCAGAACATGCATCCCAGTTACCAAAGCGGGTATCAGGACTAAGCTGAACCGCCCCGAAAGGCTGAGTTGCTCCCGGATAAGTATGTCCGTGTCCTCCCGTTCCGATAAAAGGATCAACAAATTTCGTTAACCCTATCTCTTTCCGGTTACAACCTGATAATAATAATAACAATATTACAAACTTTAATGTGTTCTTCATCATATCACTTTTTCTGTAATAAGAAAGGGAATGAGATTGTCTCATCCCCTTTCACTAAAATATATTATTTTGACGGATAACCATCATTTTGTTTCAAAGCACCCATTGCCTTGATCACTTCATTTACCGCGTAAGGTAAAACACAATCTTTAGCATCATAAGTTTTTGCTGCCATAATCTGGATCACACCTTTATATGTTTTTCCATTGATTGCCATATCTTTGCCATTTGTCAAATCCAATGCGGAAGCCGGATCAGAACGATTTAAGTATTTCAAACCATGTTTTGCAGATTCCAGACGAGTCTTTGCATCAGTATATCCAGCTGCAGTCCATCTTTTAAGATCCATCACACGATCAGTATACTCACCAGCCAATTCACAACGACGTTCATGCATTAAATCGTATATTGTTGGATTAGTATATGGTTCACCCATACCAGCACGCTTCGCAATTCTATTCAATACAGGAGCAGCCAGTCCGCTCTTTCCTTGCTCAATCAAAGCTTCGGCCTTAAATAACAACATTTCAGCAAAACGCATAATTGGAACATTGAGATCTGTTGTGGGTCGGTCGCCATTGGCTGAAACATAAGTAGATACTCCAGCTCCCTTTGAATCTATAGATCCGTATTTATAAGGTTCCATATACTTATTTAACATAAATCCACATTCAAGGTCTGTTGATGAATAGAATTTGCGTTTCTCACCAAAGAAAGTAAATTCATCACCATACTGCAATATTGTAACAGGTCTACGCAAATCTTTAGAATCATATTCGGCCCATAATTCTAATGTTGGTTTAAAGTTACCCCAACCGTTATAACGTCCCCATCCCTTATTGTCAAGACAGATTCCAGGGAAAATACTTCCTGCGATTGTAGCACCTGTAGAGTTTACCGACCAGATTGATTCTTTTCCCCATTCATTAGCGACAGTGAAAACATCTGCAAAATTATCCATTAAGCCACGTCCGCCTTCATTTTCCAGTTTATCTACAAGATCTGGAATAAGTGCCCATTTTGATTTATCGTACTGTGCCCAGTAAGCATAGGTTTTAATCTTTAAAGCAATTGCAGCATCTTTGGTAGCACGACCATAATCATTTTCCGTATAACTATTAAACCAAGGTAATCTTTCAATAGCTTTATCAAGGTCTTTAATAATAAGATCATAATTTTCCATAACAGTAGCCTTCTGTGGAGGAATAGTACTATCATCATAAGGATTAAAATCTTCATATCTCACAAATGGAACTCCATTATCAACCTTTCCATAACGGTAGGCAACCATGAAGTGAGAAAATGCGCGAAGAAAATATGCTTCACCTATATGGCGACTTATAGCTACCGAAGGACTTTGCAATTTTAATCCGTTATAAATGATATTATTGGAACGAGCCATCATTTGGTACATATAGTTATATATATCTTTTATGCTACTTTCTGTCGTTCCATCCATATTTAAATTCGCAAGATTCATCTGAGCGTTACCTCTTGCTCTCGAAAAGAACACATCATCAGATGCTCCTTGTTCCCAGAACAGGTTTCTTCCCCAGGTTTCTTCGAGTTCCATATTTGAATACACTGCAACCAATGCATCACTAAAATCTTTTTCAGTTTTCCAGAAACTTGCTTCAGTAGCAGTTCCTTCCGATTTTACATCCAGCCAATCACTACACGAAGCAAAGGTGAATGATGTAAGCAATATTATTGATATAGTTTTAAATTTCATCTTTTAAACTTTTAACAGGGTTATTAAAATTTCAATTTCAGTCCTACAGAGAATGTTCTGGCAATTGGATATTGTCCACCATCAAGGCCAACTCCACCAACTTCAGGGTCAATACCTGAATAAGATGTAATTGTAGCAAGATTATCAACACTGAATGTTAAGTCCAATGTGCTGTTTCTTGAAGATAAATAGTTCCATTTTCTAATCAAGTCTGTCAAAGAGTATCCTACAGTTATATTCTTTACTCTTAAATAACTACCATTTTCCAGATAATAATCAGATAACGTTGTGAAGTTACCATTTGGATCGGAAGCTGAGATACGAGGTACATCATTATTTGGGCCATTCAATGCTTTAAGAATCTCACGAGAACGGTTGAAGTTACTTACTGATTCATTCAAAGTCAGGAATTTGTAAGCATTGAAAATCTTAGTATTGGCAACACCTTGAAGCATCATACTGAAACTTAACTTCTTCCAGTTAAATCCTGCAGAAAATGCATACGTAAATTTAGGCATTGCATTACCCATAAATTCTTTATCACCACTATCTATTGAACCATTTTCATTCTTATCAACAAATTTCAAATCGCCTACCTGAGCTTTGGGCTGAATTAATGTTCCATTAGCATTTTTATAGTTGTCAATTTCGGCCTGAGTTTTGAAAACACCCTCGTTCTTTACCAGATAGAATGAATACAAAGGTTGTCCTTCTTCTGTACGATACGGATTAAGTTCCTTGAATGTTCCGCCATCTGTCCATACAGGCTTGTTGCCATTAGCATCAGCTGCACCAATGTTATAAACAACATTCTTCAACGTAGCAAAGTTACCGCTTAACCAATAATCAACATTTCCAATTTTATCTTTCCATGTTGCAGCAAATTCAAAACCACTGTTGTGAATTTCTCCATCATTAACATACATTGCTCCCAAACCAATGCTTGATGTCCAGCCAGCATCTTGTTGTCTGATCAAGCCCATTGTTTTCTTATCAAAGTAGTCTGCCACAATATTTAATCTGTTATCAAACATTGCAAGATCAATACCTAAGTCTAACTGCTCTGAAGTTTCCCATGTTAGTTTTGCATTATATCCGTTTGCTTTGTACTTACCAGTAACAACCGGAGCATTCTTACCAGCCTGCTGACCAACATCACCACTACCAAATACATAATTTGAGTAAGTAGGATATCCATATCCATAAGCTATTGAACCTACATTACCAATACGTCCCCAGCTTGCACGCAACTTCAGCAAGTTAAGAATGTCTGTTTTAGGCATAAATGGTTCTGAAGATATTTTCCATGCAGCTGTAGCCGATGGGAAATCTCCATATTTTTGTCCCTGAGGCAAACGACCGGCATAGTCACGTCTCATAGATCCTGTTACAAAATAACGATCAGCCCAACTATAAGATGCTCTACCAACTAGAGATAAGTTTCTGTCGAATGCATAAGAATCACTAGGATTAAGATAAACTGATGCATTTCCAAAATAAGTCAAAGCTTCATCTTCACTCTCGAAATTATTTGCAGCAGCTGAAAAGAAACGATACTTATATTCAGAAGTCGTTGTAGAAGCCATCAAACCAATGTTATGACGATTGATTACACGATCGTAAGTAAGTGTATTTTCAAAATTCCAATCATAAGAATTAGAGCTGCCATAATAGAGTGTATTTTTATTCAACGGTTTACCCGGCTCCAATCTTCGAGGAGAAAAATCTTTTTCAAAATAGTTAGTCGATTTATAAGTAAAACGAGAAGTAAAGTTCAATCCTCTGACAGGCTCCATTATATCTAAGAAAGTTGATGAAGTTACTTTAGATAAATTGTAATCAATGAAATTAGCTTTCAATGTTCTTACAGGATTAATCACATCACCATGGATATCAGAGAAATTACTTCCATATTTAGTTATATAAGCAGCATCCTGAGGAGCTGTTCCTCCAAAGCCACCGTCGGCTGTATATACTTCAGCATTACGAGGCATTTCGAGAGCACTAAGAATTACTCCCGATTCAGCACTTGAAGTATTAACATCTCTTGGTTTAGTTTTTTGCCAGCTTAAATCTTCACGTAAACGAATATATTTATTCAGTTTAAACATGGAATTGAAACGAGCTGTAATTTCTTTATTATAAGTATTAATCAATGTACCTTGCTTATCATTGTATTCCAGGGACAAACGATTAGAAAAATCTTCTGTACCACCTGATACTGCGAAATTATGACGTTGATAAGATCCAGTTCTGAATATTGCATTAATCCAGTCGGTACGTGTCGTTCCAATATAAGGATTCTTTGTTGCATTCCATCCATCAGGCAAATATTGTTCACCTCCCAATGCTGCAGCTCTTACTTTTCTTTCTTCGTCAATAGTCAAAGACTGAGGAAGATTCTGAGAAGTAGAAAGTCCGCTTACAACACTGTATTCAAAAGAAGGTTTACCGGATGTAGCCTGTTTTGTAGTTACCAATATTACACCGGCCGATCCTGCATAAGCACCATAAATTGCAGCCGATGCAGCATCTTTTAATACAGTAATTGAAGTAACATCACTAAAATTGAACGGAGCTCCGGGCACACCATCAACAACATATAAAGGAGATTCCCCGCTTCGCGATCCCATACCACGGATTGTAATTGTTGGTGTCGATCCTGTATGTCCTCCATTAGCAACAACAGATACACCCGGGATTTGTCCTTGCAACATTTCTGCTGCATTCGAAACAGGGCGTTCCTGCAACTTACTTACATTTGAAACTGTAGATACAGCGGCAGAGAGATCTCCCTTCTTCATTTTACCATATCCAATTACTACAATTTCATTTAAAGTCTTTGAATCTTCTTTTAGCGTAATATCTAATTTGCTTTTACTGCCTACGGTAACTTCCTGTCCATTGAAACCAACATAACTAAATACTAAAACGGCATTCTTATCTACATTTATAGAAAAGTTGCCATCCATATCGGATACAGTATTATAGTTCGTTCCTTTAATTTTAATGTTAACTCCTGGAATGCCTAAACCTTTATCATCTTTTACAGTACCAACAACTTTGCGCTGTTGCTGAGTTGTGGCAGTTAGATTCTGAACTTCATCACTCTTTGAAGGAATAAGAGCTGATGATAAAATTTTTTCCGAGGTAAACGAATTGCCCTGAACTTCCGCTTTTAAAGGCAATACACCAATTGCCAAAGCACCCCAAATCAGGTACCATCGTTGCGCTTTCTTCATTGTTTTTTTTGTTTTAATACACATACAAATAGTTTTTTTGGTTTCAAATATTAAATTTTAAACTCTGGCAAAAGTCTTAATTTCATCTTTTGTCTTAGTGTCAATAAGGTTAAATTTCTGTTTCAAAATATTTTTTTATCTAAAAAAAAGGACAAAAAAGTATCTCTACAAGAGCAAACACACGAGTAGTCTATTTCTCCTAGAATAGGTCATCATAGGAGCTTTTATAAAAAGAAGTCACTGATTATTTATTTCATAGGCTTAAGAGTTGTTAACAAATAGGTTATTAATGCTTTTGATGTAAAATTAGCATTAATACCTCAAGTCAATCCGGCAAATTGCGAATAAAAATCTTCATTTAGCGAAAATCAAATTACTATTTAGATAAAGAATAGGTTCTGCATATTTCACTACCATCCATTAACCGGATATAAGTAAGAAATCCCCTCTCTCCTTCTTTGAGGCAAAAAACACGTGCACCGTTCTGAAAATCAGTATATGTAGTTCTTCCTCCCGAGAACCTTCCATAACCAAGAATAATTCCATAAAGTGATGCCAGATAATCGTTATCATGATCGTGCCCAACAAATACTCCCATTATATCTCCACTTTCCAGCATAGCAGCAAACATTCCTGAATTAACAGATGCCGGACATTCATCTTCCAGGCGAATTCCAGCATGGATGTTTTTTTCATTTTTATATGCTTCTTTATATTCAGGAAGAGGGATATGGAAAAAAGCCAAAGCTGGAAGCGGCTTTCCTGCATTCTGTTTAGTATAAGAAGAACTAGTATGACGATACCATTGTATCTGATCGAAAGAGAACCATCCATATCCTTTCACAGAATCTAACTTTGAATAGTCATTTGAATCCATACAATACACAAGGGATGCTGCTTTTCCATTTTTTGCCGATTTTATTTCCAAAGAGACATCAGACAATCCTTTATCACTTCTCTTATTTAGATTATTTGGAGCAGCAGTTATAATTTCTGCAATTTCAGAGCGAGTGATATCTTGTTCCGGATCGTGGTTTCCCATTGTTATAATAAAAGGAATACCTTTTTTAATTAATGGTTTCAGCACCATATCCCATCCTTTACGGGCAGGCTTACCAGTCACTACATCTCCTGAAAAAACTATTAAGTCGGGCTGTTCTTCCTCAAGTACCTTATCTATCAATTTAATAGCATCAAGAGATTCTTTTTTTTCGGGTACTACATGTGTATCAGTAAATTGAACAATTTTAAATGTTCCATCCTGATGGTAACAAAGCTGCTGAGCATCGATTCTTGTGCATACAGCAAATAGAAATAAAATTAGCAATAGGTTCTTTTTCATCTTATTGGCAATAAATATGTTTTCAATATTGTAAAAGTAATATCTTTGAAGATAACTTTAACAGCAAATTGCAAATTATAATCTTCATTTCACGAATTTACAATTTATCGGTATAAAATAAATCAAAGGTTTAGCAATAAAAACAATACTACTTATAGGCAATTAAATATTTTTATCATATTATTTTCCAAAGGAAATTTGTTTTATAAGAAAATACATATATCTTTGCATCGTTCTTTCTAAAGGAACAAATTTCCAAAGGACTATTTTTTTAGAACTAAGGATACTTATTTAATTCGAGCAACAGATAGTTATAAGTTTATATAGGAGAAGAGAAACAATGAAAACCTGAATAACAATGAAAAAGCTGACATTAATATTGCTAATGACGGGGCTGATTTTTACCTCGTGCAACGGACAACAAAGTAATAAACAAAGTGATAACAAATTAAAAACTGAAAATAAGATGAAAACAATTCATTTAACAAAAGCAGAGTTTCTAAAGAAAGTAGCTGATTTCGAAACTAATCCTAACGAGTGGAAATATTTAGGTGACAAACCAGCCATTGTTGATTTTTATGCTTCATGGTGCGGTCCATGTAAAACTATTGCTCCTATCCTGGAAGAACTAGCTGCCGAATATGGTGACAAAATCTACATTTATAAAATAGATACTGAGGAAGAAGAAGAATTGGCTGCAGCATTTGGTATTCGCAGTATTCCTTCAATACTGTTCATTCCAATGAATGGTAAGCCACAAATGGCGCAGGGAGCAATGCCTAAGTCGGCATTCAAAGATGCAATTAACGAAATATTGCTTAAAAAATAACAGTCATGGCACTGACTATTGACAAGAACCGATGCCCGCAAAACCATCGGTGTCCGCTTCTTAGAGTATGCCCTGTAGGTGCTATTTCTCAGGACGGACACAATCTTCCGGTTATTGACTCTGAAAAGTGTATTGAATGCGGAAAATGTACCAAATACTGTGGAATGCAGGCGGTTTATAAAAAATAATCTGTAATGTTTCATAGAAGAATAGCTCAGGAAATAATGAATTCCTGAGCTATTTCTTTTTCTTCCACCCGGGTGTACGAAGCCTCTACACCCGGGTCTACGAGGTTTGTACACCCGGGTGGAGAATTATCGTACACCCGGGTGGAGACGATAACCAGATTCCTAATTTATTTTTTCTCTCAGCTCATGTTTTATATATCTCCTTATGGTTTTGAACTTTGGATGTATAGCAAATTTAGGACGAAGTGAGCTTTCTTTCAGCATAAACGCCAGAAGACAAAATATTCCTAATATTACAAGCCAGCCATACAGTTCCTTCATAGAAACTAATAACGCTTGCTGCTGCAATGCTCCATAAAGTTCGCCTTGAGGCATATGGTTTGCCAAAACATTTACATGATCTAAATTTGCGCTCAATAGCATTACATTCTTTGCCATTACATATTTCAAGGCACGACCAAGTATTGCTGCACCAAAAAATTCGCCAAAGCAAGCATCAACAAAAGCCTGAATAGTAAGCGCCTGCCAAAAGAACTGAAAAGGAACACGTGTTAATGCCGTAAGAAAACAAATTGCAAGCACCACATAAGCAAAGCTCCTTAAAAAGATAGGCAGCATCAATGCTTCTTTAGGCAAATTATAATCGATTATAAAGTAGAAAATCATTAAATAACCTACAATCGCAACAAAGGCTATAACAGTAGCACTCTTAAAGCTCCATTTCTTTAAAGCAAATGTTCTATACATAAAAATACTTGCTGTAGCAATACCTAAAATGGCTATCCAATTAAGTGAAACGAGATTCAAAGCATCGTATCCTAATATTTGTTCCATATAAAGGTGTTCCAGTACATGTGTCGGCGAAAGTAATATGAACACTAGCAGGTAAACAGAAGCCGTAACATACACCATTTTGAATGTCCAGGTTTTCATCGAAATAAAAGGATGACGAATGGTTGATGCACGCCACAAATTGGTAGCAAGCAGCACAACAATTGCTATTGTTGCCATTCGTATATATTCAGAATTATACCAGTCATAATATTCCCCGTACACGCAAACGAAGATGATACTCAGAATAGTTAGTGCCCATATAAAAGCACCTAACCAATCTACACCGTAAAGTGGTAACTTTTTCATTGCGCGAAAAGTGCGGAATATAATTAAGGTAGTTAGCATCATCAAACCAAGTAGTCCGATAACCACCCAATGCATATATTCCCATTTTGAAAGGTATGAGGTATAAATGGCAGTCAGCCCCGTAAAGCTAATCATTCCTTGTACCATCAGATTGATATAGCAGAAGAAAATGGATAAATCTCTTTTAGGGGTAATCCATAGCTGAATGGTGGAGTTACATTCAAAGGTTCCCCACATTCTGAAAACTCCGGCTACAAAACTGGTGGCTACAAGAACAGGCACACTGATAGAATGCATGCAAATCAGATTACATACAATAATACCCGTAGCGCAAGTAAGCAAAGTTGGTTTTGATGCAAACCGGAATTTTAACCGGAACATAACGCAGAAAACCAATGCCAACCCCACTAGTGAGGCGGCACCTGCCATCGTTATATCTTCCCGCCTTAAAGAGGTAGAGCCAACCATTTCACTGACTACCGCCAGATATACTCCTCCCGAAAGCTGAAAAATAACCGCGAAAACTATTACTATCCACGGCCTTAACTTTTCCGGAACGAAGCTACGGATAGACGGGATAGAAAAAGGACCTGTTTCGTGCATAGATTAATAGTTTACTTCACATTCTACATTCATTCCTGCGCGAAGACGTTTCAGGTTTTCAGGTCTGTTGTCTTTAGAAAATTTGATGCGAACAGGAATGCGTTGCTCAACTTTTACGAAATTACCGGATGAGTTATCTTGTTGAAAAAGAGAGAAACTTGCTCCAGTGGCTTGCGAAATAGATTCTACTGTACCCTTAAAAACAACATCAGGAATTGCATCAACCTCAACATTTACAACCTTTCCTATCTGGATATTTGCAGTCTGAGTTTCTTTATAGTTAGCAACCACCCATTTATCATTTTCATCTACCAAATCAACCAAAGCTTGTCCTGGCTGAATCAACATTCCTTCCTGTATATTCTTTCGTCCGGTAGTACCGTCACATGGAGCAGTGATTACTGTATACGAAAGATTCAACTTAGCTAATCCCAAAGCAGCCTCAGCAAGTTTAATTCCTGCATTATTCTGACCTAAACGCTGTGTTTGTTCCTGTTTTACAAGAGCTGTAGATTGCTTTTCACGGTTAAGCAGTTCATATCTAACCTTCGAAGCATCGTATTCTGTTTTTACATTATCATATTGTTGTTTAGTAACCGCTCCCTGTGCCAGCAGATTCTTATAACGATTATACTCACGTCCGGCATTATCCATCCGAATCTTTGCTTCCTGAATTCCGGCATCAGATACCGATATATTGTTTTGTGTAGTATTTATAGATGAAGCAACAACAGTTTTACCGGATATGGCATTCTGATAATCAGCCTCAGCCTGAGCAACTCTGAAACGGAACTCTGTATCTTCAATCAGTAACAAAGTATCGCCTTTATGTACATACTGATTTTCCTCAAAACAAATCTTTTTTATAAATCCCTGAACACGAGAGTTTACCGGTACAATAAGTTGTTTAACCTGAGCATTGTCGGTATATTCCACATTTCCCAAATGAACAAATCTGGAGCACACCCAGATTATTCCACATAAAATTACCAATGCAATAACAATATTATTTATTAGCTTTTTTCTTTTCTTATTCATTACTCTATGATGTTAATTGTTTGATTTATAAATTTCCTGAAACCTTTTTCAGCTTATAATAATTATACAGAATGTTTATCCTTGCATTAGCCACCTGCAATTCGGCACTTAACTTTGAATTGCTTGCGTCCAGCATGTCAGTTATCAGTGCCAGGTCGTTCAGATAGCGGTTATTAATCACATCGTAATTCTGAATAGCCAGTTCCAGACTCTTTTCTTGCGTATTTAGTTCGGTAAAAGATTCCAGATAATAAGTGTACGCAGCCTGAATTTCATTCTCTGTCATATCTTTGGCCAAAGCTAATTGCTCTTGTGCACGACGAGTTGCCAGTTTTGCTTGTTTCTGCTGTCTGTTCGTTTTGTAAAGAGAAGCAAGATTATATTTCACCCCCACGCCAACATACCAGTAATTCAGGTTCTTATTAATCGGAGGTACCTCAATAGTAATTGGCCCATCAAAATGATTGGCTGCCACCAAAGCAATATGAGGTAATTTCTCTGATTTAATAATTGTTTCCTGCTGCTTGCTTACATCAATTCCTAGCTCAATTTTCCTCAATGATGGTAATGAAGAAGATGCCATCCGTTGCCAATCTTCCTCACCGGATACTGAAAGTTCCTTTTGCAATATCGTTGTATCAGGAACAATAGTCACACTTTTAGGCAATCCTAATACAGTAATCAATTGATGATTAATGATTGATCTATTATTCGTTACTTTAGTGAGTTGCAATTCAAGGTTCTTCAGCTGCAATTCATAACGGGTAATATCATTTCTGAGAGCAGTACCCTCTTTTTGCTTCGCCTGAATATCCTTCAGAAGCTTTTGAGTTTGCTCAATATTCTTTGTGTATACCTTCGCATAATTAGCAAGTTTATACAATTCCATATAATAACCAATAAGGAGGAAACGAACATCCTGCTGGTTATTTACTTTATCTAACTCAGCAATTTTCTGTTGAAGTTCGGCTATCGCTATTCCTCCCTTAATTGCCCCGCCGGCATAAACTACCTGCGATGCTTCTATCGAAAAGTTATTTCCATAATGAGGCATGGCAGCTTTAAATCCATTCGTAAAATTCCGGTCAGTAATATATCCGTTACCCAGATAACTAAATGAAAGTCCCGCATCAATACTTGGCAACATATTACTCTTTGCCACTTTTATTCCCTCTTTTGCCTGTTCAATACTTGTATTGAAAGTACGAATACTCTTACTATTCTCATCGGCCAGACGAAACATGTCATCAATGCCCAAGGTATAGCAAGAGCTATCCTGAGCACACAATTGCTGGACACACAACGACATAATAAATGCCGTTATGAGTTCTATTGATTTACTCATAAATAAAAATGATTTATAAAAAATAATTGGATTTTCTGATATAAAAGCTATTCAGAAACTGATTAATGTGTTGCGGCAACACCCCATGAATGAAATTTGTGCAGCTTATTCCTGTATCTCAATGAGAGGGTATTATATATTCTAATTTTCATTTTATAAAAAGAGTCGTCCCTTAGACGAGGCTTAAAACCGTGGCAAAGGTAAATTAATAAATGATAACTTGTAACCCTCGCAGGCGAATATTATAATATAAATTAACATATAAAAAACATAAGAACATCGGATATAAAATATTCTTGTATACATTTGCAAACAAAGAAAAACGAATAAGCTAATAATTAATGTTTGTTTTATGAAGATAAGAAAAGCCGCTTTAGCTGATGTTGACAAGCAACTGGAAGTTTTTGATTTTGCAAGATCTATTATGCGGAATACAGGTAATATGAATCAGTGGACAGATGGTTATCCTTCTCGTGAAGTAGTAGAGAATGATATTGCAGCCGGTAACAGTTACGTATGCATAGACGATTCCGGAGAAATTGTTGCTACTTTCTGTTTCTGGCAAGGGAATGATCCTACTTATGCTTATATTGAAAACGGTCAATGGCTTAATGACGAACCTTACGGAGTGGTTCATCGACTGGCAACAAGTGGTAAAGTAAAAGGAATAGGTACCTATTGTCTGGAGTGGTGTTTTCAGCAATGCCCTAATATCCGTGTAGACACACATCACGATAATTGGGTAATGCAATCGGTACTTAAAAAGAATGGATATACAGAGTGTGGCGTTATCTATTTAGCAAACGGCTCGCCAAGAGTGGCTTTTCAAAAGTATGGGCAAGAATAATATAATGCCTACCCATGCTTGAAACGCTTGCAAAATAATAGATACCAACCTTAGAACAAGGTTATATAAGTATCATCATTTTATTCCTCAGCAATAACAACTCCAAAGTTTAATATAAGATATTGAACTTTCAATATTTATCTCTTTACTCTTCTGCAATAACAACACCCCATGGTTCGATAGTAACCTGATTCCCTTTTTTCAACGATTGACTGTCAAGTAAAGAACGGCTATCTGCATAAGGATATTCAATACTCTTTTCTTCTGAAGAATAATTAAAGATATAATGAATGTTCTTCTTACTACCATTAACGCCCGAGCGCATAATAATAGGGTAATGGTATTTCCCATTAAAAGGTAACTGACCAATACGATTGGCTGCACGAGCTACAATCTTCTGCAATAAGTCCTGTGAAGGAACTGTGGCCAGATAAATAAGATGTCCTTTTCCAAAAGAGTTTTCAGTAATGCAAGGCCATTTCCCAAAAAAAGGATGATCAATATATGCCAAAGGTTTGGCCGTAGTAGGTTGAAGAAATTCAAACCAGGTATTTACTGTATTATCATTAGCTCCAAGTTCGTTAGCTTTCAGGTTTAATTTATTAATCGTAGAGAATTCCTGATAAGTAAATCCACAAACATCTTTCAAAGGTCCGGGAGCCAATGTTGGACGTACAGCCGAATGTTCGTTGCAATAACCACTCTTATAAAGCATAACAACCTCACCACCTTTTTTCACAAAATCTGAAATCTTATTCAGTAAACTATCTGCAGCCACGTACAAAGGAGGTATTACCAACATATCATAGCCACTAAAATCTGTTATCTTATCGCAAGGAATAATATCGCACTCTATGTTCTGGCGGTACAAAGACTCATAAACCATATAATCCTTGTAATTATCCCCATTGGTATAAGGCATAAACTGTAAGCCTTGTCCAGAATCGTGACTGTATAATATGGCAACCTTATTTTTCATCTTCAGGTTAACCAACTTAGTCCCTATTTTATCGAGCTCTTTTGCACCTTTCTGAAACTCACGGTACACGCGGTTAGGTTGCATATCGTGCCCAAGAATACCACGCCAATAAGTTTCCTGTCCGTAATGCAGCGTGCTCCAATGCCAATATTCCACCATATTGGCTCCACCGGCAAGAAAGCTATACATATTTTGTCTCAGCTGACCGTCATAAGGTGGATATTGATCTTTACTATCCCACCCTGTGCCCTGCGCATTTGTTTCAGTTACAAGGAAATTTCCATTCTTAGAGACCTTACGCATATAGTCGCAGGCATAACCAATAAATTGCCCATCCTGAGCATCCTGCATGGTATAGTAAACATTGATAGCGGGATATTCCATCTGCCTGAATGCTTCCACCTGATCAATATTTCTGAAATACGGCATAAAGCAATGAGTTACAAACTGATCATCTCGCTTATACTGTTTCACAATATCTATCTGCCAGTTCAGGAAATCGGCTGTTGATTTACGATTCCAGCGTTCCCAAGCCACTTTATAAGAAGGATTCGTAACTCCATCACGCTGATAAAACTCTTCCCAAGTATTTATATTCATCCCCCAATAATTCAATCCCCATGCACGGTTCAGTGAATCTAAATCATTGTTGAACTGTTTTTTTATGTAATTGCGGAAACCAACAAAATAATCATGGTTATTAATGCCACGTGGCTCTACTTCATTATCCACCTGATAACCAATAATAGCCGGATGTTTGGCAAAATGCTCCATCATCTTCCGAATAATACGCTCGCAATAAAACAAATAAGTGGGATTGGTTATATCCATATTCTGACGGATACCATAATAACTTTGTGCTCCGTTTGTCTTTTGAGATAACACTTCGGGATAACGCTCTGCCATCCAGGCCGGAATTGAATATGTTGGAGTTCCAAGAATTACTTTAATGCCGGCCTTATTCAAATGATCAAGAATACGATCCATCCAGTCAAACTTAAATTCACCTTCTCGAGGTTCGAACAAAGACCAGGTTGATTCTCCAACACGAACAACCGAAAGATGAGCTTCTTTCATTAGATGAATATCCTCATCCAGTCTGTCGGTCGGTGTATATTCACTATAATATGCAGCGCCATACAAAGGAGTATTAAACTTGAAACTTTGTGCATTGAGAAACTGGAAGAATGTTCCACACAAAATAAGGAACAACGCAATATTTTTTTTCATATAGCAGATTTTGATTAACGTGTTTTTATCAATACCACAAATATTCTGAAGAACCTTTGCTTATGCAGGATAATTCCACTTATTGCTGAAATTATTTTTCATGAAGCAAACTTACATAAAAATCTCAATTTATAAGCGCGTTAAATAAAAATATGGCTTTTATTTATAGAGGAAATATAATCAAAATCTCTTTTGATTGAAAAGGACAAGCATTTAAATAACAAAGGAGCTACCAGTTAACCTGACAACTCCTTTGTTATTATAAATTCCGCAATAGATTAATTGCTCTTCTATTACATTCGAATTATTACTTATTTGATGATTCTGGTGCCTAATAAGAAACTACACAACATGTATATTTTACTATAAATTTCTGTATTTTATAATCTTCTTAATTAGCAACAGCAGGTAAATATGGTATGGTAAACCAGAAAGTAGATCCTACACCTTCTTCAGAATCAACTCCAATCTTTCCACCTAACTTATACACGATCGATGCACTGATTGACAAACCTAGTCCCGCCCCTTGAGTAAAAGAATCTAATTTAATAAAACGATCAAAAATGGAGCTTTGTTTATCCTTAGGAATACCACAACCAGTATCCTGCACATAAAAATACAACTGATCTTCCTTCATGCGATAGCCTAATACAATTTTTCCATGACTAGTAAATTTAATTGCATTATTCATTAAATTATAAAGAACCTGTGCCACTCGGTTTCTATCTGTATGAACCACACATTCCGGAAGCTTCTCTTTAAATGATATTTTAATAATACTTTTATCTATTTTCAGTCTCATTGATTGTTCAATTTCACTGAGTAAAATATTAATATCAGTATATACAAAATCCAATGTTCCCGCTTCGATCTTCGACAAATCAAGAACATCATTTATTAATTGCAGCAATAGTTGATTATTGCTTTCAATAATTTCAGAGAATTGCGTTTTGCTCTCATCATCCAAATCTGGATTCGAAACCAGAATTCTTGAAAATCCCACAATTGAATTTAGCGGAGTACGTATTTCATGGCTCATATTGGAAACAAATGCCGATTTCATCCGATCAGATTCTTCAGCTTTCTCTTTCGCTTCAATCAAGGCCTGCTCTTCCAGTTTCCTTTTTGAGATATTTGTTGTAACCCCAGTAATAGTTACAGGATTCCCATCATAATCGCATTCACTCACTATAGCCTGCAATGAGAACCAATTATATCCTTTTCTGGCTTTATAAATATCACATCTAACGTCGGCCTCCATCTTTTCAACTCTACCATTTATCAAATCATCAACCAATAACTTAATCCATCTTTCATCATCAGGATGCACCATAGCTAATATTTCATCAAGCTTTTTAACTAAAAACTCATTTTGGGGACTATTATTTTTAAGATTCAAAGATTTATTATCATAAATAAGAATTTTATCCTGCACGTTTAATGTCCAGGGGATAATCTCTCCGGCATTAAAAGACAATCCTAGCTGACGATTCCTGAGTTCCAGTTGATTCTGGACTGAAACAAGTTCAGTGATATCCAATCTGATAACTAATATGTAAGCTGAATTATCCTTTCTCCTGACTAATGTTTTCATTACATTGGTAGTACGAACCTTATTATTTGCACTAGGGAATTTACCTTCATAACAAAGAGTACCTCCATGTTTTATCAGGTAATCATTTTCTTCCTGAAACTTTTTACCCAATTTCTCACCAAAGATTTCAATATCTGTTTTCCCTATTGCATCCTCCGATTTAATTCCGGTAATCTCTGCTGCTTTTTTATTCCAATAAGAATAACGAATCTCCTCACCTACCTCTTTTACATAAACCGGAACAGAGATGTTATCAAGAATAGAATCAAGTAACAATCGTAATTCATCCTTGGCAGTATTTGCTTTATGCTCTTCCGTTTTGTCTGTCAGGAATATATCAAAAGTACCTTCCGCTATATTGGGATATAGTAAAGCTGTATAATGCTTATCTGTTGGTTTATCATAATATGCCGTCATATAAGGTTTATTCAGTTCAATAGCATTTTGGAAACGATCCTGACTCTTAGCTGGCAATTGAAAACCTAATTCACCACAAGTTTTTCCTTCAACAAAGCTTTGCTTTATTCCAAATTCTTTTTCTAATGATTGATTTATTTCTACTATAACAACATTTTTTACATTTCGATCTTCATCGTATAGTAATCCCAACTTCACATAAGGAATAGGCAAATTAGTATATCGTTCCTTAAACTTTGTAAGAAGAGCAATCTCTTTATCTTTCAATTCTTTTGCTTTTTTATAAGCCCTGGTTCTTGATGTAATGATAAATACAAGAAAAAGAAAACATACAATTAAGACAGCAACCAAATGAATGTGTTTTTGAATAAGACTGAGAGGTTTATTATAATAAACAGCATCTTTAGGCAGGAGTTTTTCATTTATCCCAAAGCTCATTAAGTAGTCATAATTCAGACGCGCGCAAGCCTCGTTAGCATATTGAAAAGGAATATCTTTCGCATCCTTTCCGGCAAGAATCTGATTTAAAACATTTACTACTTTTGCACTATATTTATCAATAGTAGAGTAAAAGCCACCAGCAAATATTTCATGATCTGTTTTAGAATCGAACAAACAAAACACTGGAGTATTGGCAAAGCTACTGATAACCCTCTTTATACTTCTAGAAGACAAAGACCCCTTTGAAGTATAGGTATCAGCATCCTTATTCCAACCATAAAACAGTATTCCCGTATGTTTATCCAACTTTGTGAGTGAATCCAGCAAATCTTTTGTTCCAAGTTTCTTTTGGCATAAACAGATTTTTGTAAGTTCAGGAAAGTTTTTTTCCATTGCATTATTAAAGCCCCCTATACTGTAGGTATTGCCATATTGTGAACTGGTTATAAATGCAACTCTTTTCATCTCTGGCATCAACTTTTTCATTAGCTGAATAGTCTCTTTTATATAAACTAAATTATATATCCCCGTTACATTAAACCCTTTAATAGCCTCCTTATTAGGTATCATCATATCAGAAGTTATTCTCTTTTTAGAAATAAAATTCTGCAATGAAAGAGTATGATGATTAATCAAAGTCAGTACAACAGGAATATTCTTCCACGATTGCGGCACAGTGCTGCGATAAAGAATCCATCCTTTATTTCCTATAATAACTATAGCTTTTGGTTTTTGGGGATGATTGCGATACAAACTATCCATTTTATCACTTGCATTCTTCACTGAAGAAAATTCAAGATTGCTAAGAGATTCGATATTTATAGTAGTATTCTTTAATCCATAGACTGACTTCGCTACAACATCCTGAATATTTTCTGCCCATTCATTCCTTTCAGTATATGAATTAAGAACTAATATATAATTATTAGATGAGGCAGCCTCCGCTTTTACACAAAAGATCAGGAAAATAAAAAAAAGTTTAAGTAGGCGGTAAATATTCATACTGATTATTTTTTTACATCTTAGGTCCTTAATAATTAAATCTTTGAGATGCAGAGCATTATAAAAAAATCACAATCCTCTGATTCTTAACACAAAAGTAAAAAACAAAGTTTACAAATTATAGATTTTTTCATTAGCCAAAGAAACACTGTCATTAGAAATATATATAATAAACTATATTTCAACATATTAAGTAGATATCATTATTTGAATGACAAACTATTTTTAATGATTATTTAGAATTTATTCAATAAATAAACATTAAAATAGCAGATAACTTTATTGTTTTAAAAACTAGTTCCACTATAACTATTAAAAACAAAAACGAATCAGATATTTCACTTTTTATCAACAATATATTATTAAATCAGAATCTTTTAAAATAGGATAGAATTACACCAACTAATATGTAATCAAACTAATTCTCAGCAGAATAAACCAAGATTAAAAGAATAAAAGCCACACAAATATTTATTCAAAGCATTATTCCCTTATTATGAATCCTAATAAAAGAATAATCTGTATATTTTCAAAGGTGAAGTAAAACTAAATAAGGAGTTGCCGGCCTTAACCAACAACTCCTTATTTATAGTATTTTAGGACAGCAACTTTGTCCTTTATCTTAATATTATTACTTATTTGATGATTCCGGTGCTTTATCAATAAGTTCCATAAACTGATCAAGTTTCGGAGTAATGATAATCTGTGTTCTACGGTTACGTTGTTTTCCTAAAGCAGTGTTATTGTCTGCAATCGGATTGAATTCACCACGACCTGCTGCAGTCATACGTTTTGGATCAACACCATAATTGTTTTGCAAAACCTGAACAACGGATGAAGCACGCAAAGCACTTAAATCCCAGTTATTACGGATATTTGCACGAGTAATAGGATCTGTATCAGTATTACCTTCAATTAGCACATCATAATCTTTATAATCCATTATGATCTTAGCAATCTTGCTTAAAGTTTCGCCGGCTCTTTCATTTACTTCATAGCTACCAGATTTATATAGCATATTGTCTGCCAATGAGATATATACTACACCTTTCAATACCTGAATGTCTACTTCTTTAAGTTCTTCGCGACTCAATGAGCGAGTCAGATTATTGCTCAACACCAAATTAAGTGAATCAGACTTAGTTTTGGTTTCAACCAATTGTTTGATAAAACGATTGGAAGCATTGATCTCGTCCACCAACTTGGAAATGTTTATATTTCCCTGAGAGTTTTGCTGCAAACTCTTGTCGAGTGATCCTTGCAAAGCAGTATAAGTGGAACGAAGTTCTTCATTATTTCTTCTAGCCTCAGCCAAACGATCCTCCAGACTTTTAGCATTTGTACGACTCTCTACCAGTTGTTCTTTAGTATCCTGGTAAGATTTTCTTAAATCACTGTTCTCAGTCTGTAGTTTATTATAATCAGACTGTAAACCAGCAAATTGCTTTTTGCTTACACAACCTGTAAACAATATACATAGTGCCAGAACTGACAACGAAAAAACAGAATGTTTCATTATTGTTGATTTTAAATTTGTTTCTATTATATACATTATTGCGATATTTTAAGTTTTAGGAATCGAAAGATACATAAAATCTACAACAAAACAGAACTTATTATCAATAAGTAACAAACTATTAGATTATTTAAAATGTTAAATACATCACTATTGCTTTACAGATTGATATATACAGCAAATATTTCGTATTGTTTAACGAGTTACCCATGCACAGCTATTAAAATGTTTACTACATTTCCTCTAAAAATAAAAGCCATATTTTTATTTAACGCACTTATAAATCGAGATTTTTATGTAAGTTTGCCATATTAACAAAAAACAAGAACCAAAATGATTACATACATCATTATAGGCATTACAGCCGTAATCTCTTACCTGTGTTTCAATAATCAGGAGCTATTCTATAAGCTGGCTTTTAATCCTTACCGGACAATCAAAAACAATGAGTGGCATCGCTTGATAACTCACGGATTTGTACATGCCGACACAAATCATTTGCTCGTGAATATGTTCACTTTCTGGTCGTTCGGAACCTATATTGAGGAAGGTTTTGACGTTCTGGGTTTTGGAACAAGTGGTTTTCTTGGACTTTATTTCGGAGGAATGATTGTTGCTTCACTCTTCGATCTCATTAAACACAAAAATGATCCTTATTACAATTCAGTAGGTGCATCGGGAGCCATATCTGCAGTATTGTTCACCTCCATCTTTTTCAATCCATTCGGGACAATACTCTTATTTGCCATTATTCCTATACCGGGCATTCTGTTTGGTCCACTATACCTGGTTTACTGCCAGTACATGAATAAAAAGGGAGGAGGAAATATCAATCACAATGCACACTTCTATGGTGCTGTTTACGGATTAATTTATCCTTTACTTCTCGAACCCAAACTGTTTTATGCTTTTCTCTCTAATTTCTAAAAAAGCAGGTTTAATGTTTCCTTTCCCAAGTTTAAATCTTCACAAATAATAAGATAACAACTACCCACAAAATTTGGAGGGTACTCTGCTTTATACTAATTTTGTAAAGCCAGTCAGAATGATATACAGAATCATAAATGGCCATTTAAATAAGGGATTCCAGCACTTGTATAACTGAAAGAGAATTACCAATGAAAAGATTTCTATATAAGTACGAAGTAGGAAAGTATGATGGATTAAAAAGCATCTTCCGTTCCCTGCGTTATAGGAATTATCGTCTCTTTTTCAGTGGTCAGAGTCTTTCGCTAATCGGAACATGGGTACAAAGAATTGCTATTCCGTGGTTGGTTTACCGGCTAACAGGTTCTGCTTTCTTATTGGGATTTGTGGGTTTTGCCGGACAAATACCAACTTTTATTCTGGCTCCTTTTGCCGGAGTGCTGACCGACAGACTGAATCGTTATCACATAATGATTGTATCCCAGATTCTTTCCATGCTTCAGGCGCTGGCATTGGCTCTGCTTTTCTTCACAAATACTATAGAAGTGTGGAATGTACTTTTGCTAAGCGTAATCCAGGGATGCATCAATGCTTTCGATACCCCGGCTCGCCAATCATTTGTAATAGAGATGGTAGAAGATAAAAATGACATTGGCAATGCCGTTGCTTTAAATTCGTCAATGTTTAACGGTGCAAGATTAGTTGGTCCTTCCATTGCGGGTGTTTTGATTGCATCCCTGGGAGAAGGAGCCTGCTTCCTTATCAATGGTATAAGCTATATCTTTGTTGTTATTTCTCTTCTTTTAATGAAAGTAAAACCACAGGAGAGAAAGAAAAAAGACACAAATATTATCAAGGAATTCAAGGAAGGCTTCACTTATACCTTCGGCTTTCCTCCTATCCGATCTATTATTATTTTACTTACCGTAATCAGTTTGATGGGAATGCCATTTTCCGTACTTATGCCTATTTTCGCCAAAGATATATTTCATGGCGGCTCACATATATTTGGTTTTTTAATGGGAGCTTCGGGCGTAGGAGCACTAATAGGTGGGGCCTATCTTGCATCTAGAAAAAGTGTTGTAGGACTGGAAAAGTTAATACCATTGGCAGCTGTTGTCTTTGGGCTCGGACTTGTCAGTTTCTCATTATCAAGTTCATTCCCTCTCTCCATAATATTAATGATCATTACAGGTGTTGGCATGATGATGCAAACGGCCTGCAGCAATACTATTCTGCAAACCATATCCGATAATGACAAACGAGGAAGGGTGATGAGTTTTTACACCATGGCATTTATGGGAACAGCCCCAATAGGAAGTTTCCTTGCCGGAAGTATGGCCAGTATGATTGGTGCACCGGCCACACTGTTAATCGGCGGTATTGCATGCGTAATCGGCGCAGCTATTTTTGCCCAGAAACTTCCTTTGTTTATTAAGCTAGTCAGACCAATTTATATTCAGCTTGGCATAATTGATAATGCCGCAAACAAATAAAGAAACTGACAAATCAATAACTCTTTTCGTTAGCCAGATTCCATAAATTAAGGAAAGATGCTTTGGTTATCTCCACAACTTTCTCCCAATTGATGCGGGATGTATGATCGCTTGGCTGATGATAATCAGGATGAGCATTAGTGTGATACCAGATAATAGGAACGCCTGCTTTGGCAAAAGATCCATTATCGCTACCTCCTACCGGTTTATCCCAGGGATGATAAATTGGTTCCAGTTTCAGTTTGTACTTTTTGATATCATTCTTCAACCATTCACCAAAAGCTGAGTTTGCTTCCGTATAAAAATAGTCCACCAGCTGAGGTTTTGCCTCATTCGAGTTACGGCCAATCATATCATAATTAAGATAACCTTTAACGGAGTTTATAAACGAACAGTTTTGCACAAAATAGCTAGAGCCTAGCAAGCCCTTTTCTTCTCCATCCCAAAAAGCGAAAATTATGGTTCGTTCCGGTTGCTGACCGCTGGCCAAAAATGCTTTTGCCAATTGCAATACTGCCGATACGCCCGAAGCATTATCATCCGCGCCGTTATAAATGCAATCGCCCGCTAAAGTAGGATCTATTCCTAAATGGTCATAATGAGCGCCCACGATAACATACTCATCAGCACGTTTACCTTCAATCTTTGCAAGGATATTGTTCAGTTGTAAATGCTTGTATACTCCTTTCTTTAATTGAGCAATGGAATCGGAATGCACCTGCCATCTTCCTTTTTGCGCTACCTGGTTGTGGCAAGCCTCAAAAGGCTGATAATATGAATCGCCCAATGGAGAGAGATTTATCATTCTTAGCATAGAAACAATGTATTCTCCGGCAACTTTGCCGCCGCGACTTCCGGCTTCGCGTCCTTCCAGTTCATCAGATGCTAGAAAGTTGATACTTGCTTTTGCCGATTGCTCGGAAATACTCTGCAATCCTCTTTCTATTGACTTCTGAGCCGATACGGAAAGATTTGCTGCAATAAGTAGAGCAGCTATTATTATTTTTTTCATTCACTTATTGTTTATGATTCCATGCAAAGATAAGAATTTTATAGATGAACTTTTGTTGTTTAAGTTTTGTTTTGATAAGATACGTTTTCAAATTTCGTATACCAGAAAGAACCAATCGATACAATATTATGGAAGAAAAGAAAAAACTTACAACCGAAGCTGGTGCGCCTATTGGTGATAATCAGAACATCCAGACAGCCGGTCCGCACGGACCAGCGTTAATGCAGAATGCATGGTATATGGAAAAGCTTGCCCATTTCAATCGCGAACGTATTCCGGAAAGAGTTGTCCACGCTAAAGGATCGGGCGCTTTTGGAAAGTTAATTATCACAAATGATATTACTAAATACACCAAAGCTGCCATATTCTCAAGGGTTGGTAAAGAGACCGACTTATTCCTTCGCTTCTCTACCGTAGCAGGTGAACGCGGAGCTGCCGACACAGAAAGAGATGTGCGCGGTTTTGCCATTAAATTCTATACCGAAGAGGGTAACTGGGATTTAGTAGGGAATAATACTCCTGTCTTTTTCATTCGTGATCCGTTGAAGTTTCCCGATTTTATCCATACACAAAAAAGAGATCCGAAAACCAATCTGCGAAGCAACACTGCCGCATGGGATTTCTGGAGTCTGTCTCCCGAATCGCTTCATCAGGTTATGATCTTAATGAGTGATCGTGGAATTCCAAAGAATCTTCGCCAGATGCATGGTTTTGGTAGTCACACGTTCAGCTTTTACAATGCAAAGAATGAACGTTTCTGGGTGAAATTCCATTTTAAAAGCATGCAAGGTATTGCAAATTTCACCAATGAAGAAGCGACTAAAATTGTTGCTCACGACCGCGAATATTCACAGCGCGACCTGTTTAATCATATTGAAGCCGGTAATTTCCCAAAATGGAGAATGTGTGTACAGATTATGCCGGAAGCCGAAGCAAAAATCTATCGGTTCAATCCTTTCGATTTGACTAAAGTATGGAGTCAGAAAGATTATCCGCTCATAGAGGTTGGAATTATGACATTGAACAAGAATCCCGAGAACTATTTTGCAACAGTAGAGCAGGCTGCTTTCAATCCGGCCAATGTTGTTCCCGGCATTGGGTATTCGCCCGACAAAATGTTGCAAGGCCGATTGTTTGCTTATGCCGATGCCCAACGTTACCGACTGGGAGTTAATTCCGGAAGTCTGCCGGTTAATGCTCCACGCTGTCCGTTCCACAACTATCATCACGATGGCGCAATGCGTTTTGATGATAACCATGGAGGAGAAGTAAATTATGAGCCCAGCAGTTTTGGCGGACCAAAAGAAGACAGAACTTATATTGAACCAGGTTTGCCTCTGGAAGGAGAAGCATACAACTATAATCATCGTGAAGATAAAGATTACTATACTCAGCCGGGAGATTTATACCGTTTGGTTCCGGCCGACGAAAAAGAACGTATCCACAAAAATGTAGCAGCAGCAATGGAAGGTGTTCCCGATAATATTAAGATTCGTGCTATTGCCCGTTTTTATCAGGCCGACGAGAACTGCGGAAAAGGTATTGCTTCTCAGCTAGGGATTGATATTAAAGCTGTTCTTGCTGAAGTGGAGAGGCAGAATATGGAATAGTTCATATTTAATAAAAGAAAAGCTGCTTTAGATTACTGAACAGCTTTTCTTTTATTAATCATTTATTCGTTATTTAAAAGCTAAATAATAAATTGACTTCTAATTACTGATTACATAAAACTTCTTATTTCTAGGTATTGAGATATCAAGCTTAATTCCAACCTTTCCATTGTCTATTGAATTCAATGACTCTTTTGATTTCTGAATATCTATAATTTGTCTTTTATAATACTTACCATTAGTTTCGTAAAATAAAAAATCACCTTTTGAGATAGATTGATTATTTAATTCTATGCATATAACAGAATCATTCATATAATAACTATATGGTAATCCTAACTCACTGATATTATTAATCTTAAATTCTACTAATCCGTTTTCAAGAAATGCTTCACGAGCTTCCTCTTTTGTTATAAGTCCATTTTCGATATTAAAAAATAAATTAAACAATTGCCATGTAGACAACAATCCTCGTTTTTCGTTAATTGCATCTTGTATTTGGGTAGGATTAAATGGAGGCATAGTTCTTTTTAAAGGAGGTAAATGTCTTTCATTATTAACGATATATAATGCATAAACATCAAATTTACACCGTTCTTCACATCGTCTGAATTTTATTTTTTGTATTTGTGAGCATTCTGAATCTTTAGATGTACCTCCAATACCTTTAACCTCAATTATCAAGAGCCCTCTTTCTCCTAAATCTATTTGAATATCTTCCTCAAATAATCCATTTTTTGATATTGAATCTTTTGCAATAACATTTGGAAAGCCTAACCATTTTAAGTAATCAATTACGGCAAAGACTAATTCATTATCTGTCTCAGTAAGTATTTTATGCAAAAAGGAATATTTATCTCTATTCTGATTAATCTTGTTATCAATATCATTAAGTTCTTGAATATATTTTTGATTAATTGCATTTTTATCATCCAATATTTTTTGATGATTTGGTAGGAAATACTCTTCTTCTTCAGTCCATGAGTGCGCTTTATTATTGGGGAAATATTCAGGAAAGTACTGGAAAAGAAATTCATTAAATAACACCTTCAAAAGCTCTTTTTTGGATTGTAACTGAGGTAAAACAATATTAATATTATTTTCATCACAATAAATATAAGAAACGATTTGACCTCCTTTATTTTTAAGAAGTGGCATAAAATTAGGATCATCCACTATCTTATTGTTTGTTGAATCATATTTTCCTGGACATCTATATGTCTGATTGTAGGTTATTTCATCCTGAAATTTATCAAATAATTTTCTTGCTAGATCATTACAATAAAAAATTTCTTTTCCATATATTTCTTTATATGCAAAATCTTTAATTAAAGAGTAATTATTTAAACAAAACGTGTCTTTTATTAAGAAATTACCATTTCCTCTATTTTCTACAAATTGATACGTTATATCATATTTGCGATTCTGAAATATAATCTTTATAATAGGTTTATCATGCTTATCCTTTAGTATTTCTGAAATATCATAATATCCCAAAGGTACAGGATCAAATATTGTCGTTGGATAATCACTTTTAAAACACGTATTGTGATCAATTATATATTTTCTTATATTATCTTCTTCATTATAAGGAACTGTATCAAAATTATCCATATCAATAATTAGTACATCATATTCATGGATATTTTTAGGAATATCATAGTTGGATAAAAGGAGTTTATAATCATAAGACTTTTCATTATTAACCTGAACCCTTTTACCTGCACTACCTACATAGATATCATAATCATCTTTTAATGAATCAATTATATCTGCTTCTAAATCTAAACAACAGACTTTTGTTTTTACACTTATCATAACTATTAGATTTTTATATTTATTAATTATTACCCTCTCCTATCCTTCTCAAACTTCACAAATTTCAAATTCTTTTTCAGCTTTTTATCCGCCAAAAAGCAAATACGCTTAGCCTTAACTTTACTGGGAGTACAATCTTCGGGCTTATCAAACCCCTCACTGCTTGCTGATAAACTGAAAATGCCAATACCTTCCAGGCAGACTTTATTGCCTTGGTGAAGTTCCTGTTCTATGGTGTACATAAGTTCAACAATGGTAGCATGGACATCTCCCGGCCTAAGCGTGCAACGACTAGCTATGTTTTCTGCCAACTCATTTGTTCCGACTGTTCCCGACGAAAGAGGAACCGCATAGTATTTTACTTGTTCTTCACCCTGACTCTTGTCTGTTTTTTTGCGCACGCAGTATTTGTATGCCATAATATTAGTTTGTTTTATCGTTTATTCATGAGACATTTTAATTTAGACCCGGGTCTAAACGTTATTGAGACGGGGGTCTAAAATATTTTAGACCCGGGTGTAAATCAGCTTATGACCCGAGTCTAAATTAAAAGCTATAAAGATAGATAAATAATTACAACTATACAAGTAGAAAACTTTTATACCGGAAAACTTGGGATATAGCCTTAAACTCCTTATTTTTGTATACAATCAACTAATCAGTCTAACTATTACATAACCAATGATGAAAGAAATAAAAATTGAAATATGTGCCAATTCTGTGGCTAGTTGCGTGGAAGCACAAAAGGGAGGTGCGAAGCGTGTGGAACTGTGTGCTGGTATTCCCGAAGGTGGTACTACTCCGTCTCAGGGAACTATTGCTGTAACCCGCGAATTGCTGGAAATTCCTATACATGTAATTATTCGTCCACGCGCAGGAGACTTTCTTTATTCTCCCGAAGAGATCCGTGTAATGGAGCGTGATATTGCTGTGGCAAAAGATTGCGGTGCCGATGGTGTGGTTATTGGTTGCCTTACAGCGGAAGGCGAAATAGATCAGAGAGTTACAGAACGGTTGGTAAAGTGTGCCAATGGCATGTCGGTTACTTTCCACCGGGCTTTCGATATGTGCATTGACCCGATGAAGGCTTTGGAGGAGATTATCAATCTGGGATGCAACCGTATTCTTACTTCGGGACAGATGCCAACTGCCGAAGCGGGGATTCCTCTTCTGAAGGAACTTGTAGAGAAGGCTGCCGAACGAATCATCATTCTGCCGGGCTGCGGAATCAATGAAAAGAATATTCTAAAAATTGCTCAGGAGACTGGTGCCAATGAGTTTCACCTCTCTGCGCGTGAAAACGTTGCCAGCGGCATGACTTATCGCAACCCGAAGGTTTCCATGGGTGGAACGGTGCAGGTAGACGAATATGCCGAGCCTCGTACTTCTGCCGAACGTGTGCGCCAGACGCTGAAAAGTCTGAATATCCAGTAATAGTTCTCAGCAGGGATTATTAATTAATAGAATAAGTCTTTTTCAGGATAAACAATTTAATAATTAAACATTATGGATTTTCTAGAACTTGCCAAAGAAAGATACTCGGTTAGAATTTATAGTGACGAACCGGTTGAAGAAGAGAAAATCAACAAAATCTTAGAAGCTGGAAGAATTGCTCCTACGGCTCATAACAACCAGCCTCAACGAATTTATGTTATTCAAAGTAAAGAAGCTCGTGAGAAGGTGAAAAAGTGTACCAGATACAGTTTCAACGCTCCAATTATTTTGCTGCTATGCTATGACGAAGACGAAAGTTGGTTTGGACAGAATGATAGGTTTGGTTCCATAGACCCCACTATTGTAGGAACACACATGATGCTGGAAGCTGCCGAACTAGGACTGGGAACTGTTTGGGTAGGATCTTTCAATGCAGAAATAACTAAAAGTGAGTTTGCATTACCGAGCAACATTATTCCGGTTGCTTTTCTTCCACTGGGCTACCCTTTTCATACGTCAGAGCCAAGTGTTATGCACGCCAGTCGGAAAAATCTTTTAGAGACAGTCAGATATCTATAATTGCTGTTTATTTCTGATAAAACATAATAGGAAACGCCCAACTCTACATCTGTAAATGTAAAGTCGGGCGTTTTCAATTGTGTCTTAATTTATAGTTTTCTTAAACAAACTCTATTAATGGGTACAGGATGTTGGAGTGCAGGCAGTGCCTTCTTTAGAATTACCGGCCTGAATCTGACCAATAACCTTTACCAGCTGTTCTCCCAAACCAATGCGGTAACCTTGCGAAGCAAATACTACACGGTTAAAGGTGTCGCCAACAACAATCAGAGGTAATTCGCCACGGCGTATAACTTCAGTTCCCTCTTTTACCTGATGCAATACAGCACTATCTTTATCAATTCCGAAAGTAACATTCTTTGGAAGATCACCATACGCCTTTGGATTGAATGCTTTCAATTCATCTTCGTCAGAGAAAAGAATGATGATTTGCTTACCCCATTCTTCCAATTGTTTCTTAACTGCTGCAATATCTCTTAATGCATGGTTGGTCGGCTCGTGATTATTCTTAACCAAAGCCACTATATAGTAACCTCTGCCGTTGGCATTCAGTACGCTTTGTTCTTTACCTGTTTTAGCATCAACAAATGTTGCTTCAGAATTAAAGCTGCCTAAAACCTGAACCTGACTGCTACTTTCGCGCATCTTCAGTTCAACATTGGTTGTTTTTCCTGCTTCTACATTAAAGAATGTAAGATTGCTCAGTACACTTCCATCTGCCATACGACTACCTGTTACCATCAGATATTGACCAGCATCCAGTTTCAGTGGTTTGCTGAAAATTGTGCTCCATGAGCTTTCATTTTCTTCATCGAACTCCAGCAGATGTGTTCTGCCACCTTCAATTTTAGAAATAGAGAAATGCTTGTAATAAAGCGGATCTTTCAAAGAACTGATTGGAGTATAAGATGCATTAACGAATCCATAAGGAGCATTTCCTGTTTCTGCTTTTTCAAAATTAACATCGTTCCATGTGTTATTGAAGAAGTATTGCAATTTACTGGTCATCAACTCAATGCGTGAAGGAACACCCAGGCTGCGAAGAACGGCTACGAAGAAAACTTTTCTTGAGCGGTTGTCGGTTACACGAGATTTCCACACACCGAGTGGCGACATAAACAGATGGTTAGAGTTTAATTCCTCTTTAATTGTAATGTTGCTACGACACCAGTCAACCAATACTTTCGGATCTTTTCTTATTTCATCGGCAAGAGTAGCAGGAATCTCTTTCTGGAACTCTTTTTTATAAGTAGTTAGGAACTCGTTGGCAACACGAGGATTCAGTACATTCTGGTTGTAAATATCTCCTTCTCCTGCTACTGTGTAAAGTAAATGATCGGTAAGTACTACGGCAGGTGTATCACGTAAATCCTTTGCAGAAATAACTTCCAGCAATTTAAGAGCCTTTTCACGGTTTTCTGTTGTAGTAGAAAGCAAGAATTTTTCTATTTCGCGCCAGTTACCACGAGATGCAACAAACAGCTTCTTGGTGCGTTCCGCATCAATATTCAGTTTTGAAGCTACCTCTTTTATTCTTGATTCATCAATAAATGTACCAATGTAAGCGTTACGTATGGAATCTTCCTTAGCCAAACGAATATTGTTTGCTACACGCTGTTCCTTGCTTACGTTTACCTCAACCGGCAACTCAACCGGTGGAACAATATCCATAGCCATTTCTTTGACTGCAGACAGATCTTCATCACTTAAATTTCCTGCTTTTTTATCTAATGTAAGTGTCAAAGTGTGATCTTTACCGACAGATACTTTGCGGAAATCAAAGACTCCATCTTTAGAAGCCCACACAATAATATCACCTTTACCGGATGAAAGGAACGATTTTCCTTCTTTATCACTCTGCTTTTTAGCTACAGAATAAAACTCACCGTAATTGTACAGCTTATATTCAACGGCTGCACCATCAACCGGTTTCTTGTTTTCATCGAGCACAGTTACATCAATACGATCAACCGGTGCATAATTATCAATCACATTAATTTCGGTAAAGTTGGGAGTTACAGTCATAATCTCCTCTTTGCCGGTATAAAGTCCGAAAACATTAGTATGCATAAGCATTCCACGCTTTGCAGGAGCTGTAAACCAGGCAACATTAAGTACCGGTTCCGGTTCGCAGGCACCAAGGAAATACCATTTTCCATTTGCCCATGCTTCTACCCATGCATGATTATCGTCGGTATGCGCCCAACGTGGAGTATAAACCTGACGAGCAGGAATACCAACAGAACGAAGCGCTGCAACCAGGAATGTAGATTCTTCGCCGCAACGTCCATAAGCTGTGCGCACAGAAGCCAGCGGAGAACTTGTACGGGAATCGGAAGGAGTATAAACAACCTTTTCGTGGCACCAATGGTTTACTTCAAGAATGGCTTCATAAAGAGAAAGGTTCTTTACTCTATCTTTCAGCTCACCATAAAACACTTCGCGTGAATTGTCAAGCGTTTCATTATTTATTCGTTGTGGAAGCACAAAATGACGGAACAACTCTTCGCTTATCTCTTTTCCCCAGGGCATTTCTTGCTTTGCCTTGAATGACAAACGCACATCTTTCAAAAAGAAAGTGTCGGGATAATCAGAGATATCCGCCAAAGACATATAGGCATAAAGAAACTTCATAGCCTCTTTTTCCTGCAAAGAGAGTTTGTTATTGAATACATTAAACAATCCGCCATTTGGCATCGCTGCTTTCTTTTCGGCAAAAGTTTTATCTACTGTTGCCCGATACTTTTCATTGCTTATAAAGTGTGTATTTGAGCACGACATACCCAAAAACGTAATTACTAAACCAGCAAATAATGTATTGATTCTACTCATAAAATGTAACGGTTAAATTTTGAGAACAAAGATAGCATTTTATTTAAAGCGCCATTATTTTTCAAACTTCTTATTTAAGCACAACTTATAAATAATTGCAATTAAAAACAAAATAGTGATGGATGACGCCTTTTTGTGAGGTTTCAGTGAGGGATAAAAACTAATCCATCACTCTTCAGAAAGCTATAAACCAACAAGTTATTAAACTTAGTGAGGGAGTGAGGGATGAAAATAATTTTCCCTTTATTTCTGAAAAAACAGAAGATTTGATTTATCTGATAAGATAAAATTCATATATTTGCAAAAACAAAAAATCTTTTTTTTGAAAACAACAAGTCATACTTCTTCGGATATTGCTTAATAGCAGCCTGTAACTTCTTTTTCAGGCTGCACTTCTCATTGTTCGGGATTCCCTCGGACCCATTTTTTATGTCACTACAAAACGAGGAGAATATCCTTTATTTCATAAATAATAATTTTACCAGTAGTATGTTTTCCAGGATAAATTCATTGGATAACATTACGGAAATAATTGTTTTAGTATTAAGCAACAAATAAATTATAATCGAAATTAAATATCTGAATTATGGAAGAAGATTTTAAATTAGTAGCAGACTTCGACATGAAGTTAATCTTTGATTTCTTTTCGAAAATGAAAAGACAAGGTCCTGGCGGCGATGAAGAGACTAAAATGGCTTTAAGCTTCATTAATGGCCTTTCCAAAGATTCAAAGATTGCCGATATTGGTTGCGGAACAGGTACCCAGACTTTAGTGCTTGCACAAAATACCGAAAGCAAAATCATTGCTTTAGATATTAGTCCGGAAATGATTGAAGGAGTAGAAGCTAAAATAAGTCAATATCATCTTGAGGACAGAGTAGAAACACTCATTGCATCCATGGATAATATGCCGTTTAAAGAAGAAGAGCTTGATGTGATATGGGCCGAAAGCTCTATTTTTGTTATGGGATTCAAAAATGGACTTACCCAATGGAGAAAGTATTTGAAGGATAACGGAATGATTGCGGTAAGCGAAGCTTCATGGCTTACGAACGAACGCCCGTCTGAAATAGAGAATTTCTGGCAAGCCAATTATCCTGAAATTGATACCATATCTGCCAACATTAAGATTATGCAGGATGCCGGATACACTCCGATGGCTCATTTCATTTTACCGGATCGTTGCTGGATAGAAAACTTCTACGATCTTATGGCAAAACGTATAGAAGAATATGCGCTTTTATATAAAGGGAATAAAGCCGTAGAGGATTTCCTGGAAAGACTAACAGAAGAAATCGATATTTATAACAAGTACAAAGAATTCTATGGTTACGCGTTCTATATAGGAAAGAAAAAGTAAAGCTGAAAAGCAATTCAATAAGCTGCGGAAAAACACATGCTATTTTCTGCTATTATAGAGGGTAGAACTAATTTTTCCGCAGCTAATAATCAACTATTTGACTCAAAAAGTAAAACGTATTGTCAGAAAACGTCCTTATATCTTTTCCCAAAAACGAAGAGATGCGAGTTAAAAAGTGTTTCACTCTTAATTATCAAATACTTATTCAGACGAAAGTGCATATTTCAATTAATATAATTTTGTTATTTAGACAAATTGAAGCTCATCATAATAGACTATAATCTATTCATTTCACTTGAACCATCTCCCGTTCCATTGTATTATTTGCGTTCTCTTGTAAGATGCGAAGTCTTTGCAAATAAGTTTAAATGTCATGAAATCGTTTTTAATCGGACAAATTTCATAACTTTGCATCTATAGGAAAACCACTTTCTTCTTTAATGAAAAACAGATGTCAAAAATTTCTTCAGCTGCATTTGCAGACACCAAGCCTCATTATAACCTCTTAGACGGATTGCGTGGAGTGGCGGCCCTTTTAGTTATTTGGTACCATGTAAATGAAGGTTTTGGTTTTGCCGAAACAGTCAATGGTGCTGGTAATGGCCTCGTCAAAAACCTCAATCACGGATACCTGGCTGTGGACTTCTTCTTTATTCTTTCCGGTTTCGTTATCGGCTATGCTTACGATGACCGTTGGAACAAAGGTTTTACCATGAAAGAATTCTTCAAGCGACGTTTGATTCGTCTTCACCCAATGGTGGTAATGGGTGCCATTTTAGGTGTTATCACATTCTGCCTCCAAGGCAGTGTGCAGTGGAACGGTTCACAGATTACAACTTCTCTTACTATGCTCGCTTTGTTTTGTACCATATTCTTTATTCCTGCTGTTCCGGGTTTAAGTTACGAAGTGCGTGGCAACGGTGAAATGTTTCCGCTGAACGGACCCTATTGGTCGCTGTTTTTTGAATATATAGGTAATATCCTTTATGCTTTGTTCATCCGCCGCTTGTCTAATAAAGCACTAGGTGCATTAGTTTTGGTGTTGGGCATTGCCTTGACTTGGTTTGCCACCTGCAATATTTCTACTTATGGAAGTATTGGCGTGGGCTGGACGCTGGATAGTGTAAATTTCCTGGGAGGTTCGTTGCGTATGCTCTTCCCGTTTACTATGGGGATGTTCTTATCGCGCGTTTTCCAGCCGGTAAAGATAAGAGGCGCTTTCTGGATTTGCTCGGCTATATTGGTAGCTTTGTTCTCGGTACCTTTTATCGGAACTGTTGAACCAGTCTGCATGAACGGTGTTTACGAATCGTTCTGTATCATCATCGTTTTCCCTATCCTGGTTTGGTTAGGTGCATCGGGTGTTACTACCGATAAGATATCGACAAATATATGCAAGTTCCTGGGTGACATCTCTTTTCCGCTATATGTAGTACATTATCCATTTATGTACTTGTTCTATGCATGGCTCATCAAAAACAAACTTTATACGTTTAGTGAAACCTGGGCAATGTCTTTGGGTGTAATGGCATGGAATGTATTGTTAGCTTATGCTTGCCTTAAATTGTACGACGAACCGATACGCAAGTATTTGGCAAAGCATTTCTTAAATAGAAAAAAATAACGATAACCATTTAATAGTCCCCATATTTTAGGCTCACCTGCAAAAGTATGGGGATTAAAATATAATTTTTCAGGTATTTACATACTCAGAAATAAATTTTTAAAGTATACCAAAGGCAATATTCAGGATCTTATATAAAAAATAACGAGACACCCAGCACACTTATTATAGCTCCTATTATTTCTCTTATTGTAACTTTCTGCTTAAAAATAAGATGTGACGGCCATAATATAAAAATTGGCGTAAGTGCCATTAATGTAGAAGCAATACCGGCTTCAGTATATTGAACAGCCATCAAAGAAACAGAAACTCCGATAAATGGTCCGAAAATGGTAGCCCACAAAGCAGCATTCATACCTTTTCCATTACGGAATGCAATAGGCATTGTATATAGTTCCTTTCTAAGCCACATAATAACAAAGTATCCTAGCATACCGGTTATGGCACGTATAAAAGTGGAAGCGAATGGAAGCAGAGTCATAAAATGATTTATATCTGTTGCAGGTACCGACATTTTGTAATAGTTCATCCCCACTTTGCTTAGCACAAGTCCTATTCCCTGCCCTACTCCTGCACCTATTCCCAGCAGAATACCTTTTAATGGTAATTTTAATCCAATTTTGTGAGAAGTTCCTTTACTGAGAACAGACATTCCAATACCACACAGAGTAACCATCATACCAATCCATGCATTTAAAGGAAGTTTCTCTCCCAGTATAATCCATCCAGATATGGCAGCTGCCGGAGGAGCAAGCGTCATAAACAACTGTCCGAAACGGGAACCAATAAGAACGTAAGAGTTGAACAAGCAATAATCTCCCAGTACATAACCCACAAATCCGGAAAGCGATAACCAGAACCATGTTTCAGAATTGGCATACAAAGGATAAGGTACACCGGTAAACCACCACAGAGTGATAGCCAGGAAAAACAAAGAAAGGAACATTCGGATTAAATTCAGCTGTAAAGAACCAATCCGTTTACAAGCTACTTCCGCAAAAAGAGCTGTAGCAGTCCAGGATATAGCTACACCCAAAGAGAGTACTTCGCCAAAATATTGCATCTTTTTCTATTTTGGGTGCAAAGGTACAACTATTTATATTAAATGAAAGTTTTTACAGATACAACCCTCCCCTGCTTTTTAGGTATTTTATCATCTTCACTCACAGACTTAATACAATCGCATATTTTTTTCCATAGTGAGTAAAAAACAGACTATTATAGATATATTTTTTATAAAAGAGCAATATATGTAAAATTATAAACTCAAGCTTATTTCTGAAGTTAGCTCCTTAAACAATTGGGAAAATTATTTTCATCAAGTATCAAACAACTTATCAACAGAAGTCAGCACATACTCCATAAACATCTCTATAACAACGATTTAAACAACATCATGTAACATACCAGAAGTATTATGTAACATAAAAAAGTAAGTATGTAACGCATATAAAAATACATGTATCATTTATTTAAACATTCTTTATCAATGTTTAATACATTTACGCATTGAAAATTGAGACTTATAGCAAGCTACATTTAAAGGCTATAAAATCAGCACAGACATCTAAGTACTATGGAAAATAAGAAATCTCTAAAATTAGGGTCAACCATGTTGTCATCAGCATGGCTGTTCTGTCTTTCTAAAGCCTCGTATAATTTACTCAATAAAGCAAAAGATCTGCCGGTTATAAGCAATCCAGTGTCACTCTTTGATAACTTCAGCAACAAAAGTGAAGATAACTTTTTTGTTTCGAGTCCTTTTCCTTGTGAATATAATTTCAAAACTCAAGATCTTAATAACAAATGGTCCGGTCTTATCATGCTACCAAAAAATTCTCCGGAACTACTTTTGGAATGTAACCACTAAAAAAATACCTATAGTAATAAACCTTAATAATTAATGGAATGAAATGTGAATATGATGATAGTTGAATTTGATTGCTTTCAAGAAAGAAAGTTTATTTGGAAAAAGAGAAAAATATTAATATCTTAATCTAAAAGAGATGGAAAATGTAAAAAAACAGTTACAAAAGATTCCTTACTTGATTTTATGTCTGCTGTTAATCAGCGTTACAGCTTATGCGCAAGACAGAATAAAAGTAACGGGATCAATATTCGATAGTAAAGGAGAAACTATTATCGGTGCCAATATAACACTGAAAGGTAATAGTTCAATAGGTACAATTACAGATATTGACGGAAACTTTGTATTGTCTGTGCCAAGAAATTCAGTGTTAGTGTTTTCATACATCGGTATGAAGAAAAAAGAAATCAAAGTTATTGATAATAAAAAGTTAAGAATTACATTAGAAGACGCTTCTGAGCAATTAGAAGAGGTAGTAGTCGTTGGTTATGGACAACAAAAGAAAGCCAGTGTGGTTGGTGCAATTACACAAACTACCGGTAAAGTACTGGAACGTGCCGGTGGTGTTGCAGATATTGGTGCAGCCTTAACTGGTAACCTGCCTGGTGTAGTTACTACAGCCAGTACTGGTATGCCGGGCGAAGAAGATCCGAGAATTGTTATTCGTGGCGTTAGTTCATGGAACAATAGTGATCCGTTAATTTTAGTAGATGGAATAGAACGTCCTATGAATAGCGTAGACATCAGTTCTGTACAATCTGTTTCTGTCTTAAAAGATGCTTCTGCCACTGCCGTTTACGGTGTAAAAGGTGCAAATGGTGTTATCTTGATTACCACAAAACGCGGAAATGAAGGTAAAGCCAAAATAGAAGTTGGTCTTAATGCTACAGCAAAAGTAGTATCTAAGTTACCACGTTCTATGGCTTCTGCAGATGCTCTATATGTACGTAATCAAGCAATAGAGAACGAACTAGGTTTAAATCCTGATTCATGGAGTGATATTACGCCAGCCGATATTATGGAAAAATACCGTAATCCGGCTAGTTTGGAAGAAGCAGAACGCTATCCAAATGTAGATTGGCAAAAAGAGTTGTTTAAAGATTATGCGATGGCTTATAATGCAAATGTTAACATCTCGGGTGGAACAAAATTCGTAAAATACTTTGCAGCCGTAGATTTTCAACATGAAGGTGACTTATTCCGTGAATGGGATAATAATCGTGGATATCAGTCAGGATATGGATATAACCGTATCAATGTGCGAAGTAATTTAGATTTCCAGTTGACAAAAACTACTGTTTTGAAAGCTAATATTGCGGGGTCACATGGTCTTAAACGTTCTCCATGGAATGTTAGTAATGATTCATTTGGAGCTTCACAGTTATGGCAAGCTGCATACAGTGCACCCTCTGATGCATTTCTTCCCCGATATTCGGATGGAACATGGGGATATTATCCTGCTAACACACAAGGTGCACCTAACTCTATTGTAAATTTAGCAATCAGTGGTGCAGAAAAAAATACAACGACTCGAATTAACACAGACTTTACTCTGGAACAAGATCTAAGTTTCTTTTTGAAAGGATTGAAAGCAAATGCTTTGATATCATTAGATAATGTATTTTTAGAAACAGATCGTGGTATAAATGACCTTTATCACAATACACAATTTAAATGGATAGATCCTGCTACGGGAGAAATAAAGTACCAACAATCAGGTAATAGTAACAATAACTTCGACTTTCAAGAAGGAATTCAATGGACTACATCAGGTGGTTCAATAGATAATAATTACACTCAGCGTAACTTGTTCTATCAGGGACAATTGAACTGGGCTGGACAGTTTGGTAAACATGGAGTTTCTGCAATGGGTGTATTCAACCGTACAGAACGTGCAAGCGGTAGTGAATTTACCCACTATCGTGAAGACTGGGCTTTCCGTACTACATATAATTATGCCGACAAGTATTTCGCTGAATATAACGGTGCTTATAATGGTTCTGAAAAATTTAGTGCAAAGAATCGTTTCGCTTTCTTTAATTCGGGTGCCTTAGGATGGATGATCAGTGAAGAAAAATTCTTCAATCCGATTAAGAAATACGTAGACATGCTAAAACTAAGATATTCTTACGGTGAAATCGGTGATGATAATGTTGGATCTCGTTGGTTGTACGCCACTCAATGGGCTTACGGAACAGGTAAAAATGGAAGTATTGCTATGATGGGGCCTAAAGGAGAAAACAGTCCTTATACATGGTATCGTGAATCATCAGTAGGTAATGAAAGTGTGCATTGGGAAAAAGCAGTAAAGCAAAACTTGGGTATTGACTATTCATTATTTGACGGTTTAATAGCTGGTAGTGCAGAGTTTTTCCATGAAAACCGTTCTGATATTCTCGTATCAGGTAATAATCGTTCTGTCCCTTCTTATTTTGGTACCACAGCTCCCACTGCCAATCTTGGTAAAGTTCGCACAAAAGGATATGAGTTGGAGTTACGCCTGAATAAAATGTTTAAGAATGGTCTGCGCCTATGGGGTAATTTCAATATGACGCATGCCGAAAACCTTGTATTAAAATATGATGATGCACAATTCTTGCCCAATTATCAAAAAACAGCAGGATACTCAATCGGACAGGATCATTCTTATCTGGATAATGGATATGCAAATACATGGGATGAAGTTATCGGTATGACTGATCACAATACAAATGATAACCAGAAATTACCTGGTCAATATGTCATTGTTGACTTTAATGGCGACGGAGTGATTGATACTAATGATAACGCACCTTATGGATATACCGGAACTCCTCAAAATACATACAATGCTACTGTTGGTTTTGAATGGAAAGGATTCAGTGCTTTTCTTCAGTTCTATGGAGTAACTAATGTTGATCGTTATGTATCCTTTACTTCACTGAACGGTAACTTGAATACTGTTTTTGATGAAGGATCTTACTGGACAGCTGGAAATACAAATGCCGATGCATCCATGCCTCGTTGGAATTCTACACCAAACTATTATGAGGGAGCTCGCTACCACTATGACGGTTCGTTTATTCGTTTAAAGAATGCTGAAATTGCCTATACATTTACTGACGGTTGGATAAAGAAAATAGGTCTCTCTAACCTGAAAATTTATTTGAATGGTAATAATTTGTGGGTATGGACACGTATGCCAGACGACCGTGAATCAAACTTTGCCGGTACAGGCTTGGCTTCTCAAGGAGCTTATCCTACGTTGAAACGTTTCAATTTGGGAATAAAATTCAATCTTTAAAAGAAATAACATGAAAAAGTATATATATAAATATTTTTTAAGCGGCTT
>Ga0183099_1000034_pt1 | contig 156818 bp, 138 predicted proteins | sample Biomet1_FD_127788 | JGI IMG/M metagenome (GOLD analysis project Ga0183099, IMG submission 127788) | Microbial communities from bioreactor (seeded with anoxic lake sediment) at LBNL, California, USA - Biofuel metagenome 1 | ecosystem: Engineered > Bioreactor > Anaerobic > Unclassified ...
GTGCGCAAATCAGAAAAGAAGGACATGAGGCACTCGGAAAAAACTATCTGCAGAAAGCCATCGATCTTTTGCCAAACCCTTCCAGATTGTTATAAGATATGTACCATTGGTGCGCAAATCAGAAAAGAAGGACATGAGGCACTCGGAAAAAACTATCTGCAGAAAGCCATCGATCTTTTGCCAAACCCTTCCAGATCCGGCAACATATTGGTGCTCCGTTTCCAGTTCTGGTATCAGGGTCTTGGAGGTCGTGGATTTTGGAGGTTGGCCAGGAAATTACTTTAAAAGATCAAGCCAAAGCTTCCCTATTTTTTCAATGTTAAAAGCCGATGCTTTTTCTCTGGCTTGACGGCTCATCGTTTGCCTGTGTTTTTCATCTTTCATCAAGGACAGCAATTTTTTAGCAAAATCACCTTCATCAAACGATTTAACGATGATACCGTTAACATCCTGGTCGATGATGCTGCTGAAGGCTTCGGAACAATCGAAGACTACAGGTATCGCACTGTGACTTTGTGCTTCTGTCAATACCATCCCAAAACCTTCGTATGTAGAGGTTAAGCAAACGATGGATGCCGAATTGTAAAAGGAATCCGGATTTTGCCAACCAAGAAATGAAACCTTGGATAAGTGCAACTTTGCGGACATTCTTTCCAGAACTGGCCGATGCGGACCGTCACCGATAATCTGCAATCTCCAGCCAAGAGCCTTTCCTTCAATTTGAGCCCATATTCTTAGCAGACGGTCCACCCTTTTGGGTTCCTGATTGAGTCTACCCACATACAGGACGATCTTTTCTTTGGGCTTTGCCTTTTCGTCGGACAGAACCACCGGATCAGGAATAACCTTTATTTTTTCCTGTATAACCCCATGGTACAACCTTTTCTCAAGTAGCGTTTTATACGATTGGTTCAGAACTACATAATATTTAGTTGCATCAATCTGGCGTTTGTAAAAGGAAGAAAGGAAAGGGTGTGACAATTCCGGTTTGATGCGGCTCAACACATAGCGTAAAGGAAGTTTCAGTTTCCTGAGTTTGTTTTTTTCCGCAGAAAGAGACTCTTGCAAGGACTTGTTTCGAAATTGTTTTATTTCCCAAAACGGGCAGGAATGCAAAACATTGATGAAGATCACATCCTTATGACAATCCGCATGCAGGTATGCTTCAGAAAAAACGCCCTGATTCAGAACACAGGCTATATCCTTTTCACGGATAAAACGGTCAATGAATGACAGGTTTTCTTTGGAATTGGATACTCCCTCCATAGCTGTCATCAAGTCTGCATGTCTGTCCAGAATGCTACCGCAACGTTTTTCCGTAGAGGATACCAGCAAATGAACATTGAAACCTTTGCCCAGAAAGAAATCGGTTAGCAAGCAGGTCACCGTTTCCACCCCACCGACGGCAGGATAGGAAGGGCATATAAACAGCAGGTTCTTGTTTTTCATGGCTTAGCTGTTAAGAGATGAGTGCTTCTGTTTTAGGTAAAGCCAACGGGTAAATCTGTAGATAAAAGGTATTGACATGCAATAAGATAGAATTTGCTGTTTGAACCTAAAATGAAGACTCTTTTCACGGATAAACCGGCGCAGGCCATTCATCAGTTTTCGGTTGCCTGCCAGGAAGGCATGAAGTGCAAAGTCGGGAATCCATCTGTCTACATAAACGGATATTTCGGCCGGTTTTATTCCGAGCCCTTCGGCTAGGTTTATAGTTTGTTTGAATGTCCTGAAGGCAAAGCCGTCCATATAAAGATCCTCGTTTTCATGGTGGCTGATGGAATTTTCCAGGACCCTGTACATCAGCCAGTTTTCCTTGCTGAAGTAGATGGGACCTTTCATGAGCAGACAAAGTGTCAAAGGTAAGTCTTCGCAGGCAATTGCTTCGGAACGGAATAATTCTGGCTTTAGCCTATAGGCCTCCAGTGCCTCCTTTTTTCTGAAACAGGAAGTCGAAAGGACAACCCTTGGAATGGATCGATCGTTCAAATACGACATTACAGCCTTTTTCCCGAAACATTCCGGTTGAAACCAATCCGTCTCCAGGTATGCTTGGTTTGGACTGATTTTGCCGTTCTTTTGCAGTAAAACAGACCAATTGCCAGCAATCATTGATACCTGCGGATATTTTTCGAGCAAGTCGACCTGTTGCTGCAATTTGTGGGGGCTCAGCCAATAGTCGTCGCCACCGCAGTCGGCCAGGTATTTTCCTCTGGCTTTCAGAAAAATGTCAAAATAATTTTTTATCAGACCCTTGTTCTGTTTATTGAGACAAAGCACCATCTTGTCCGGATATTTTTCCCGGTATTCTTCGCAAATGGCCCTTGTCCTGTCCGTGGAGCAGTCTTCCCCTACAATGACTTCGAAACAAAAAGAACATTCTTGCGTCAGGATGCTTTCCAATGTCCTGGAAATGTATTCTTCCTGATTGAAGGTTGTTACCAGGACTGAAACCAACGGCTGTATGTTTTCCAAAGAGATCATTCTGCTCATTTTCTAAAAAGGTTCTTTATTTTGAAAAGCCAAAGGCCGACCGGCAAGATCTTATTTAGCTCCAGGACGGTTTTTATACCGCAAAGGCCAAAAAGCATGGCTCCACAAAACCAATAAGTCCATCCCTTCAGGTAAAGGGTTGTAAAATAAGACAAAACAATGTAAAGCGTAAAGCTCAGCATCAAAAGAATATTTTCTTTGTTGTACCGAAACTTACACAAAGGCCTTACCAGGAGATAAACCAGCGGAAAATAGATCAAATAGGCAGCGACATAGGCCACACCGGCTCCTTCCAGCCCCATCACGGGCCAAAGCAGACGGGTTGAAAGATAGTACGCTGCAAACCATGAGAATTCAACGATAAGAAATTGCAGTCCCTTCCCCTTTGCCAACAAGATGAAACCTATGGGCCAGACCAGTACCTTGAGAAAAGCCCCCATGATTTGCCAGCGCAAAAGACCTGCAGCCATCAGAAATTTCGAAGAATACAGGATACTTAGGACTGGAGAAGCGATGAGAAGCATGCCCACCATCATTGGTGCAGAAACAAGAAGTACAAAATGCGTCTGCTCGTTGGTGAAGCGAACCATATCCTCAGGCTGGTCATTCATTCCACAAAGTCTGGGGAAAAAATCGGCAGCCATAGAGGTCAGGATGGCCCCTACATACATATTGGTGATAGACCAGACGGATTGCAATAGACCTACTGTTTCAACATCTCCGGTCTTGAGTATAAAGCTTTTCAGGAGGAAAAGAGTCAGGGTGGAAAGTAAACCGGCTAGCACGGTATAAACACCCAGTTTCACCATGTTTCCTCCTTTCTGGAAAATTTCCCAGGCTGTCATGGTCGCTTTTTCTACTTTCAGGCCATGGGCATACCAGGCAGAGAGAAACATACCGATTAGCGATATGGCTATCATAGCCGGAACAACCCCATTTATTCCCAAGAGGCTATACAAAGCAACAGCCACCAGGGAACCAGCCAATGCGCCGTAAAAAGTTGCCTTCGCCATTTTACGTATTTGCCGCAAGCCTTGCAGAATGGCTACCTGGCCAGAAGAAATGGTACCGGTAAGCACACAGAAGGAAAGCAGACAGATTGGCCAGATTTTGCTTTTGTCGCCAAAGACATAGTTACTGAGCGGAGCGGAAAAAGCAATGGTCAGCAACATTCCAAGAATGCTTGTCCACCAGATCCAACGCCGAAGGACGGTCATGCTTTCCGCCATTTTTTTACGGTCTTGCGTCTTGTCTGCTTCTGCAATTTCTCTAACGGAACTTACCCCCAAACCCAGACTGGTCACAGAACGCATCAGGTCTATGATGGATTGAAACATGCCCACAAGCCCTACCCCTGCTGTTCCCAAAAGAACAGCCAGCACTTTGGTGCGTACGATGCCAATAAGGATGACTAAAACCTGAGATCCCCCGAATATTCCGGTCGATTTGGCTATCTGTTTGTAGGAGGTGGTGCTTTCCTGTTTCATTCATTAAAATTGGTTGATGCAGTTGCAAACAAAATCTGCTTCCGCATGTGTCATAATTGGTGAGATAGGCAGGCTAAGCTCTTTTTGATGGATGTTTTCGGTGATCGGAAAACTCAGACCGTTCCATTGAGAAAAGGCTTCCTGCCTATGAGGTGGCACCGGATAATGGATCAGCGTTTCAATATCCTTTTCCTGCAGGAACCTTTGCAAGTCATCTCTACGGTCGCAAAGAACCGGAAAAACGTGGAAAACGTGGGCTTCCCAGTCTCTGACCGTCGGCAAAAGGATTTTCGGATTCTGGATATGTTCCAGGTAAAACCGGGCCAGCATGCGGCGGCATTTGTTATCCTGGTCAAGACGTTGCAGCTTGACTCTGAGTACAGCTGCATGGATTTCATCCAGTCTGGAATTGAGCCCCTGATAACGGTTCAGATACTTCTGCACGGAACCGTAATTTGCAAGGGCCCTGACTGTCATGGCCAAAATGGAATCGTTGGTAGTTACACAGCCACCGTCACCCAGACAACCCAGGTTCTTGCCCGGATAGAAACTAAAACCGGCAGCATCGCCCAGATTTCCAGCCTTCAGCCCGTTGCATCTGGCTCCATGAGCTTGCGCAACATCTTCAATAATCTTTAATTTATGCTTTAAAGCAATACTTTTAATACTTTTAATATCAGCGCATTGTCCATAAAGATGTACAGCCAGAATGGCTTTGGTCCTGGATGTGATGACTGCTTCTATCTTTTCCGGATCAAGATTGTAAGTCTGAGCATCCGGTTCCACCAGGACAGGCCTGAGTCTGTTTCGGGTAATGGATAGAATACTGGCTATATAGGTATTGGCAGGAACAATGACCTCGTCACCTTCCTGCATCTCTCCCGTCTCCATCCATGCCCTGAAAATAAGGGTCAGCGCATCAAGACCGCTGGCCACTCCAACACAATTGGAAACACCGCAATAGGTTGCAAATTCCGATTCAAAAGCAGAAACTTCCTGACCCTGAAGATACCAGCCGGCATCCAAGACCCTCCTTATAGCCTGGGACAGCTCGGGTTCAAAGGAATCGTTTATTTTCTTTAGATCCAGATATTTCATCTTAATAGATTGATATGAAAAGCCATTTTTGGCTGTATGGAACAACCTATGGACTCCTTGAAGTCACACAATCCGTAATTGGGCATATTGTCAATCATTCCAGGCCCCACATCAATGGTTTCGTATCCTTTCAGTCCATAGTATTCAAAAACCTTGTACGAAAGATAGTTCATGGTTTTGTTGGATGCATATTCAGGCAGGTCGCCCCAGTAAACCACCTGCAAAATGTCGCTGGTGACATGGTACACAATGGCGGAAGCCACTTCCTGTCCTTGCAGGCTTACGATAAATGAATCCACTTTGACCAATCGAGAGGTTTGCAAGATTTCTTCGGCTGTCATGCTGATGTGAAAATTTCTGGAAAGCCTGTTCTGACGGATGATTTCATAAGCTTTCATCAAATCTGCATCTCCGCTTCCCGCCCTGAAGTGAAAATTCCTTGACAATGCGATCCGGAGATTTTTCTTTGCATTTCTGGCCAGGATTTTCGTGGAATAGTCGTTGAAAATCCTGTCTGGGTAAAAGATATAATCCATGTCCAGCGCCTCGGTTTGAAATCCTTTTTGATAAAAGACATGCTGCATCTTGGTGATGCAGGATTCATTGTACACAAGTGGCGGTAAAGTAATGCCGATTTCTTCCAGCCCTCTCTTCCGGCAATAGGCCATCAAAGCATCAACAGCTTCCTCTACGTGCCGGACAGATAGTTTTTTATCCAAAAAGGAGAACCCGCCGAAAGGTGCCGAAAACGGGCTCAACAGCCGCTTGCCTTTCACGCCCGCTACCAGTCCCAAACGAAGTTTGGGGTCCTCGAAGAGCAAATACAGGACCTCTTCACATTTAGAACCATTCATGGCATTGAAAGCTGCCGTCTGGAAGCAAATGGGATTTTTTCCAAACAGTAGATCGTAATCTTGTGGAGTTGTTTCAACGATGGTCATCAACATAGTTCCTGTATTCTTGAAAATCCCTGATATAATCTGTTTCTTCGAAAGGTTGAGAGGCAAAAACCAGGCAAACCGAGCCGGAAGAGAATCCTTTTTCCTGAGCCCAAATGCCAGGAGGAACATAGAGCCCCAAATAAGGCCGGTTGAGAGATACGGTGCGTGAGTGTTTCCCATCGTTCGTTTCCACGTCAAAAGCGCCTGAAGCGGCTACGATGAACTGATGGCAACTCTTGTGTGCATGGGCTCCCCGGTCTTCTCCGCCGGGAACATCGTAGATGTAAAAAACCCTGGCTATCTCAAAAGGCAAGTCCTTTCCTTGATGGATGGAAGTCAGGTTTCCTGCTCTGTCCCGATTCTTGGACAGGGAAATCAGGCGGCAATCATCCAGCTCAGGCAGTCTTTTCATTTCATCAGGTTTTGGTATTCAGCGAATTCGTAAAGATAGTCTGTTTCGTCGTAAGCCGTTGAGGCCAGCACCAGACAAAAGGAATTGGTGGAAAAATTTTCGATGGAGCGCCAGTTCATGGCAGGAATATAGAGCCCCATATAGGAACGGTTCAAGGGATAGACTGCTGTTTCAGTATCATTCTTGATGTGGACGTCAAAGCTTCCTGAAAGGGCGATGAGAAACTCCTCCCCCCGTTTAAAAGCATGCCCTCCTCTTTTTTCACCACCCGGCACATCGTAGATCCAATAGGCCCTTTCTATCTTGAAAGGAATATGCCGTTGAGCCTCGATGAAAGAGAGGTTTCCCCTGTCATCGAAAATTTTGGGTAACTGGATGATTTGTGCGTGCATGGTATTTATGTGTGGGTTCAATCAATAAAGGAACGGTTTGAAAGCAAATATATTGCTTTCTCGAACCATTCCTCTTTTGTTTAAAGTTTGTCTGTAACCGGTATCAGAACCTGGTTTTCAGATATTCCTTGATTTTTTCGAGATCTTCCGGGGTATCGACTGCCAGATTCTCGATATGTGTGATGGCGGTCTGGATCGGATATCCGTTTTCCAGCCAGCGTAATTGTTCCAAAGATTCCGCGAGCTCCATGGGAGACTGAGGCAAAACAGCTATTTCAGCCAAAGTTTCCCTGCGATAGGCGTATATGCCTATGTGCTTGTAGAATTTTCCCTTTTCAAGCCATTTTTCCTGAGGAATGCCTCTCAAATAAGGCACTACTGAGCGGCTGAAGTACATGGCTTCTCCCTTGAGGTTCAGTACGACTTTGGGAGAATTGGAATTTTGCAGTGCGTTCAGCCCATCCTGTACGGTGAAGGGTTTGACCAAAGTGGCCAGCCGGGTTTTTCCTGCAGCATCGAAACAGGCCTTAAGTGCATCAATTTGCTCTGCCTGAATGAAAGGTTCATCACCTTGTATGTTGATAATGACATCGTAGTTCCCGCCTATTTTGCGTGATGCTTCCAGGCAACGGTCGGTACCGCTGCGATGTTGATCTGAAGTCATCACCGCCTTGCCGCCGAAGCTTTCAACAGCTTTCAGGATGCGCTCATCGTCCGTCGCCACCCAGACGTCGTCAAGACAGGGTGCCACTTGTTCGTAAACACGCTGTATCATTAGTTTGCCGCCGATATCCGCCAAAGGCTTGCCCGGAAAGCGCGTAGATGCATAGCGCGCAGGAATGATTCCTAGAAATTTCATGTTCATCTTGTTTTTATTTCTTCAAAAGGTCTTTCACCACCTTCGCAAAATCCATAATGTCTTCCCTGGTGGTATCAAAAGATGTTACCAGACGAATCTCATTTTCATCTTCGTTCCAGAAATAGAAATGCCAGGTTTCCAGCAACTTGTCAATAACGTTGCGGGGCATGGTCAGGAAAAGCGCGTTTGATTCCACTTTCTGTGTAAAGCAAACTTCCGGGAAACATTGGAGTTCCCGATGTAGCAAACCTGCCATTTCATTGGCATGAAGCGCGTTTTTCTTCCAAAGTTCATCTTTGAAATAGGCCGTGAACTGAACAGCCATGTAACGCATCTTGGATGCCAGTTGGGCGGATTGCTTGCGGAAAAACTTGGCATTCCTGACAAGATCCGAATTCAGGATCACGACACTCTCTCCCATCATAAGCCCGTTTTTGGTACCTCCAAAGCTAAGGACATCAATGCCGCAATCGGTGGTAACAGCCTTGAGGGAAACATTCAGCGCAGCGGCTGCATTGGCAAGTCTTGCACCATCCATATGGACATACATGCCGTTTTTATGGGCCAGACCGGTGATGGCTTTCAACTCTTCAGGCGTATAGATGGTTCCAAGTTCCGTACATTGGGAAAGGTATATAGCCCCTGGTTGGGAATGATGCTGGTCGCCAAAACCGTGAAGATGGCTTTCAATCAGCGCCGGTGTCAATTTTCCGTCTAAAGTGGGGATTGTGCAGATATGGCAGCCTGTACTTTTAACCGGTGCTCCGCATTCATCCACCACTATATGTCCGGTTTCGGCACAAATGATGGAATTATAGGATCTGGTGATGAGCTGCAGGGAAACAATGTTGCTGCCAGTGCCGTTGAATACCAGCATTGGCTCACACTGGAGTCCAAAAACCTCCTTAAACTTGCTGACTGTTTCAGCGGACCATGGATCCTGACCGTATCCTAAGGCGTGATCCTTGTTTGCATTTGAAATGGCTTCCATCACTAAAGGATGTACACCCGAATTGTTATCTGATGCGAGACTTCTCATATTTTATTCATTATAAGCTTTGGACGCTTTTGCTTGTTTGAGCGGCCCTAAACTAAAATTCAGTACAAAGAAAACGATTTATTCCGTTTCGGGAAAGTTGTAGGAACAGGAAAAAAGAATCCTATCCTACAATTTCGCTGAGCTCCATCCATCTGAAAGTTTTTTCATCGATCAGGCTGTTGAGCTCGGAAAAACGAATGGAAAGCTTCTCTATTTCGGCTCCGGTGAAGTTTCCAGAACTCAGATCTGCTTCAATACGGGCCTTCTCAGTTTCCAGCTCTTCTATTTCTGTTTCCAGTGATTCGAATTCTTTGTTTTCCTTATAGGTCAGTTTACGTGGCTTGTCGTTTTTTTCAACCGCGGTCTGTGCCTGAACAGTTGTTTTGTTCTCGTTTTTGACTGCCAGTTTTTTCCGGCGTTCTTCCTCTTCCCTGTCTTCCCGCCATTCGCGGTACTGGGTGTAGTTTCCGGGATAATCCCTGACTTTTGCATCCCCTTCAAAAACCAGGAGATGATCCACAATCTTGTCCATGAAGTATCGGTCATGGGAAACCACGAGTACGCACCCTTTGAAATGCTGAAGGTAATCTTCGAGAATGTTCAGGGTCATGATGTCCAGATCGTTGGTGGGTTCGTCAAGCACCAGAAAATTGGGGCTGCGCATCAGGACGGTGCAAAGGTACAGCCTTCTTTTTTCACCGCCGGAAAGCTTGTATACAAAGTTGTGCTGGGTTTCCGGGGTAAAGAGAAAGTGTTGCAGGAACTGGGAAGCCGAGAGCTTTTTGCCATCGCCAAGGTCTATTTCTTCAGCAATATCCCTCACCACATCGATGACTTTCATTTGTTCGTCAAACTGGAGCCCACTTTGGCCGTAATAAGCGAAAACCACCGTTTCGCCAATGTCGAAGCTGCCGCTGTCCGGTTTTTCTTCACCCATGAGCATACGCAGAAAAGTGGTTTTGCCGGTACCATTTTTACCGACGATGCCCACCTTTTCATAGCGGGCGAAATTGTAATAGAAGTTATCCAGTAATTTCAGGTTTCCGTAAGCTTTGGATATATACTTGGCCTCAAAGACTTTGGATCCAAGATAGGCTGCTTTCACGTTCAGACTGATGGACTCGTCCACTCTTTTTTGTGAAACCTTGTCTTCCAGTTCGTAAAAGGCATCCTTACGATAGCGGGCCTTGGTAGCACGAGCCTGAGGCATGCGCCGCATCCAGTCCAGTTCCTTTCGGAAAAGATTGTTTGCCCTGTCCAGTTCGGAATTGAAAACATCGATGCGTTCCTGGTGCTTCTCCAGATAATAGGAATAGTTACCGCTGTAGCTATACAGCTGACTCTGGTCAATTTCCAGTATGGTGTTGCAGACACGGTCCAGAAAATAACGGTCGTGAGTCACCATCAGCAAGGTTACGCCCGATTTGGTCAGGTAGCTTTCCAGCCATTCGATCATCTCTAAGTCCAAATGGTTGGTGGGTTCGTCAAGAATGAGCAGGTCCGGTTCCGTAATCAAGGCATTGGCCAGGGCAACCCTCTTGAGTTGTCCGCCCGAAAGGTGCTGTATCTTTTGGTCAAAATCCTTGATCTTCAACTGAGAAAGGATCTGTTTGATGGTTACTTCGTAATCCCAGGCTTTGAAATAATCCATCAAGTGAAGCAGGTCTTCCAGCGTTTCTCCTTCGGGATGTGGTTGCTGAAGCTCTTCACGCATCATCATGGCTTCGTAGCGCTGGATGGTGCGGATAATCTCATTGTCCGACTGAAAGCAGGCTTCAAGTACGGAAAGATTTTCCGGGTAATGTGGTGCCTGCTCCAGGTAGCTAACCCTCAGGTCACGTCTGAATACAACGGAACCGGCATCGTAGTCTTCAATGCCGGCAATGATATTAAGCAATGTTGTCTTTCCTGTCCCGTTTTTTGCGATCAGAGCGACCCTTTGCCCTTCAGCAATGCCGAAAGAGAGGTCTTTGTACAACAACAGATCGCCAAATGATTTCTTTAAATTTTCTACTTGTAAATAACTTACAGGATTTGCCATTATGATTTTTTAGGGTATAGTTCATTTTTTAAGTAATGTCCGGTAAAACTTTCGGGATGTTTCACCAGATCTTCGGGAACACCGCTGAAAAGCACTTTGCCACCAGCGCGTCCACCATCGGGACCGATGTCTATGATATGATCGGCCAGCTTGATGACGTCCAGGTTGTGTTCAATAATGATAACGGTATTGCCTTTGTCTACCAAGCGGTTTAGCACGCCCATTAATACGCGGATGTCATCGAAATGAAGCCCAGTCGTAGGTTCGTCCAGCACATACAGGGTCTTGCCGGTATCTCGTTTTGCCAGTTCGGTGGCCAGTTTTACGCGTTGGTTTTCACCTCCGGAAAGGGTGGTACAAGGTTGACCGATACGCAGGTAGCCAAGACCGACATCCTGAAGGGTTTTAATTTTGTGGATAATCTGCGGCTGGTTTTCGAAGAAATCAACGGCCACATTGATGGTCATGTTCAGTACATCCGCAATGGATTTCCCCTTGAAGCGAACTTCCAGCGTTTCCCGGTTGTATCTTTTTCCCTGGCAATCCTCGCAGGGCACAAGTACATCGGGCAAAAATTTCATTTCTATGGTCTTGTAACCATTGCCTTTGCAGGTTTCACAGCGTCCGCCTGAAACGTTGAAGGAAAACCGTCCCGGTTTGTAGCCCCTGATTTTTGCTTCAGGAAGGTTTACATACAGGTTCCGGATATCGGAAAAAACACCGGTGTAGGTTGCCGGATTTGATCTGGGGCTTCGTCCAAGCGGCGACTGGTCTACGCTCACAATCTTGTCGATGTTGTCAATACCTTCGATACTGCCGTACGGAAGGGGTTCCTGGAGCGAACGGTAGAAATGCTGGCTCAGGATGGGCTGAAGCGTATCGTTAATCAGTGTGGATTTACCACTTCCGGAAACACCGGTCACGACAATCAGTTTACCGAGTGGAAATTCCACATCCACATTTTTCAGGTTGTTGCCTTGACAGCCTTTCAGGACAATGCTTTTGCCATTGCCTTTCCGGCGCTTTTGAGGCACTTCAATCTGGAGTATGCCGTTCAGGTAAGAAGAGGTAAGAGTATTGACCTTCAACATCTCTTGCGGAGTGCCGGCGAAGACCACTTCGCCTCCATGCCTGCCGGCTCTTGGGCCAAGATCGACAACGTAATCTGAAGCCAGCATCATGTCCTTGTCGTGTTCCACCACAATGACGGAATTTCCGGAATCCCTGAGTGCTTTCAGGGAATTGATCAAACGGGTGTTGTCCCGTTGGTGCAAGCCGATACTCGGCTCATCAAGGATGTACAGAACATTAACCAACTGTGAACCAATCTGGGTGGCCAGTCTGATACGCTGGCTTTCTCCCCCTGAGAGGGTAGCTGAAGCTCTGTTCAAAGAGAGGTAGTCCAAACCAACTTCGAGCAGGAAATTCAGTCGCGAACGGATTTCTTTCAGAATTTCCGCTGCAATCATCCTTTGTTTCTCCGAAAGATGTTCTTCCAGATGATCCAGCCATTCTTTCAGCTCGGAAATGTCCATGTTGGAAAGGTCGGCAATGGTGCAACCGTTCAGCTTGAAATGCAGGGCTTCACGGTTCAGGCGTGCACCGCCGCATTCAGGACAGATACCGGTTTTGATGAACTGTGCCGCCCATTTTTGGGCTTCCGAAGTGGCATCTTCATCTTGCTGCATGGTAATGTATTTAATGACGCCGTCAAAATCTACAAAATAATTGGAGTTGCCTAACGAGCGGTTCTTGATGTGCAGGCTTTCTTCCGTTCCATTCAGAATCTCATCCAGAGCTTCTTCCGGAATGTCCTTGATGGGAGTTTTCAGTGTAAATTCATATTTCTCGGCAATGGCCTCTATTTGCCAAAAGAGCAGAGAATCTCTGAATTTACCCAAAGGAATGATGCCACCATTATGAATGTTTTGCTCCTTGTCCGGCATAATCTTGTCCATATCCACCAGATTGACGGAGCCTATGCCCTTGCAACGGGGGCACATGCCCTGTGGAGAATTGAACGAGAAATTATTGGGTGCAGGTTCGTTGTAGGAAATGCCCGAGGTTGGACACATCAGGCGTCTGCTGAAATACCGGAGGTTTTCCCCGTCCTTTTCAAGAATCATGATGATACCGTCTCCCTGACGCATACCAATCTGAAGACTTTCTTTGACCCGTTTCAAGTCTTTTTCCGAGATCATGAGTTTGTCGATGACCACTTCTATGTTGTGGTTCTTATAGCGGTCAAGCTTCATGCCGTGGACAATTTCACGCAGAGTGCCGTCTACCCGTACATTTAAGTAACCTTTTCTGCGAAGTGATTCAAAGAGTTCTTTATAATGTCCCTTACGACTGCGAACAACAGGTGCAAGCAAATAGACCCTATGTCCTTCGTATTGTTTCAAAACCAGGTCCAGCACCTTATCTTCGGTATACTTGACCATTTTTTCTCCGGTAACATAGGAATAGGCATCTCCCGCTCTTGCATACAGCAGGCGCAAATAATCATAGATTTCCGTGCTGGTGCCGACCGTAGACCGGGGATTCTTGTTTGTTGTTTTCTGTTCAATCGATATAACGGGGCTAAGACCTGTAATTTTGTCTACGTCAGGACGTTCCAGGCTACCCAGAAAATTTCGCGAATAAGAGGAGAAAGTCTCCACATATCGACGCTGGCCTTCTGCAAAAATGGTATCAAAAGCCAAAGAAGACTTGCCACTTCCACTCAGCCCAGTTATCACAACCAGCGCATCACGGGGTATCTGTACATCAATATTTTTTAGATTGTGTACACGTGCCCCATATACACAAACAGATTCTTGTTCTTCCATATTTAATCTTCATCAACCACCCAGTTTTTCTGGTGAACGGTTATTCTTTTTTTATCAAAATAAAGGCTTTCTTTCATCGGTATGGCCACTTTATACGTTTTTCCTTCAACATTGACCAGACTGTCGTTTCGAATCCAGGTGTTGTATTCTTTCAGGTCGTAAAACGAAATTCCTGCTTGTTTTGCGAAGTCCACCCAGTTGCCGACTTTTCCCGTAATCGTGGTATCCTTGCATACATAAGGCATATACAATTGATCTTTTTTCAGATAAAAGCCATATTTCTGCGGATCCGACATGAATTCCTTGCAAGCCAGAATCCGGAATACGTATCGGGAAGTTTCTTCCACCATCCATAAGTCAAAGCTTGTTTTTTCTCCCTGTCTTTCAAGCTCTTTCGAAATACGCGCTGTGCCGATGTTATAGGATGCGGCGGCTGAGGCCCAATCTCCGTATTTTGCGTAAGCATCCTTGAGATATTGACATGCGGCTTCTGTTTCCTTGGCTACATGATAGCGTTCATCCACCTCATCACTGACCTCCAGTCCGTATTGCTTTGCTGTAGCAGGCATGAATTGCCACATGCCGATGGCTCCGGCTGAGGATCTTGCCATGTGGTTGAGACTGCTTTCTATACAAGCCAGATATTTCATGTCGTCCGGTACATCGTTGGCCTTGAGTATGGGTTCAATGACCGGGAAATATCGGTTGGCACGCTTCAGAATCAGCAAGGTAGAGGAATGCATGTACATCATGGCCAGCATTTCGCGGTCGAAGCGTTCACGCATATTGTTTTTATTTAAATCAATGGTCTGACCACAAAAAAGGACCTTTTCGGGGATTTCAGGGCTGACGGCCAACACGTTTTTTCCCGGATTTTCGGTATAGGAATTGGCTGTTTCGGATTTGGCAACAGAGAGACTGGGCTTTGCCTTTTTCTTAAACAGGTTTGTTTCTGCATTGGTGCTTGATGTGACAAGTATCACCATAAGCAGGATGAATGCATTCTTAAATATCTTTACATTGTTCATATTCTATTCCAGCAAATTTATATCTCCTTTTTTCTTATACTCCAGGCCATCCGATCCTTTGGCCTCAATCAGGTAAAAATAGACGCCCGGTGAAACAGCCTTCCCTTTATAGGTACCGTTCCAGCCTTTGGACGGATCGTTCCATTCAAACAAGACATTTCCCCAACGGTTCATAATGACTCCTTTGAAAGACAAAATGGACTTATATGCAACTTTGAACTCATCGTTTTCTCCCGGACTAGACCTTGGCGTGAAAAAATTCGGACATTCGATGTAGGAATCCGAAACGCTGGCTGTAAAGGTTTTGCGTTGAGAACATGTACCATTGGTGCTGCTTGCCGTCACCGCAACCAGAAAGCTTCCTGCCCGGTCAAATTCCTGTTCCAGGTTTTCTTCCGTCGTATGTCTGGCCACATTGGCCGAACTGTCAGCTGTTTCATAAACTTCCCACACATAAGACTGCACGGCATCACTGGGATGACTTTCAAAATGGACTTTCAATGGCGCCGATCCACTCAAGTCTCCTGTTGTTGAAACCTTATCCAATTCATTGTCTGCTGTTCGTTCCTCTATCGTCCAGTCTGGGTTTATCTGAACGGCTACAGCCTTATACAGGCTTTGAGAACGTTTAGTCTCTCCAAAAAAGAAAGCAAGCTGGTCACCTATGGTAAAATAGGTGTCGGTTAAAGGAGCATCTATCGACCAGGCAGGACTGTACTGCGAAGTGACCGTTTTTTCCACTGTCTTGTAGACTTTGTCGGTATTGTCCCATTCCAAAGTATTCCAGGAGAGTCTATACTGTCTTTTAAGCAGAAGTTTGTTTCCGGAAGTTGAATAATAGACCAAATCCTCCGCATTATTTACCGGAGCAGACAGCTCCAGGGTCTGACAGACGTTGCAATTGCTGCAAGGTTCAATTTCACCATAATCTACCGGCAGGTATTCCATGACCCAGGCATATCTTCGGGAGGTATTTCCCAAATCCACATAATAACCGTTTCCCGGTTGTATGTTTGTCAGAATGGTGGTGCCTGCCGTTGTTTCAATATCGGAAGAGGCTATTTCCACTGCCACGGATGAATTTTGTCCATACCGATACCACTTGCATGCAGCCGGATTGGCTGTTGTATAAGTGAGCCTGGCATTTTCCATTCCGTTAAAGACAAAAACGCGATCCAGCCCTGTACTGGCGGCCGGCGCGAAGACATACGGTGCGCCGTTGGCCCCACCATTAGCCGAAAACTGAGCCTGGCAGACATTTGCAATAAGTAAACCGGCTAAAAGAAGGCATCGTATTTTTTGCATAGACCTGTCTCGATGGAAAAATCCTTCAAAGATACGTTTTCTTCAGGAAAATCATGTACTTTTGCTGAATCTAAACCTCTAGTCAAATGGAAAAAAGCAAAAAATACGTTCTGTTTCTATTGCTACTTTTTTTTACAATGCCTTTTGATACGATTGGTCAGATTAAAGATGTACCCGTAGTCAAGCTGTTTGAAAAAGAGTACTACAAATACGAAATAAAGCCCAAGGAGAGCCTATATTCCATCTGCAAGAAATTTGATGTGACGGAGGCTGAACTATTGTCCATGAACCCTTTCATCGCAGACGGATTGAAAGCCGGACAGACTCTGATGATTCCGGTAAAGGATATAACCGGCAAAAAGAAAGAGCAGGAAATTCTTGTCAGCAATGATCCTGCGGTTGTCAAGGCTACTGTAACCGAAAAGGCCAGAAAAATCGTCCCCGGAATTTCGGATAAGCCTCGTATCACGATTCTACTGCCATTTGCCGAAACTTCGGTAAGCGGTGCAAATGACAAATACATCGAATTTTACGAGGGGCTTCTTTTGGCTGTTGATAGCCTGAAAAGTCTGGGAATCTCTTTTGATGTTCAGGCTCTGGAATCCGGCGAAGATGCTCAGGGCATCAACCATGCCATCATTACCGGCAAACTGAATGAAACGGACTATTGCATTGGCGGGACAACGCCCGAACAAATTGCCCTATTGGCGAAATGGGCGAAAACCAATCAAAAAATACTGATTCTGCCTTTCAGTTCACGCATACCCGAAATGGAGAATAATCCGTATCTTTTCCAGACCAATACTCCTCATGAATCCATGTATGATAAGTTGACCGATTTCACTGTTGACCGCATTGGTAAGTCCAACATTGTATTCCTTAAGACCAATGTGGATATCGAAGATTCCCGTTCCGCTCTGATTTCGCAGCTCAAGACCAAGTTTAAGAACAAAGGCATCGCATATAAGGAGGTGACATATAATGATAACGAAGAAGAGTTGAGCGCTTTGGCTGCAGTCCTGGTTTCCAGTCGTGAAAACCAGATTATACCTCCTCCCATGACAATGAATGAAGTCAATCGCCTGGTTACGAGGTTGGCATCCCTTTCAAATACAGCCCCTGACAAGAAAATAGCACTGATGGGTTACCCGGATTGGCAAGCTATGAGCAAGGGCTATCAAAAAAGGTTGTATGAACTGAATACCTACATTTATTCAAACTTCTATGCAGACGTGCAATTGCAAAATGTACGTGATTTTCAGGTGCGTTTTACACGTTCTTTTGGAAAAAACATGTTGAACAGCTATCCCAAATATGGTATGATGGGCTATGATATCGCCACCTATTTTATTCCAAGAATGGTCTTCGAAAGATCCGAGAATATGGAAATCATTCCATCCATAGCTCCTTTGCAGAACGACTTCGTTTTTGATTCGAAGTCTCCAATGAGCGGTTCTTACAACCAAACCCTATACATCATCAATTACAACCCCGACAATACGGTTAAAGTCATTCCTCTCTTTTGAGTATGCTTCGGATTTAATCAGAAATAAATCTTATGAATTTCCAGAAAACATTCTTCGTTTGTCTTTTTTCTTTTGCTTGTGCGACCCTTTCGGCTCAGTACAATACGATGCATGAATGGTATATAGGCCCTACTGCCGGTGTCACGATGTCCAACATTAACCTTATGCCCAAAGTAGTAGACAAGCTTTATTACAATGGGAGAACTGCCGGATTTTCCACCCGATACATCAGTGAAAACCATTACGGTTTTCAGGCAGAGGTAAACTATTTTGAAGCTGGCTGGAAGGAAGATCTGTACGGTTTGAAGAAAGCTTCTGAATACACTTACGCCAGAAGCCTCAATTTCATCGAGGTGCCTTTCCTCTTACACGCATATGGCGGTTCAAAAGCTACCCGGATATTCTTGAATGTAGGCCCGAAAATAAGCTATCTGTATTCAGACAGCGAAGAGGTGATCGATCAGACTGAAAAGAATAACCTGATGCAGCATGGGCTTAAAATAGACCATCCTTTTCAATACGGTCTTCTGGGCGGTGTTGGTATGGAATTGCACCTGAAACGCTCGGTTTTGGGTTTGGAAGGACGTTATTGCTATATGCTTTCCAACCTCTTCAACGATGCGGTGGATGTGAACAACTTTTCCTCATCCAATATGCAGATGATGTCACTGAATCTGTACTATTATTTCCAACTAAAAAAATAAAGCGGAAAACGGCATTGCATAAAAAAGGCTGCATCTCTTAGGAAATGCAGCCTTTGTATTTTACGTAGATTCAAAATTACCGGATGCGATCCAGTGATTTGACAAGGTCTTCGTCCTTGCGGATAGCAGAGACAGCCAAATAGTCAAGAATAATGGAGACAAGCGGAAAAGCCATTCCAAAGCTTGTCGCATTTTGGGCTCCCGTCCTGCCAATGAATACGAACATGATGGCTGCATAAACCACGTAGAACAGAACCATCAGGCCTCCGTGCCAGTAGCACAGGTTAATCTGAAGTTTGCGCTTCTTGTAAAAGAAGATGGTCACAAAAGACAGTGCAGCACTGGTTATCAAGATTATCGCCAAAACCCATACGGGTAAGGCGTATTCTACTCCTGTCAAAACCTGCTTAATAGAAAAAGCTGTATACTCATACATTTCAGTCGGACTTTGAAGGTAACCAAACGGTAAGAATAATACAGCAATTAATAGAGCGGTAATCAAGAGCAGATAAAGACTCTGAATACGCTGGATCATGATTATTTCTTTAATTTCTCACGGGCAGGGTTCTTGTGATACACCTTGCCGTCTTCGTATTCACGAGCTGCAATCAGAGTTGATTTAGGCAGCTTTTCATAAAAGCGGGAGATTTCAATCTGTTCACGGTTCTCAAATACTTCTTCCAGATTGTCTGTATAAGAAGCAAATTCCTGCAATTTCTTTTCCAGTTCAGACTTCATCTCAACGCTGATTTGATTGGAGCGTTTTGCGATGATCTTCACTGTTTCATACACGTTGCCGGTGTCTTCACACAAGGCATTCATGTCACGCGTAATTGTCGTGTTCGGAATCGTTGATTTTTTGTAATCCATTTTTTATAAATTAGTCTTTAACGTATTTCTTGCATTCTTTGAATATTTCTTCTGCCTGTTTGGCAAATTTACCTTCGGGATACTCATTTGTGTAGCTGTAGTATTCATCAACAGCAGCCCTGTATCGGTCGGCTTTCAGTATGTCGAAGCTTTGCTTGGCCATCATATAGCGCGATTTCAGGACCATGAACGACAACTCTTCGCGATATTTTGAAACGGGATAATCAAGCAGGGTATTATTTGCCGTAATGATACAAGACTCGTAATTATTCCCCAGATAATCGCCCAGATCATAGTACAAACGGCAATTCAAAACCTGTTTGTAAACCAGTTTCTCCTGGAGCTCTGTCAGCATCTTTGTGACTTCTTCTTTTTTGTCACTTTCCGGATAATAATCCAGAAAAACGTTCAACTGGTCCATTGCCTTGACTGTTTCTTCCTGACTCAAACGGGGATCAGGGGAATCCAGATAGGCAGCCTTTCCGGAGAAGAAACGGCAATCTTCCGTAAAAACACCTTTTGGGAACGTTTTGTAATAGGTCTCAAAATAGTGTGAAGCGGAAATGTAATCCTTTTTGTTGTAATAGGAATTGGCTAACATAAACAGCGTTTGCTCTGCTCTGTCGGTTCCCTTATGGATGGACTGAAGCTCTTCCAGCAATGTTATTGCCTTTTGGTACTTCTTTTGCTCATAATATTCGTTGGCTTTTGTCCACTTCAATTCGTAATCCGTACTTTTAAGCAGCTTCTGATAATCAGAGCAGGAAACCAGGCTGACACTCAGCAGTACAAACAAAAGAAATTTAATCTTCATAGTATCCACATTCAGTTCCTCCTTGACTTATAGAAGGACGTGCAAAGGTAACACTTCCCACTCAATTTGCGAAGCGGAACAACCATTTTTAACTGAAAATCCCTTAGATTCAGGTAAAATGACGGTTTTTGCCGATGGATAAACCTCAAAAATAGTACATGTCACTTGCTTTCGCCAGCTTAAGTTTGGAATTCTGAAGCACTTCCACGCATTTATGTATGTCGCTGGAACGAATAACAACACGGGCCATATCATCCATGGCAAATGCATACATGTAATCTACAGAAACATTGTGTTCAGACAAAATATGCAATGCCTCGGACAACGTTCCGGGAGAATTGGGCACAAACAGGCATACCACATCGCTTAGAGTCACTGTAAAACCGTGGCTAGTCAAGAGTTTTTGAGCAGCCTCTGGATCGGATAAAACCACTCTCATAATGCCAAAATCAGAAGCTTCCGACATACTGAAAGCTGTCAGGTTAATCCCTGCCTTTCCAAGCAAACTTGTTATTTCCGTAAGACGTCCTGTCTTATTTTCCAGAAAGATGGACAATTGTTTAATAATTGTTGGCATAATATATCTCTTAGTAAAGATTTCGTTTGTCTGTCACTCGTTGGGCTTTACCTGTGGAACGTTCGATGGAGCGTGGCTCAACCAGTTTGACGCTTGCATGGATTCCGACCACACTCTGAATTCTGGCCTCAATCCGTTTACGAAGGTTGAGCATGGTACTCATTTCATCCGTAAAGTTTTCAGGACGAACTTCTACATGAACATCGAAAGTGTCGGTATTGTTCTCCCTGTCAACATATAAATGATAATGCGGAGCTGTTTCACCAAATTCCATCAATACGCTTTCAATCTGTGATGGAAAGACGTTGACACCACGAATGATGAGCATGTCGTCGCTACGGCCCATGATTTTGCTCATACGCACAGAGGTTCGGCCGCATTCGCATTTTTCGTAATTCAGACAGGTCAGGTCTTTCGTTCTGTAACGGATCACTGGCATGCCTTCCTTGGTGATGGTTGTGAAAACCAGCTCTCCCACTTCACCCGGAGCTACCGGCTCGAATGTCTTGGGGTTAATGATCTCGGGCAGAAAATGGTCTTCATTGATGTGCATGCCGTGTTGACAAGAGCATTCATAGGCCACACCCGGGCCTATCACTTCTGTCAGACCGAAAATGTCGAAAGCCTTGATGTTCATTTTTTTCTCCAATTCCTTGCGCATGGCTTCAGTCCATGGTTCAGCACCAAAAAATCCGACCTTCAGCTTTAGTTTGTCCTGAACTCCCCTTTCCTCTATCGCTTCCGCCAGATAAAGGGCATAGGATGGTGTACAGCACAAGGCTGTCGAACCGAAGTCTGTCATCAGTTGTATCTGTTTTTCTGTATTGCCGGCTGAAATGGGGATAACGGAAGCACCCAGATTTTCAGCACCATAATGTGCGCCAAGGCCTCCGGTAAATAAACCGTATCCGTAAGCAATCTGAAAGATGTCATTGCGGGAACATCCACCTGCGGCAAAGGTGCGGGCCAAAACTTCCGACCAGGTATTCAAGTCCTTGCGCGTATAACCGGCAACAACCGGTTTTCCCGTTGTACCGGAAGAAGCATGGAGTCTGACAATTTCTGACATGGGAACGGAAAACAAGCCAAAAGGATACTGGTCCCTTAAATCCGTCTTGGTGGTAAAAGGCAACTTCACCAGGTCGTCGATGCTTTCAATATCCATCGGTGTAAGACCCAGTTCCTGCATTTTGGCCCTGTAAAAAGGCGAATTGTGATAAACGTGTTCTATCGTTGTCCGTAAACGTTTGTTTTGCACCTCACGCATTTCCTCGCGCCCCATGCACTCATAACTTTCATTCCAAATCATATGCTCATTTTTTTCAGCAATGCAAAGAAAAGCAATATTTTGAAATTAATAGTCTCGATTATATGATTATTTGTAATTTTGCAAGTCAAAAAAAGACGCAATTTGATGTTTGAACTCATATCCCCATATAAACCGACAGGAGACCAACCGGAAGCCATCAGACAACTGACGGAAGGACTCAGACAAGGAGCACCCTACCAGACTTTGCTTGGTGTCACCGGCTCCGGCAAGACCTTTACTATTGCCAATGTGGTGAAAGAGATTCAACGCCCCACCCTGGTGCTCAGTCACAACAAGACTTTGGCTGCCCAGCTCTACAGTGAGTTTAAAAGCTTTTTCCCCAATAACGCCGTTGAATATTACGTATCATACTACGATTACTATCAACCTGAGGCTTACTTGCCGACTACGGATACTTATATTGAGAAAGACCTGGCCATCAATGATGAAATTGAAAAGCTGAGACTTTCCGCTTCTTCCGCTCTGCTTTCAGGCCGGAAAGACGTTCTGGTCGTGTCGTCGGTTTCTTGCATTTATGGTATAGGAAATCCGGAAGATTTCAACAAGACTGTTATCAACATTCATGCTGGGCAGAAGCTGGATCGTAATGTCTTTTTGCGAAGCTTGGTGGATATCCTGTATTCAAGAAATGAAGTAGACCTCAGTCATGGCAATTTTCGGGTCAAAGGCGATACGGTGGATATTTTCCTAGCTTATGCCGACACCATACTTCGGGTCGTTTTCTGGGGCAACGAGATTGATTCCATTGAGGACATTGAACCAACCAGCGGAAGAACCATCAACAGATACAATGAGTTTACGATTTACCCTGCAAATCTTTTTGTTGCCAGCAAGGAACGCACACAACAAGCCATAGAGGATATACTCATAGACCTGGACAAGCAAGTGCAGTTTTTCAATTCCATTGGCAAAAACTATGAGGCGAAACGCCTTCAGGAGCGTGTCAGTTATGATGTGGAGATGATTCGCGAACTCGGACATTGTTCGGGCATCGAAAACTATTCCCGCTATTTCGACGGGCGAAAACCTGGTGAAAAACCTTTCTGCCTGTTGGACTTTTTTCCGAAAGATTTTCTGATGATTGTCGATGAAAGCCACGTCAGCCTGCCACAGGTCAGGGCTATGTGGGGTGGCGACCATGCCAGGAAGCAGAATCTGGTGGAATACGGGTTTCGTTTGCCTGCAGCTATTGACAACCGTCCTTTGAGCTTTGATGAATTTGAAGGCATTCCCAAACAGATGATTTATGTGAGTGCTACCCCGGGCGATTATGAACTTGAAAAATCGGAAGGTGTGGTTATCGAGCAGGTTATTCGTCCAACCGGTCTGCTTGATCCGGAAATAGAAGTCCGTCCGAGTAAAAATCAGGTGGACGATCTGATGGAAGAAATAAGGATACGTGTGGAAAGAAACGAACGTGTACTGGTCACCACCCTGACAAAGCGAATGGCGGAAGAACTCACTTCGTATATGGAGAATCTGGGTATTCGGTGCAGCTACATACATTCGGACGTAGAAACCCTTGACCGCGTAAAAATCATGGAAAATCTCCGTTTGGGAATATACGATGTTCTGGTTGGAGTCAACCTGCTGCGTGAAGGGCTGGACCTGCCGGAGGTTTCGCTTGTTGCCATTCTGGATGCAGATAAGGAAGGTTTTCTTAGAAATCACCGTTCCTTGACACAGACGTCTGGTCGTGCAGCAAGAAACCTTAACGGAAGGGTTATCATGTATGCGGACAAGATGACGCAAAGCATGAAGCAGACTATAGATGAAACCAATAGAAGAAGAGCAAAGCAAAAGGCTTACAACGAGCTGCACGGCATAACTCCTACTGCTCTCAACAAAGCCATAAATTCAACTTCCCTAAGTACATACTCCAAACAGGTGGAAGCCGACGCGTACATCGAACCGACGGTCAGCAGCCTGGTTGCCGATCCCGTTGTTTCTCACATGAATCCAACACAACTGCAAAAGGCTATAGATAAAGCCAGAAAAGCCATGTATGAAGCAGCAAAGCGGCTCGATTTTCTCGAAGCCGCTCAGTATCGTGATGAAGTTCTAAAGCTGGAAGAACTGTTGCCTAAAACTTGAGTCCGACGGTAACCACTACATTGGTCTTATTGCTGCTTAAATCAGCATATTTTTTGTAGCTGACGTTGGTTGCCTCGTCGTAAAAATTGTAGAAGTGTTCACTACGCATCTGTTCCTGTAATGCAGCATCCAGAAAAAAAGCACCGGAATGGTAACCAAAACCACAAGATGCATAATAGGTATCCTTTTCTATGCTGTATTGAGGGGTCGTTCCTGCTGTTCCTACATACGTGTTGTTGTTTTCCAGGGAAGCTTTGACAGGACTTTGATACCAGGCTGTTCCCGCTCTTAAACTGAAATTGTCGGAAACACGCAATTCTCCGCCAAGTCTTAAATTGGATGCCGCTCTAAAATCATCGTTCATGTAACCGTTCAAATCACCGAAAGGTACTCCGTCAGCATCTTTCAGTGTTGTTTCTCTATAATCCACAACATCCCAGTCCATACTGATGAATCCGGTCTTGCCAAACTGATAGGCCATGCTGTACATAAGACGTCCGGGGGTTTTCAGCTGATAATCGGTACTGCCGTCTTCCGGATAGTATTCAGGAGCCGGATCAAAAGCCTTGTTGGTCACAGGATCAATCAGTCCGGAGGAAGTCATGGATGCACCGTAGTTATCGGTCATACTATAATAAGTCGGTGTGTGGTATGCAAGCCCAATGCGCAGTTCAGGACATAGACGTACAATGGCACCGATCTTGAGGTTGACACCTGCACCTTGAGTGGAAAGAACGTTTCTCAGTTCCAAACCTCCGCCCTGGGCAAAATCTTCGTCATAAACGGATTTCAATTCATAATCGATGCTCTGTACGCCAAGCGACAATCCTAAATAAAGGTTGTGGTTGTAGTTGGCCCCCAGCGTAAAATTCCATTCGCCGATACCGCCCGATTCCATCATATACATTGCGTTGGTCGCCGTTTCACCGTCCGACAAAATCGATACGCAATTACCCGAACTGTTTTTTTCGACCAGCCAGGTCTCATAGGCATAATCATACAGGGATGAACCTCCATTGTTCTCATCTATGCATATTCTGTCAAGCAAGGTTTTCGGGTGCGATTTTCCGATGAGCGTTGAATTGCGGTTAAAATCTTTTACCTTATTATAGCTGATGCCAAAATTAAAGTTGGACAGGGAAGATTCATCGTACGTGCGAAAAGATCCCACATAACCGAAATTGTTGATAAGCATCTTAGATTTTGAATCGGTAGATTCATACCCGTTGAACACGGATTTTGTAGATAGGGTACTCAAAGATGGAGTCAGGCTTAATTCGGAACTCCGGTATACAGCAATACCCGCCGGATTCATGCCCAGCGTACTCATATCTCCGCCTAATGCACCGAATGCACCGGACATCGAAACATAACGGGCACTACCATTGATATCTGTCAGTGAATATTTCAATGCATCAAATTCAGCTTGGGCAAAAACCAAGGAGTTTGCCATCAGTAGACTTGTCAACAAAATGTATTTTTTCATAGGTTACCTGAATATTATGTCCTAAAAGCTATTGGTGTATATGAATCCAAAAGTTTCTTTTACGGCAAATGTATATTAATGACTATATCTTATCTTTTCAAAATTATCTGCGGCCGCTTCGCGTACTTGAGTTTCCACCACGCGAAGAAGAAGAGGATACGGATGAAGAAGAAGATGATGATGATGACCTGTCACTCGATGAGCTTCTTGAATACGATCCACTGTTTGAAGAAGAATACGATCTTTCGCTTCTGACAGAACCGGAAGAGGATGACTCACTTCTGACGGAAGTGGAACTACCACTTCTGTAAGAACTTTGTCCTTCAGAACTGGAACGGGTCACGACGCCTGTACTCGGCCGGGATGAACCGGAACTCTGACGGATTGTCGTACCGTTGCTTTGACGGGTGACCGTGCCCGATGCTGAACGTGTGGACAAACCTTCCGTCGAGCGGACTGTGACTCCGGAACCGGATCTGGTGTATCCATAACTGGAACGGGTATTGGTAGCTGCCGAACGCGTCGAAACACTGCCCATTGGGCGCACAACAGCATCGGAACGACTGCCCTGCGCGGTTCTTGTTGCGGTGGAACGGCCTGCACCATTTGAAGAAAGGAATCTGCGTTGATCCGGGTTCAGGTTGTAACGGCTGTAACCGCCTCCATCACCCCATGAATCGTGGTGGTGATGGCCACCCCATCCACCTCCGTAATAGCCACCATAGTAACCGCCGAAGCCCCAGTCATAGCCATAATAGCTGCCATACCAAGGATCCCATCCCCAGCCGTAAGAGCCGGCATACCAGGGGCTGTAGTAATTCCAGGTCGAGTAATACCATGGATTGTAATAATAACTGTATGGATTGAACCAACGGTAACCAAATCTTGGATAGTAATAGCTGTCGTAGTAGAAAGGACTCATCCAGCCAAATGCATTATCGGAATAATAGATATCCACATCCGCACCATCTTCCACATAGATATTCAGATATTCATCATCCGTTATATGGGTTGTAAATCTCGGATTGTGAAAACGACGGACACGTTCCGAATATTCGAAAGGCTGTTCATCCTGAACCTCCTCACCGACCGAATCCTGATTTACGGCTTCGACCGTATCAACTCCGTTTAACGGCATACGACGGTTATATTCATCAACATCTCTTGTTTCATAGCGCAACTTGCCGTTGTTGCCATAGATGAGAACGGATTCATTTTGTTTTTTCTCCTTTACAACCTTTTTTTTGATTTTTTCGGTCTTTTCAACCTTGGTTTTATCAGGATAATAGTACAAATCATCTTCAAACGAAGTCTGGGCTATTGCCAAAACCGGCATCAGAAAGGCCATTACCGGTAATATCATCCATCTTGTTTTCATAATTATCGAGTTTTGATGATTCTTTTTGAGAAAAGGTTTATTTTTGTATCCAATAGCTTATTAAACAAGCTCGGTCCATTCATCTATTTTATACAAAGATACTTTTTTTCGAAAAAGGTTTACATAGTTTGAATATATTTAACACCCCATCATGGATTATATCGAAATACATCTGAACATCATCCCCAAAAACACTTTAGTCAATGATGTTTTAGCCTCGAAGCTGGGAGAAATTGGCTTTGAAAGCTTTTCTGAAAGTGAAGACGGCATGTTTGCCTACATTCCTGTCAATCTCTTTAATGGCGAATCTTTTAACAAAATCATGCCAAAAGAACTTTTCGGTTCCCGGATCAAAACATCCAACAAACTGGTGATAGACCAAAACTGGAATCAGGAGTGGGAAAAGAATTATTTTCAGCCTATTGTCATAGGAAACGATTGCGTTATTCACAGCTCCTTCCATAAGAATGTGCCGGTTGCTGCGCACGATATTCTCATCAATCCCAAAATGGCGTTCGGTACAGGCCATCATGAAACCACCAGCTTGATGATCGGCGAACTCATTAAGTTGGATGTACGGGGAAAATCCTTCCTGGATATGGGCTGCGGTACAGCTGTACTGGCCATCTTGGCTACCATGAAAGGTGCAGGTCCCGTTCTTGGCATAGATATAGATCAATGGGCGGTGGAAAACGCCATTGAAAACATTGGGCTCAATCATGTTCCGGAAATCGACATTCAGCTGGGAGGAGCAGAATTGCTGGAGAAAGCCGGCGAATTTGATGTTCTTTTTGCCAACATTACCAGAAACATCCTGTTGAACGATATGCCATTCTATGTTGCCAAAATGCACACCGGTTCTGTATTATACATGAGCGGTTTTTACGAAACAGACATACCTTTGATTCAGGAGCGGGGCGAATCGCTGGGCCTGATATACCAGGGATTCGAAATGAAAAACAATTGGGTGGCGGTGCACTTTGTAAAAGAGTGAAAGCCTGTTTCCCGGAGCTTTTAATGTCTTATTCCGGTTGATTATTCATTATTTTTGCGGTACCATGAAAAAAACACTTCTATTCATTCTTACTTGTATGCTTGGAGTACAATGTACTGCCTATGCCTCTGACATCAATGAAAAATTGCTGAAGGAGTTGGATCGTGTCGTAGAAAATAAGAAAATATATGAACAGAACAAAGAAACACTGATTGTCAACCTCAGAAACCTGTTGTCAAACGCCAGGACGGACGATCAACGTTACAGTATTTACTGCAGCCTATACAATGAATATTACAAATACAACCTTGACTCTGCCCTCCTTTGCGCCAATAGGAAATTTGCGATAGCCAAAAAGCTGGCCAGTCAGAATCTCATTGACGAATCCAAAATGGATATCGCCAACATTTACATCATTCAGGGAATGTATACAGAAGCCCTGGATATGGTGAATGGTATTGATCCAAACAGCAGTACGGATCTAAAGCCTCGTTACTATCATACATACCGCACTCTTTACGGAGCCATGCTTTCCAACTGTGCGGATCCCGTTTTGCGGGTAAAATATGCCGGACTGGTTAATGAATACCGCGATTCCCTCCGGATGGTGCTCGGTACGGAAGACATCTCCTATTTGTTTGTGGTAACGGACGAAATGAACGAAAAAGGCCAGTATCGAAAAACCCTGGACCTGTTGCTGAAAAAGTCCAGATATAAAAGCACAACCGTCCACGAAAAGGCCATGCTCTCCTACTCGCTTTCTGCGGCTTATCTTGGCATAGGAAACCGGAGCGAAGCCGAGCGTTACCTTATACAAAGCGCTCTGAACGATCTCAAGACTCCCGTGAAAGAATACAAGGCCCTTCAGGAGTTGGCTTCCATGCTCTATGATGATGGAGATGTAAACCGGGCATACAAATACATCAATTGTTCCATCGACGATGCCCTGCAATCCAATGCGCGTATGAACTTGCCGGCGATAACCCAGTTGCTGCCCATTATCTCCAAGACCTACACCACAAAAATGCTGGCCAGAGACCGGCAGCAAAGGATGCTTCTGCTTTTCATTACCATTTTGCTTGCATTTCTTGGTATTGCCATGTTTTTTGTTTACAGGCAGAAAAAAAACCTGATGGTGGCAAAAGCCAAACAAAGCCTGGCAAACGAAAAACTCTCCTGTCTGAACGACGCCCTGAGCAATACGAACGGGCAATTGGTTGAAATCAACCGGAAACTCCTTGAATCAAACAGTATCAAGGAAGCCTACGTTGGGCGATACATGGATTTATGTTCCGAATACATCGACGGTGTCGAGAAATACCGGGCCACCCTCAACAAGATTGCCAGAACAGAAGGCTCGATAGAAGTGATGAAGGCCATCAAGTCTTCCACCTTTATAGAAGATGACCTCAAGGAATTCTATGCAAACTTTGACGCAACGTTCCTGCACCTCTTCCCCAATTTTATTTCTCAGTTCAACGACCTGCTCCTGGAAAGCGAAAGGCTTGTCCCCAAACAAGGCCGGTTGCTTAATACGGAGCTTCGCATTTTTGCATTGATCAGGCTCGGCATTACAGACTCCGTAAAAATTGCCGGCTTCCTGCGCCATTCGGTGTCGACCATCTACAATTACAGGGTCAAGATGAGAAATGCAGCACTCGACGATCGTGAAAATTTTGAAAATCAGGTCATGAAAATTGGACTTGAATAAAAACAACCGGATTCGGTTTTCTTGTTTTTTCTCTCTTTTTCCGGGTTTGACAAGACCTCAAGCTACTACCATTTTTGAATTTTACCGGTTTTGCAACTTCTACATTATCAAATGATTATATTTTCATTTTTGAGAAGTGAGCTACTATTTTCCTATAAAAAAAAATGGGCTTGGAGACTGGTGGTATTTTCACCATCGAAACAAAGAATGGCTCGAACGACCATTCATCCATTAACCCCAAAAATCAACTCTTAATGAAAAACAAATTCCAATTAGAGTGCACATCAAAACATCTTTTCACGATGCTTTTCGTGATGCTGATGTTTATCTCGCCCAACGCGATGGCACAAAAAACGAATCTGAAAGGCTTTGTACGTGACGCATCCGGTCAAGCCCTTCCTGGTGTTACGGTAATTGACAAAGGAAATGCAACAACGGCAGCCATCACAGGTGCCGACGGAAGTTTTGTGCTTTCTGTGGCTCCCCGGACAATCCTGAAAATTTCTTATCTGGGTTTTGAACCCCAGGAAATTAATGTTGCCGGCCGTACCTCCATCAACATTGTACTGAAAGAGACTGCCACAGCCCTCGAAGAACTTGTTGTCGTTGGTTACGGTACAGTCCGTAAAAACGATTTGACCGGTTCTGTATCCAGTATAGGTCAGAAAATCATGGCAGACAAGCCGGTTCTAAGCCTTGGTCAGGCTCTTCAAGGACGTGCAGCCGGTGTTTATGTGGTGGACAATGGAAACCCGCAATCCAATGTATCCCTCAAAATCCGCGGGCTTGGTACCATAAACAATAGCGACCCGTTGTATGTAATAGACGGTGTTCCCATGAGTATGGGACTTAGCTCCATCAATGTGGAAGATATTGAAAATATTGACATTTTGAAAGATGCTTCCGCTACGGCTATTTACGGATCTCGCGGCGCCAATGGTGTGGTAATGATCACCACTAAAAAAGGCGCCAATGGAGAAGGGAAACTCAGCCTGAAAGCCAACACCGGTATTTCAGAAGCCACAAACATTCCCAAAATGTTGAATGCTTCCCAATATGCACAATTGAACAACGATTTGCTTTCTGCTGCAGGACTTACCACCAACTCATTATGGACAGACCCGACGACTCTGGGAAAAGGCACGGACTGGGTAGATGCTATGTTCAATACGGCCTATTCCCAGAATTATGCAGTCAGTTACTCCGGAGGAAACGACAAAAGCAACTACTATGTCTCTGCCGGATATACAGACCGTCAGGGTATTGTCAAAAGCGTGGATTTCAAACGTTTGACCTTCCAATTTAATGGTGAGAACCAGGTCAAACAATGGATCAAGTTCGGACACAATCTGACTTTCAGCTTTGACAAAAAGACAAACGGAACCTACGATCTTTCCGATGTACTCAAGTCTTTACCGGTTGTTCCCATTTACAATGAGGACGGCACTTATGCAGGTCCGGAAGGAATTTCCTATTATTATGGTGACAGAAGGAACCAATATGGTACCGCAGAAACAGATAAGAACCGAATAGACGGATACAATCTGATGGGGAATATATATGGTGAACTTTCAATCTTAAAAGGATTGAAGTTCAAATCTTTGGTTGGAGCTGAAGCAAAAATCAGCTACACGACCAATTTCATTCCTGCTTATGACTGGAAACCCACAAGCGTCGATAATTCCTCTCTTGAAAAAGGTACCGGTCGGTATTTTACTTATCTTCTGGACAACTATTTCACCTACAACAAAAACTTTGGAGACCACAACATCAATGTCATGGCAGGAACAAGTCTTCAATGGAGTGTCAGTGACTATTTTACCGGAAAAAATAATAAATTCCTGAAAGATGAAGTCAACCAACTCGACAATGCAACTGGGGTGCCTACCCTGACAGGATCCGGTGAAGAATGGTCTCTGGCATCATTCATGTTCAGGGCAAATTATTCCTATCTGAACAAATATTTGTTTACAGCCACAATACGTCGCGATGGATCTTCTCGTTTTGGGGCAAACAACCGCTGGGGTACTTTTCCTTCATTCTCCGGTGCCTGGCGTCTGGATGAAGAAGAATGGTTCAACAAGGACTCCTGGTTTTCCAATGTCAAAATTCGCGCAGGCTATGGCGTAACCGGAAACCAAAGTATCGGCAACTATGCATTTGCATCCACTTTCAACACCGGATTATACTCTTTCAACGGTACGAACGTAAGCACTCTCGTGGCCTATAAGATGCCTAATCCGAACGTTCATTGGGAAGAGGTCAAACAGACAAATATTGGTGCAGACCTTGGCTTCTTCAACAACCGTTTTCGTCTTTCAATTGATGCATACAATAAAGTGACCGATGATATGTTGATCCCCATGGATGTCCCTGTTTCAACGGGATACTCTGATATAGATGTTCCTTCCATCAATGCAGGAAAAGTCAACAATAAAGGCTTTGAGGTTACCCTTTCAGGCGATCTGTTCAACAGAAAAGACTTCACATGGACCAGTAGCCTGAACCTGTCCTTCAACAAGAATGAAATAATCAGTCTGAACAGCAATACGCCTACCTATTATGGAGGCGTGGAAATGTCCGGAAACACACGTGTTCACATGGAAGGTTATCCCATCGGCTCATTCTACGGTTATGTGACCGACGGCATTTTCCAAACTCAGGAAGAAGTTGATAACTGGGCCGTACAGGAAGCAGGAAGCACCGCTCCCGGTGACATCAAATTCAAGGATCTCGACAACAATGGGGTTATTAACGACTACGATCGTACCATTATCGGCAACCCTTTCCCGGATCTGACTTATGCCTGGGACAACACGTTCAGTTACAAGGGTTTTGACCTCGAATTATTTTTGCAAGGTATCTACGGAGCCGATGTATACAACGCCAACCGTATTAATCAGGAAGGAATGTCGGTGGCCTTCAACCAATACGCCACCGTTTTGAAACGCTGGACAGGAGAAGGTACATCCAATTCCATGCCACGTGCCATCTACGGCAATCCCAACAAGAATGTACGCAGTTCTACCCGTTTTATCGAAGACGGTTCCTACATTCGTCTTAAGAACGTAACCCTGGGCTATAATTTACCGAAAAGACTAACCGGTAAAATTACGGCCAGCAATGTCCGGCTTTTTGTTTCCGGTCAAAATTTACTGACTCTGACCGATTATACCGGATTTGATCCGGAAGTCGACATCAGTGGTTTCGATTTGGGTAACTATCCGGTTACTCGTACTATCAGCTTTGGCATTGATGTTAACTTTTAAATCTCTGAAACAATGAAAAAACTCATAAATACAATTTCCATATTGCTTTTAGTCATACTGATTTCTTCCTGCGAAGATTTTTTGACCAAAGCACCGCTTAATACCATTGGAGCAGAGTCTGAACTCAATGAAACAGACGCCGTCGCATTGGTTAATTCAGCTTACCAGCCTCTTCAATGGCCCAAACTTTACAATTTCAGTTTATGGTCCACCGATATTGTTGCCGGCGAGAGCAATGTTGGCGGTGAAGGTGGCAACGATGGCATTGAAACCGTTGACCTCAGCAATTTTTCAGCCAATTCAACCAATCCTAAAGCACTTGATATATGGCGCGGCGCAAACCCCGGTATTCTTCGTTGCAACCTTGTCCTGCAACGTCTGCCAACCATTGAAATGGATGAAACCTTGCGTAACAGGCTTATGGGCGAAGCGTATTTTCTTCGCGCACACTACTATTTCATTCTGGTAAGGATCTTTGGAGATGTATCTCTTCAGACCGAACCGTTGGTAGCCGGCAGCGATTTAAACCAGGCACGCACTCCTAAAGCACAGGTTTACGAACAAATCATAGCCGATACGAAAAAAGCCATTGAAATGTTGCCTGTAAAGAGCAGCTATTCAACAACGGATCTTGGTCGTGCTTGCAAGGAAGCTGCCCAGACTCAGCTTGCCAAGGTTTATCTGACGCTTGAAACGAATTATCAGGATGTGGTGGATCTTTGCCAAAGCATTCAGGATCAAGGTTATGATCTGACGACCATGGATTATGCCAACAACTTCAAATATACCACCAACAATGGGCCGGAGTCCATCTTTGAAATACAATACACAGGAAAGAGTGCTTACGGCTTCTGGGACGACCTGAATCAGGCTAGTTGGCTAAGTACCTATATGGGGCCCCGCAATTCCGGATGGGTTGGAGGCGGTGGCTTTGGCTGGCAACATGTCAAACAAGAGTTTGTCGATTCTTATGAGGCAGGCGATTTGCGTAAAGATGTAACCATACTATACAAAGGCTGTCCCCAATTCAACGGAAAAGACTACGATCCGTCCTGGTCTCTTACCGGCTACAATGTCCGTAAATTTCTTGTACCCAAAGATAAATATGATTGGGATTCAAACCCCAGCAATTTTGTCGTATACCGTTTTGCCGATGTCCTGCTGATGAAAGCGGAAGCTCTTAATGAACTCGGAAGCACACAGTTGGCTCAAACCCCGTTGAATATTGTCCGCACCCGCGCAGGATTGCCCAACATTACCACCACCGACAAAGAAACGATGAAAGAAGCCATCATACATGAACGTCGGATGGAACTCGCTTTTGAAGGCCATCGATGGTTTGATCTGATACGTATTGACAACGGGGATTATGCTGTCAAATTTTTCAAATCCATCGGCAAAACCAATGTTACCAAAGACCGTTTATTGTTTCCGATTCCTCAGGAGGAGATAGATGCAAATCCCAATATGACACAAAATTCCGGTTATTAATTGAAAAAATAAAATAAGATGAAAAAACATATAGAAACGATTCTATGTCTGCTTCTCCTGTTTGTGGTTGCATCCTGCTCAGAAGACTACATGCAACTGAATAAAGGAGAAACGGCACTGGCATTATCAACAGACAAAAGTGAGGTGGTTCTTGCCATCAGTAGCCCTTCAGCCGCAGCATTGACCTTGTCATGGACCAGCGGAACGAATAGCCGAACCAATTGTGCCATCAACTATGTACTGCAAATAGACAAAGCCGGAAACAACTTTGCCAATGCCATATCCCAGGAAATGGGCAGAAATATTTACAAACTGGAATGTACCAATGACTATCTGAACACCCTTCTGCTGGATACTTTTGACATTGCCGAAAATGCTACCGCCCAAATAGAGGCTCGTATCATAGCCATTCCTGCAGACAAAAGTGCTTCAGAGCAGACATCCGAAGCGGTAACGTTGACCATTACAACCTACAAGCCTGTATCCAAAACACTTTACATCATAGGTGACGCCACACCCGGTGGCTGGAGTCTTGACAATGCAACCAAGATGAATTCCATATCCGATGAAGCCGGCGGTTTCGTATGGAATGGAGACTTGTCTGTTGGAAACTATAAATTTGTAACAACCAAAACCGGTTATCTGCCTTCGTACAACAAGGATGCCGGTTCAACGACCGACAAGCTGCTATTAAGGGAAAACGACAATGATCCCGATGTGCAGTTTTCCATTACGCAATCCGGGACCTATCGTATCACTGTCAATCTGATAGACCTTACCATTTCAGCAGCACTAACAAATGGTCCAAAATACAGCAACATCTATTTTGTCGGAAGCTTTACAAGTTGGAGCTTTGTCAAAATGAGACAGGATCCGACAAACAGTTTTGTATTCAGATATGGTGCCGTTCTGAACTGGAACGATGGTGGTGAATTTAAGTTTGGTACAGCCGACGGAAGCTGGGACAACATGTATCATCCAACCATAGCCAATGCTCCTTTTACCCATACAGCCGTGACACAAGATAAAACGGGCGACAATAAATGGGTTATACCGCAGGCCAGTTGTGGTAAGGCCTATAAAATGGCACTCAACATCACCGAAGGTTCGGAAAAACTGACCATGTCTGTTTTCGAACCATGGGAAACCCTTTACATGGTCGGGGATGCAACACCAGGTAGTTGGACTATCGCCGATGCAACACCAATGACCAAGGTGGATGCGTACAACTTCACCTGGACGGGAAATCTTACAGCTGGAGCTATAAAGATTACCTGCGACAAACAATCGGATTGGAACGGGGTATGGTTTATGTCTGCAACTGCGGATGAAACGCCAACCGGATCCGAACAGATTATGACCTTGGTGGACAAGATAAACGATCCGTCACAAGGAAGTGTCGACCGGAAATGGAAAATCACCGAAGCCGGAAACTACACGATCACAGGCAACCAGCTGACGGAAACCATCACCATCAAGAAAAACTAATAGGCCTGTAAATTGATACCAGTCGTCAATCAATAATCCGTCGGGGTGAAATCGAGAAATCAACCTTCACCCCGACCTATAAAAAACATCAAATGAAAAAAACGATCATTCCGGTCTTATTATGCATCTGCTTCTTTATGAGTTGTGGTGCATGTCAAAAAGTGGAAGACAACAATGCCACCACCGGGACAACCATCATTCATACCATAGCCCTTACCTTGGACAAGGCTTGTTATTCTCCCGGTGAAACCATCACATTCACCTCAGACAGAGCCTTGAGTGGAAACGTTCATGTCCGCTACCGAAATCTAAGCCAGGTCATCGATGAAAAAGAAATAGCCGGTACCACCTGGACCTGGGCTGCTCCTTCCACCGATTACAAAGGCTATTTGGCTGAAGTATACACCCAAAACGACAGCACGGAAAAAGTCATAGGATCTATAGGAGTCGACGTGTCCAGTGATTGGAAAAAATTTCCCCGATACGGATTTCTTTCCTCGTTTGGCCAAATGAGTTCAGACGAAATGAAAAATACCGTCACCAATCTGAGCAGATACCACATCAATGGATTGCAATTCTACGACTGGCACTGCGACCATCACAAGCCTTTGGCCGGAACCGTTGAGAACCCTGCCTCTTCCTGGCTTGACATCGCTTCACGCGCGACATACCGCTCCACCATCAATGGCTATATAGCCGAAGCCAGAAAACAGAATATGCGCTCTATGTTCTACAATTTATGCTACGGTGCACTTAAAAATGCAGCGGAAGACGGAGTCAAGGAAGAATGGTATATTTTCAGGGATGCAGCACATACCAACAAATATACCCTCTCCCTTTCGGCCCCTTTCAAAAGCGACATTTATCTGACCAATCCAGGCAACGAAGAATGGCTCGACTACATGGTCAAACGCACTAAGGATGTTTACGATGTCTACGACTTTGACGGTTTTCACATAGACCAGGTGGGTATCAGTGGTGTATATGACAGTCAGGGGCAAATGGTGGATCTTCCGACAGGTTTCGGTAAATTCATCAACAGAATGCACGAAGCTTTTCCCGGCAAATACAACGTATTCAATGCCGTTGCCGGTTTCGGACAGAACAAAATTGCCGCTTCCAATGTGGATTTTCTTTACAACGAGGTATGGCAAAACGAAGCCCAGTTTGCGGATCTAAAAACCATCATAGACAACAATACCACCTATTCAAAAGGAAAGTTCAACACTATTTTTGCAGCCTATATGAACTACAACCTGGCCGAAAACAAAGGAACATTCAACACACCGGCCGTATTGATGACAGACGCAGTTATCTTCGCTCTGGGCGGAGCGCACCTTGAACTGGGCGAGCACATGCTGGGCAAGGAATATTTCCCCAACAGCAACCTGACCATGAGTTCCCAGTTGAAACAGTCGCTCATCTCCTACTACGATTTTTTGGTAGCCTATCAGAATATTCTGCGTGACGGAGGAAGCTTCAACGACGCACAGACTACTTGCACCAACACATCGTCTACCATCGTGCAATGGCCACCTCAAGCAGGAAAAGTTATTTCACTGGGCAAAAAGGTCTCAGAGAAACAGGTCATACATCTGTTCAACTTCAAAAATGCTACCCATCTAAGCTGGCGTGATATGGACGGAACACAGGCTGAACCTCTGCTTGTCAAATCGATGCCTTTAAAAATCATGACCGCGCAGACACCCAAAAAAATATGGGTTGCTACGCCGGACAGTGAAGGCAGTCTCTATCAGGAACTGAATTTTACTTCCGGACAAGGTTCTGTTTCTCTCACACTTCCGGTCCTTAAATACTGGACTATGGTTGTCCTTGAATATTGATAGGCTATGAGAATCAAAGGAATAACCATCATGACAATTGTTGTCATGACTTTTACATCTTGTGCCCGAAAGGAGCCTTTATACTCCAATTCAGAGTATCAGATGTACAGCGACCGGATTGTGCAACAGGATAAATTTGAGGCGAAAGCACTTTCTCCGACAGAAATAACGTCCAATTACCAGAGCAAGGATGCGCTTTACAAATCACCGCTCGTCCAGTTTAAGTTTTGCATCAACGGTGCAGACAACGAGATGCCTTCAGGCCATGATCACAGCTTTTTGTGTGTAGCCAAAACAGGAGAAAGCCTCCAGACACCGCTCATCCGGTTTGGTGAACAATTCGTGGAAAAACAAGAACCATCCGAAGGTCAGATACTCTCGCCCAACCTTCCCATCCGGTTCAGGGTTGACTTGAGTGCTGTCTTTGATGCTTTTGACAAGCAAGGGTATTTCATCACAAAAACCGGGCAAAAAATCTATTCGGAGGATTTTAACGGAGTCTACCTGGCAGGCAGCTGCTCACCCCTTATCTGGGATTTTGACAATCTGGCCAAAAACGAAGGGTTAAAGCTCAAAGAAACCACAAACCATATTTTTGAGCTGGATATTGTACTCAACCCGCAAGACAAAAAAGATTCTGCCACCAAGACCTGGAAACTCAGTGAGGATATTTCCGCCTTTCCTCAGTACAAGTCCGACCTTGTGCTTGAAAATGCACTTTACAACATGGCGCTCGAAGAAATGTGCCATGCTGTGGAACCGGATTCAACGCTCCGTACCGGGAAGGAATGGGCAGGCGTATGGACCCGGGATGTTAGCTACAGCATTCTTTTGAGTATGGGCTACCTACAGCCTAAGGTCTCTATGAATAGCCTGATGCGAAAGGTCAATGCCAATGGGCGTATCATTCAGGATACAGGGACAGGTGGTGCCTGGCCTGTGTCTTCAGACAGGATGATCTGGGCTGTCGCAGCCTGGGAAATCTTTCGCTACACAGCCGATGCGGAATGGCTCAAAACCATCTATCCTATTGTCAGGAATTCTGTAGAAGACGATCTCAAAACCGTATTCGATCCAGAAACCGGTCTTGTAAAGGGAGAATCCTCCTTTCTGGACTGGCGCGAACAGGAATACCCCCGTTGGATGCAACCGGCGGATATTTTCAACAGTGAAAATCTGGGGACCTCTGCCGTTCATTGTCAGGCCATCAAGATCTTGAGCCGAATGGCTGAACTGATGGGAAACCAGGAAGAGGCAAAACGTTATGCCGGCATATCGGAAAAAATAAAGGCAGGCATCAATCAATCACTCTGGATCGACAAAAAAGGCTTTTATGCCCAATATCTGTACGGCAGAAACCAACGGATGGCCTCTCCACGCAACGAAACGCTCGGTGAAGCTCTTAGCGTCATTTTCGATATTGCAGACAAACAAAAAGCTGAAAGAATTATTGAGAATGTGCCATCCATGGCTTTCGGAACCCCCTGCTTTTTCCCCAATATCGTGGATATTCCACCCTATCACAACGACGCCGTATGGCCCTTTGTCCAGACCTACTGGATGTGGGCATCGGCCAAAGCAGAAAACGAACAGGGAGTTATGCACAGCATTGGCGCCATCAACCGGGCTGCAGCTATGTTTCTGACCAACAAGGAAAATTTTGTAGATCATACCGGCGATTATTTCGGAACACAGATCAACTCCTCCAACATGTTATGGAGCCTTTCCGGTATGATCAGTTCCATACATCACGTGCTTTTTGGTATCAGGTTCACCGACAAAGGACTGGCTTTTGAGCCCTTTGTACCCAAAGTTTTGGAAGCGGAGCGTTCTCTCACCAACTTCCGGTACAGAGATGCAAAGCTCAACATCAAACTGAAAGGCTTTGGCAACCAAATCAAAAGGTTTACTCTGGACGGTGTGGAACAGCAACCACTCATACCTACAACTCTGAAGGGCACACACGATGTGAAAATAGAACTGGCAAACAACAAGCTTCCGGCAAAAAATATCAGGCTCACAGACAACATGTACAGTCCGCTAACCCCCATCACCACTTTTCAAAACGATACCCTGTCCTGGAAAGACAACGGTGATGCCATCAGTTACCGCATCTTCCTGAATGGTAAGATATGGAAAGAAACCAGTGACCTGTTTGTCGTAATTCCTGCCGGAACCAATGGCGAAATTCAGGTCAAGGCTATAGGAGAAAGTGGCCTGGAATCTTTTGCCAGCGAGCCATTTAAACGGTATGGTGAAGTCACCCAGTTGGAAGTTGAGCAGTATGTATCCAGGTCAACCCTGAATTACAAAGGCTTTTCAGGTACAGGATTTGTTGAAATCAGCCGCAGTATAAACGGTAAAATCGTACTGCCTGTCACCGTTTCAACCGATGGCATTTATGCACTGGATTGGCTGTATGCCAATGGTAACGGCCCTATCAATACCGAAAACAAGTGTGCCATCAGAACCTTGTTTGTCGATGATGTCAACAAAGGGGTCCAGGTCTTTCCTCAGAGAGGTGTCAAGCTCTGGAATTCCTGGGGCTGGAGCAATTCCATCCTGGTTGGTCTGACCAAAGGTACCCATGAGGTTTCCCTCGAGTTCCTGCCCTGCAACGAAAACATGAACATCACGACCAATCAGGCCATGCTTGATGCTTTACGCATAACAAGAGTCAGGTGAAAGACTGGATCACTTCGACTTTTGCTTCAAAAGATTAACACCCTTTTGAAAAACAGAAAAGCTGCTCCAACCAATGGGGCAGCTTTTCCTTTCTTTATGCAAGATGATTTATTACTTTTTCAGGTATTCAACAACCTGTGGATAAGATTTTCTGAAATTGTCAATCAATTCGTTGAATCGATCGGGAAAATATTCCAGTGAAATGCTGGTTTCTTCTGCTTTTCCAACGTATGGAGGCAATATAACGCCGGCATTCTTGTATTTCAAGGCAGTGGTTGCTTTTGTGATTTCATTGAACTGTTTCAACAGCCCGTCGTTGAGTTCGGGGCTTCCAGCCTTAAATTTAACGACTACCTTTTTGGCTTCATTGCAGGCTGTTTCCGGAAGATCTATCCTGACGCAAAGCTTAGATCCGATATAACCAAATTTCACCGCATTTCCGTTTATAGTAACCGATTCGGGCATGGCATAACCATACAGGTAAAGCTGGAACTTCTTTGTATCAGGCATACCTGCATATTTACCATCTCTTGGTGAAATTTCGATTTCCAGCGTATTTTCGTCAGGGCGACTGGTACAAAATTTTGTGGTGGCAAAAGCCGTTGAATAATCCTTGCTATCTCCTGCATCCTCGTACAGGCTACCCTTGCCAGTGCCACCAGGGAAGATGGAAAGGCGCAATTTATCGGGTTCACTCTGAAGATTCATCACACTTTCGTCGTACATCGGGATGACAGAACCGGCCTTGATATAGATGGGATATTCGGTGATGGTAAATTCGCGTTCCACCGTCTGTCCACCTTTCAGCAAAGTTCCTGTTTGCCATTCAAACCAGTCATTGCCCTTAGGCAACCACACCTTCACTTTTGACACGCCATTTTCCATCGGAGCGCCGATCGGAGCGATCAGGACGTCATCTCCGAACATGTATTCGCGGTCAAACGTGTAGGCCTCCTCTGCATTGGGATAATCGTAGTACATGGGGCGACAAAGTGAAATACCCGTTTCTGTGCATTCACGGGCCATCGTGTAAATATAGGGCACCATGTTGTAACGCAATCTGATGGCATCTTTCTGAGCATCAAAGAAATCTCCGCGGAAGTTCCAGATTTCCTTTCTAAGGATCGCATTCTTGGTGGAATGCGTACGGAATATCGGTGAGAAAATGCCATACTGTATCCAGCGGGTATATAGTTCAGGATTCATTTCTTTGACACTTCCATCCCAAGGCAACTGATGTCCGCCAATGTCGTGGCTCCAGTAGCCGTAAAGCACATTGGAGGCACAATTGGTGAAATACGGCTGAAATTCGAGCGAAGCCCAGGAAACATAGGTATCACCCGAGAAACCAATCTGATAGCGATGGTTGCCCAGTCCACCCCAACGGTGGTAAAGCATGGGGCGTTGGTCTCCATTGCGTTCCATATCGCTGAAAAACAAATAATTAACCCACCAGGTGTTGCTCAAACCTTCCACCTTCTTGTCGTTGGCATACTGTTGCCAGTCAAGCCACCAGAAATCCACACCTTCTTTTTGCATCGGGTGGAGTATTTCGTCAAAAAAGGTTTCTACAAATTTTTTGTTGGAACCTTGCCAAGGTATACCTTTTTTGGTAGCTGGGTCCACGCCCATCTTTTTGGCAAAGCTTTCATATTTCTCTTCGTGTGAAAGAATACCGGAGGCCGGGTGCAAATTGAGAGTCGTTTTCAGGTTTCTGGAGGCTGTCCAGTCCAAAAATTGCTTATGATCCGGGAAAAGGCCTTTGTTCCAGGTCCATCCTGTCCATCCCGGGTATTCTCCAAATTCGTCCTTCTTACCCCAACCCGGCATTTCTGTGATGTGCCAGTCCATATCAATCACCATCACGTCACGGGGTATTCCAAAGGAATCGAACCTGTCGACCAGATCGCGCACTTCCTTGTCTGAATAACTCCAGTACCTTGACCACCAGTAACCAAACGCATATTTGGGAGGCATCGGTACTTTCCCTGCTATCAGTGAATAGTCTTTTAATTGGGCCTTATAGTCCCTGCCATAAGCCATGAAGTACATATCCTGGGCTTTGGGGTTCTGTCTGGTTTTGACCCATGACCAGTTTGTGTCATCAAAAAGGAAGGATTTTGAATCGTCCAACAACGTCCATCCGTCTTTGGCTAGCAGACCGTCCTCGAGCGGAATTACAGTACGTTTGTTTCCGTACAGGCTTTTGTCGCCATCGTATCCATCCAGAGTTCTATAGGTTCCTTTCAGATTGGACTGCTGTTTCATGCCTGGTTTCCACTCAAAAGACCCGAATGCACCGGTAGACTTTTTCCCTGAAACCTGAGACAAATTTTTGGATGATTTGATAGATAGATTGTTTGCTGTAAACTTGCCGCTACCAATCTTATAGCGAAGAGTCATTTTTTCTGTGGAAATGGTAAGCCAGCCACCGCCTTTTTTTACCTTATACAGAGGTACAGGAAGGTTGCGGTTTATAACTACGAATGAGGGGTCGTCGGTAAACAGTCCGGTAGAATCCCATTCCATGCGCACGACGCCGTCAGTCAAGACTGTAAAACGGACATCATTGCCACTTTTCACTATGGCTTTTTCCGATGGTTTTGTCGGCTTTTGGGCGGACATACCAAGAGGAAATGCCAAAATTAACGCGAATGCAAATAGATAATTTAATGTTTTCATAGTATCGAATTGTAGTGCAAAAGTAATCATTAATCACAATCTGTCAATAAAACAAGGCTTCTTACTTCAATATTGATACATTTTTTACACACTGTTCAACATTGTAAAAAAACAGGCCTGATTTTCTTTTTCCAACCATAATATGTAGAGAAAAAGCTTGACGTATTGACAAAAGAAACGGGATGTTATAACAAACACCAATACTAAAGACACGCAAGATCTCAGATACAATGAAAGTTTAAGTGATTTTTATGGTATTTTAACGACTGAACGATTTTCTTATCTTGTAAAAATCTTTTTCAATCTGATATTCCTCGAAGAACTTCCTATCTGCACCTCAAACTGCCCGGGTTCGACAACCCATTTATTTTGTTTTTCGGAATAGAACGACAAATCCTTATCTGTAATGGTAAACGTAACGGTTTTCGTCTCTCCTGCTTTTAAAAACACCTTTTCGAAGTTTTTCAGTTCTTTGAGCGGACGGTCTACAGATGAAACCAAATCATGAATATACAACTGGGCAACCTCGGCACCTGCTACCTTACCGGTATTTTTGATGTTGAAGCCCGCAATCAGCGACTGACCTTTCTTCGTCAGTCTTAGGTTACTGTATTCAAATGTCGTATAGGAGAGCCCGTATCCGAAAGGAAATAAAGGTTCGATATTCCGGGCATCGTAATGTCGGTAACCTACGTAAATACCTTCAGCATAATCGACCGTGTGGTCTTTACTCTGATAATTCGTGTATGCAGGGTTATCGGACAGATTTACAGGAAAGGTTTCAGGAAGTTTACCGGATGGATTGATTTTGCCAAACAGAACGCCGGCGATGGCATTTCCTCCTTCCTGACCTGGGTAATAAGCTTCAAGCACAGCGTTTACGTCGTCGATCCAGGGCATGCCTACAGGTGAGCCATTGATCAATACAACAACGGTGTTTGGATTTACCTTTGCCACTTCACGAATCAAGTTGTTTTGTTCTCCAGGAAGCAGAATATCCGGACGGTCGTTATTTCCACCTTCAAAAAAATTTGACAGTCCGGCATAAATAATCACAGCATCGCAGTTTTTTGCTACTTCTCTGGCTTTATCAATCGGATTTTCTCCCGGCATTTCCCATTCTAAACGGATAGAATTTCGCTGCCCTTGTTTAAAGAATTCTATTCGGATATCGATGGGAACATTTGCTTTTAATGCGATGGGTATGCTTTTATTTCCCGATGTAAAACTGGCTTCGAAATTATCCTTGCTGGTTTTTTCCCATTCATCAATCACCAATTTATTATTTATGTAAAGCCGGTACCCGCATTCGGATGCCGAAAGGCCAATCCTGTAATCGCCCGACACCGGAGGAGTCAAACGGCCCGACCAACGTACAGAATAGCCCCATTTGCCAATTTCCGGTTTGGGATTTGTCCAACCCCAGGAGAAATGAACGATCGGATCGACAGAGGTTACCACAGGTTGTCCTTTCAAAGCTGCATTTGAGAAATATTCAGCCTTTAGTCCCGCAACAGTTTTACCGTCACCAGCACTGGTCAGGTATTTTCCATCAATAAGTTTTAAGTTTCCATTTAATCCGCATCCTTCTTCAAACACAATTTCTGTATTTGATCCACAAATTTTTTTAAGACCTTCGAGTGGACTGACAGAATAAAACGGGCTGACGGATGCACTACCCCCACCGCCCAGTCTGGCCTGCGTTGCATTGGGCCCGATGACTGCAAGCCTTTTTAAAGATTGTTTTAACGGCAGTACATTCCCTTGATTTTTCAACAGTACAATTCCTTCTTCAGAAACCTTACGAGCCAGCAATTGATGTTTTTCCGAATTCAGCTCAGAATGAAGTATAGGAGGATTCTTATCCATTAACCGGGTTTTGATCAGGGCGCGAAGTATGCGTTTTACTTTATCGTCGAGCTGAGCTATGGTCAATGTTTTATCGTCAATGGCTTTCAATACATTATCTTTAATCAGGAACTTTCCAGGACCAGGCATTTCCAGATCAAGCCCCGTACTTATTGACCGGGTACTTTTTACGGCTCCCCAGTCAGAAACAACAAATCCTTCATACTTCCAGGTATCTTTCAGAATTTCCTGCAACAAGTGTCGGCTTTCCGAGGTTGGCACACCATTCAGCCCGTTATAGGCAGTCATGACCCCCCAAGGATGGGCTTTAGATATCGGAATTCTGAAATTAGGCAAATAGATTTCCTGTAATGTACGTTCGTTCATTTGCACCAACAAATCATGCTGGTCCGTTTGTTGATTGTTAGCCGTCATCCCTTTGATGACAGCACCAATATGCTCCGACTGAACACCTTTGATAAAAGCCGCCGCCATTTCACCCGTCAAAAGTGGATCTTCTGAAAAAGTCTCGTAATTGCGGCCATTCAACGGATGTCTTTTAATATTGACCATCGGCGCCAGCAAAATGGACGACCCGGTAGCTCGGACTTCCCGACCCAAGGCACTTCCCATTTCCTGAATCAGCGACCGGTTCCATGTTGCAGCCTGCCCCACTGCCGTGGGAAAGCAGGTGGCATTGCCTACCCAGTTTCCATTCTTATCGAGAATGACCGTTACCCCGTGACCGCAATCCGTCACCTGAATGGAAGGTATTCCCAGACGTCCAATTCCTTTAAAATGCCAGCTATCAGCACCAGTCAGAAAATCAGCCTTCTCATCAAGGGTCATCCGCCTGCAAAGATCGTTAACCCGCTCTTCCGTACTCTTTTTGTTATCCTGATAAACAGGGACTTTACTCTGAGCAGATATAGGGTACACAAACAACCCCAAAACGCCCGATAGAATCCATTTGTATAGACTTTTGCGTTTCCTGTCGGAAAGAATAATTTTCATTTGCATTTTTTTGTTTGCATCCTGGACTGTTTCATTAACTATAGCGCAGTCTATCTGCAAGTTATTGAGGCTGTATAAAATTAACGCCCCTAAAATAAATTTGAGAACCGTCTTGTTTTTCTTTTTGGGTATACGGAGAATAGATTTTTGCGGAAATTGTTTTTTTGACAGGATCAATTTCCAACAACCGGATATTTCCTTCACCAAAATGATCGCCCTGATAATCCTGAAGGATTTGATAGATTCGGTTGCCATTGTCTCCACGGTCATTTCGCCAACTTGAACTACCAACATGTCCACAAAGAACAAGAAGAATGTTTGGGTATTTTTTTACAAGCATGTCGTTAATCTGATATGGACTTAAATCACCGTATCCGGCATTTCGTTCACTGATGTCACCACTTGGATTCAAATGATAATGAGTCAAAATGATGACATTGTAGTGGGGATGTCCGGCAATCACCTTACCGGCCCATTCTACCGGCTCCTTACGTGCACAAAATTCCAACGATACCACCAGCCAGTCGAGTCCACCCGCTTTGAAAGTATAAAAGGCATTGTCACTTTTTCCTTCCTCATACCGGCCTTTTTGGGCTGTCAACCTGCTTACGGGGAAATAATCGTTGAATTTGGTGGTTTTTCGCAGATTTTGATTCACATTGCCCGGAGCTGCGCTTCCGCTATGTTCACCCACGGCTTCGGTATCATGGTTCCCCAAGGTTAGAGCATAGGGAATTTTTGCGTTGTCAAGGATCTTAAATCCATTGCTTGCCCTGACATAGTGCTCTATATTATTGTAATCCACAATATCACCTACATGCAACACGATAGGAACATTCAACGAATCTTTCTTATCGACAATCCATTGCAACTGGCTGATGAACATTTCAGGACAACCATTGACCTCACTCTGTGTATCGGGAAGCACCGGAATGGTGAATTTCTGCGCATAGGAAGCATTGGCTGTCATCAGTAGACCGCATAACAATACTCCAAAAGCTAATTTTTTAGGACTAATTTGTTTCATCTTTTCTTTTTTTTACCAGGAAACGACCAGACTGCCCGTCACCTTTTCAACTACATAATGTTCTCCCATTTGACTATCCCCTGTTTTAAACGCTACCTGCCCTGATTTCCAGGGATAATCCGCATTTACATAAGCGTGAAAGGATTCTGTCGTTACATGGCCTTCAGGATAAATGCGCACCGTAGCATTTTTCAGTCCTGTCACCTGATATCTTCTGGTAATACCCAGTTGACCGGAATGCATTTCCTTGCATGAGACAAGCCCTTCGTCCTGCAATACAAAGATCCGGCATTCGCGATTCCATGCCGTTGGCATGATGTAGGTCGAATTTCCTTTTTCCAGTTTGGTTTCCAACCCAAGTAAAAGAGGTGCTCCCTGAGGCATTTTAAACCGGAGCTTAACCGTGTTGTCCGGATTATAGCCAGAAAATATAAATGCATTATCAGACCTTGATATTGTCAATACCGGATTTTTGACCGATGGATCGGACTTGTCAACAGAACAGTTGAGATCAAATTCACGCAATATATAGCGAAGATAAAGCGGTCCGGTAAATTCTTTTGCCGGATCATCGGGAGTCAGCAAACGACCACCGGTGAAGCTGCTGGAATTGGTCCCCCGCACATAAGCGATTTTTCCTCCATGCCATTCTGCCTTACTGCGAACCCAGACAATATCCCGCTTTGCGCCGGATTGCTCAACTTCAACCAGTTTCCGGGTATTGCTGTCTTCTGGATCTTTTAGCACCGTTCTTATGCCTCCTGAAGAAAGCAGAGACTTATGGCTCAATACGTCCGGATATACCGTTTCCAATACGTCCGGCATGTAATCCGAAAGGATTTTGAACGTACCTTCCAAGGGCTTTTCATTTTTCAGGTTCAGAAAATTTTTAAAGGCATCGCTCGAATGATCGACCGGACCATAAACAATCAATTTTCCACCATTTTCAACAAACCGGATCAATGCTTTTTCCAGAGAGGAACCAGCTTCAGGAGCAATGGTTATCAGAGTTGATTCTTTGAAAAAAGCAGGTTTCTGAGAAACAACCGACTGGAACGAAGTTGTAGAAATCACGGTGTTTAGCGGCAAACCATTGTTGATTGCCTGACGGATGAACCAATCACCGTAATAAATTTCAGGCAAACGGTCATTGAATTTGTGTGCCCATTGGTGGTATTCGTCAAAAGGATATACCCAAACCAGAGGGCCGGGTGCTGTTGGCGCATCCATCCTGGCTTTCAGAATATGTGGTGTTACTTCGTTCGGCACCTGCACCGGCATATTGCCATAAGAGTTGTCAATGGTCAGAAAACTGAGATGTGTTGGAATTCCAATGTTACCGTTTGCATCAATTCGACAAACCGAAAGCGGAAGATAAATATCGTGTGGTTCACGCCCATATCTGTCAAGCCAGGGGCTGTTTAACCACCATGGATCGTGGATGTAATAACGGAACTGAAAACGGTTGTCGGGCAATTCAGACATACGGGACATATAACCGGCCATTTCCAGTCCGAAGTCACCATCCATAGCAGCCCAGGGAGAATTTGGCGGCGGGAGCATATTGAATTTTCCGTTGTAGATATTTTTCAAATCAACAGCATCACGAGCCAGATCAGTACCTACCGACAAATTTGTTCCCCGTGTTTGTATCTCGAATCCAGGACATTCTTTACGGAAAAAGACCCAGAAGTCATGGATTTTCTTCGTTGCATCATTCAGTTTTTTCTGTTCAAAACCTTTTCCGTTAAAAATAGCTCCGGTTGCCGACCAACCTTCAACCCCAAAACCCAGGCCATTACTGAACCATATAAAATCGAAACCCATATCCGTCAGAAAATGCTGGCTTTGCCGTCCGAAATAAGTGCCAAAAGGTGTTTTGTCCGGGATACCGTTGGGAGTATCCGGCATACGACTCTTTGTCCGCATTTAAAACAGAATAACAACAGACAAATGTCCTTTTCCCCATAGCATTGCCACCCAATATCTCAGGATGCTTTTTATATTTAAAATCTGATTTGGCAAATTCAGGACCAGGATCAAATGTTGCACCTACCCGTATAGGCTTGCCTGTGATTTTGCATCCTGCCTCCTTTAAGGTCTGTACAATAAACTTCAGATCGCCGTAAGAGTATTTCGGAGGATTCTCCATGTAAAGATAAGCCCGTTCATGGATGGAAAGCTCTTTTGGCCCTGATCCAACTTCATGATCGGTGTTAGGGTTACCCATATACTTCGCCCATTCAAGCGGCTGATCCAGATTTCCTTTGTAATCCAGAATTTCCGACCCATCGCTGGTCCACATCATGACCGAAACGGTATCGGCACTACGAAGTAAAGCAGCCCATTGTGTAAAAACCTCATCGGCAACTTCACGAATATAAGCCTTATCGTTTACCTTAAACGGCTTCAGTGACATTTCCAATGTAATGTTGTTGAACCGGTTCTTTTGAAGGGCCGGATCTTTTACTCCAGGATAGCTATTGTTTTGTGCAAAAAATTCTCCGGGTAAAACAAACATGCCCAGCAGCATAATAAACAAACATTTTTTCATTCCAATCGATTTAAGATTCAACTTTTTAACCAGCTGATTTAGGCAGCACCAATATACTATTATTTATTTCTCGATTCAATTTTGCAGCCAAATCGAATCCGTTTCATTCTATGAAATTGTTTTTGATTCGATGTTTAAATACCTGGCTATCTTTTCAATGGTTGCTGCATGATGTCCTATACCCAGAGCAAAATGATGGGTTGGCCCTTCACTTATCCAGTTCCGAAGAAAGGTCTTGATATCCGGTTTAAAAAATCCCCGGGTATTGGTATTTCCTGTTGGTGGAATTGGGCCTCTAACCGATTCGCCTTCAGCAATAATAAATTTAAATTTGCCATCGTACGTTGAACTGATGGACAACATCGTTATGGGCCCTTCTTTGATCTTAAACTCAACTCCAGCCCCATGACCAGGTTTGCCGTGATACTTCTTAAGACTCCTCAGCACGGGCTTGCCGTCGGCAATCGAAATATTGTGGGGCCCATCATGCCCTACAAGTACAAAGCCTTCCTTGAAATCAACGGGATGAAACTCCGCAAAACTGCCGCCAATACCCAACCTATCAAAAAATCAACAAAGAAATCAGGGTTTTCAGGTCAGACTCACCACACATGGGAATGTGTTGGGAAGCCAGCAAAGAATTTCCGACAATCAGGTTTGACATGACTTTTCTTATTTCGCTATTTTCAGGACCATCGTAGTAATACGCCAAACCATCCAAATGATTTGTCCTTACAAAATGGCTCAAGGCAACACTTACCTTGGCGGCAATTTTCAAATCTTCTTGCGTGAGCTTTATGGAGATAGGATCTGATACAGGATCCGGAGTATCAAAAAAATCAAGGATTTGCTTTTCGGACAAAGCGATTTCTTCTTCTGAAACCTGATCATAGCATTTCATCAATTGGTTTGCCTCACATTGGACGATGTGGCTACCGAAAAAAGAGGTCAACATTGTCGCATCTGTATGCATATCGAGCATGGCATTGATAGGATGCCCCAAATGTCCCAGTTGTGCATTTTTCAAGTCGTGCAACACTTTGGCTATCCTGCAGAATTCATCAATTTGCTGGTCGACTTCCACATCGTCATTCAAAGATCCGATAATCGTTTCGGGCACTTTTTTCCCCATACGAACCGCCACACCCGCAAATTCAGGCAAGGCACAGAGGTCATCGTTCAACAACTGCATGTATGTTGACGCTTTACTGTAATCCATAGCCATAAGAGGTTGCAATGCCACCAAAACAATAGGTATATGGAGGGTTTTAACAATGATTCCGAATGTACCGGAGGTTGCATAGGTCAACATATCGCAAAAGACCAGGTCAAGGTTTGCACTTACAATCTTTTCAACAACCTCATAAGCCTTTTGTGGAGAATCGATCATTCCGAAATCAATGAGATCGGCCCCGGCATCAGGAATCTTGCTGATAAACTTTTTCTGTTTTAGCGTCAGCTCCTCATAAAGTCCTGGAAATTGATGCCAATATGTATCATACCCCACACCAAAAATACCGATCCTCGCCAAAGAACCTTTTTTAGACTCTGAACAATCATTCACTTTTCCAATCATATTATAGCTTTATAGATTAAACTTTACGCACTAACTTGTTTGGGCAAAAAAATTAATGAACCACCTCTGACAAACCTGTTGCCTGAAATTCAATCCTGGGGATAAACCAAAGGAAGAAAAGGAAAGCCAACGGATACATAACCCCTGAATACCACCACATTGGGCTGTAGGAATAATTCATAACAACATAACCGATCAAAGGATTCAATATCAACCCTGATATAGCACCGGCCGAACCGGACAAGCCGACAACCGTGGAAGTCACTCGCTTTCCGAACATATCGCCTATGGAAGTAATGTAATTGGTAATCCACAGACCATGGGCAAAAAAGCCAATGTCATGAACACGACAACCAGAATATAGGAATGAATGGAACCTACAAAAACGACAGGAATGGTCAATACAGCTGCGACTCCCATGACCAACTTTCTTGCAAGATTGATGCTTGAAGTTTTGATGAAAATCCTGTCGGAAAACCACCCTCCCAAAATATTAGCCAGGCCCAATGCCAAAAAAGGAATCCATAATATTCCCCCTATCACGTTCAACGATAAAGAAAAGCTTTCGCTTAAGTACTTGGGAATCCAGAACATATAAAAATAAAAGATCGGATCCAAAACAAACCGGATTGCAATGAAAACCAGGGCATTCTTATTCTTCAACAACTCAAAAATGCTCACGCTCCTGTTGGTTTTCTCAGCCTGATCGACCATCACATAACAGCTTGCCGGAGTTTGTTTTTTCGATTTCGTAAAAATCAACCATGCTGCTACCCAAATTAAGCCGAATCCTCCAGAAATCAGAAAAACCGCCCTCCAGCCTACCACGCCCAACAAAAATACGCACAATGGTGGAGCGATTACTGCACCGACAGCCGATCCACCGATCGCAATGCCATTGGCCAAAGCATGTTTGCTTTTAGGCACCCATTCCATTACGGCCTTAATTGCTCCGGGAAAACATCCGCCTTCGCCCACACCAAGAAAAAAACGGAACAGTCCAAACTGAAAAACGCTGCTGGCCAGACTATGAAGTCCTGTCGCAAGAGACCAGAACCCGACCGAAAAAGCAAGCCCGAGCCGGCTCCCGTAACGATCGCTCAACACACCTCCCAATGTAAACATGACAGCATAACTGATCAGGAAGCCGGCATTGATAAAGCCATAATCAATGTCTGAGATGTCCAGATCCTCCTTAATTTTAAGAATGGAGATAGACAGAACCTGCCGGTCCAAAAACTGAGAGACGTAGCCAGTAAAAGCAAGCCAACAATGATCCAATAATAATATTTTATTTTCGCTGCACGAAGTTAACGCTCTAAGTTGTATATTTGGCAAATATAAGATCTATTTTTATTCAAGCTATTTTTATACTATTTTTGCAACATGTTGCACCCTTTTTTTAGCAGCTTCAGTTTAAAATCGGTCGTTCCATATAAAAACCGTATATGAAAAAAAAAGACACCACGCCTAAATACCTGGCAATCAGCAAAGAAATAATTCGCAGGATTGAAGCAGGAGAACTTGAAGCAGGAGAAACCGTTCCCTCCGAAAACGAATTGATCAATACCTATAAAGTAAGCAATACAACTGCACGCAAAAGCCTTCAGGAGTTAGAACTCAACGGATGGGCTACGCGCATCAAGGGAAAAGGCACTTTTGTCTTGAACCGCTCCGAAGACAGACATTTAACCAGAGTTTTGGGCTCGTTTCAGGCCATGAAGGAAAGTTTCAGCAGCAACCTAACCAAAGAAGGCTTTACTCCCAAAAACATTATTCTGGAAAAGACCATTCTGGAAAAAGGATTTTCTGCCAAAATTAACGACCGGTATTACATCATAGACGGACCTGTCCTGAAAATCCACCGTTTACGTTATGGAAACGATCTTCTGCTGAAAGACGAAACCAAATACATTTCAATGACCTGTTGTCCGAAAATCAATATTCTGGATATGGAGGATTCCCTGGTCAATGTATACGAAGACCACTACCATTTGATGCTCGAAAATGTTCAAAGGACACTGGGAACGACCATTCTGGATCCCAAAGATTCAACCAATTATTTTGACAGTGAAACGCCCATAGCCGTTTTTATTCTGGACGGAGTGATTCATACCCAGGAAAATAAAATCGTTGAACTTGAAAAATCTTATTATCGGGGAGATAAATACAAATTTTCCATCACGACCAAGCCACAGTTGTCCGTATCGGCAAAATAGCCCAAGGGTTTCATTACCAAATAAAAAAGGCTCCAAAAACGGAGCCTTTCTCATGTCGTATTTTAAGAACGATTATTTTGTATTTTCGAGCATCAAAGTCTTGGTCGGCTGATCACAAACTTCGGTAGGACCAAAGAATTGGATTGGACCCGGATATACGTAATCCGAATGCATAGCCCAGGCAGCACGTTTGGCGGCAAACTTCTTGAACGGAGCACCATCCAGGTCTACCAACGCTTTCTGGATAACCGGTTTCCATTCACCGTTACGACGTTCCATGTTCATCATCATGGTGATGGGCACACCGCCTGCAATCCATTGGCTGGCAGGAGCTGTCGTATTCTTTACAGAAGACATGTAACCGGTCTTGCCGGCTTCAATCAACGCAGACGCGGTGAAACCTAAAGAATAGCAATAGTCGGCATCGTAGTTGGAAGGAGCTGCACAACGGCCTTCGTAACCGAAGAAGTGAACCTGTGTGTTGAACTTGCCTACATATTTGCCTTCTTTTTTCCATTCAGTCAGCTTAACACCGACCATTTCAGCCAATAGCTTTTCTGTTTCGATCAAAGAAACCTGAACATTTCCGTGAGGGTCGCGGTCCATGGTCAGCTGACGGGCTACGGTTTCCGGAAGTGATGCATAAATGTCCGAATTTTCCTTGCTCAACATCTTAATGATGTAATTGCGTTGTTCGGAGCGACGGATCAAGTTGAATTCTTCCTGATGAGCAGCAAGGAATTCATTTAATTCGTCAATGAGCTTTTTCATGGCCGGAATGAATTCGATCAAACCTTCCGGAATCAATACGGTACCAAAATTATTGCCCTGTTCTGCACGTTTGGCAACCACCTTGGCAATGTTGGTGATGATATCATCCAACGACAGGTTGTTTGCTTCCACTTCTTCCGAAATGATGCAATAGTTCGGTTGCACCTGCAATGCGCATTCCAGAGCAATGTGAGATGCCGAACGTCCCATCAGTTTGATGAAGTGCCAGTATTTCTGGGCGGAGTTACAGTCACGCTGAATATTACCGATGACCTCGGAATAGACCTTACAAGCTGTATCAAAGCCGAAAGACGTTTCAATCTGAGAATTCTTCAAGTCACCGTCGATGGTCTTGGGACAACCAATAACCTGTACACCGGCGTTGATGGATGCATAATATTCAGCCAAAACGCAAGCGTTAGTGTTTGAATCGTCACCGCCGATGATAACCAAAGCCTTGACATCAAGAGCTTTCAGGATAACGAGACCTTTGTCAAATTGTTCTTTGGTTTCCAGCTTGGTACGACCTGAACCGATGATGTCAAAACCACCTGTATTGCGGTATTCGTCAATGATATCGGATGTCAGTTCCTTATAATTGTGTTCAATCAGTCCGGCAGGGCCGAGAATAAAACCAAACAGCCTGGATGCAGGGTTGATCGCCTTGATACCATCAAAAAGACCGGCAATGACGTTGTGACCGCCAGGAGCCTGACCACCGGAAAGAATAACGCCTACATTGACAGGATCAATCGTCGCTTTTTCGTCGCTAGAAGCGAATGTAACCAATGGCATTCCATAGGTATTTGGAAAAAGCTTTTTGATTTCATCCTGATTGGCAACAGACTGGGTTGCTTCTCCTTCTATCAATTTCACAGAGCCTGTAATCGCTTCAGGCATTTTGGGTTGATACGCGGCACGCGCAATTTGTAAGGCACTTTTGCTCATTTTTTCTATATTTTACGGGATATAAATAATCAATTTCATTCCTTGAAAAAAACAGCGCAAATTTCGTCATTTTTTTTTGAATATTAAAGCAAAAAAGGTGGGTTTGAAGCCTACCCCTATATTTGTTTCTATCAATGGTGTTATTTTTTGTTACCATTGGATCGTATATCCGATTTTACCTCGTAACTTTAGAAAAATAAGATTCGATACATGCAAGTTACCGTAAATAGAAAAAATATCAGGTTTCTCCCGGATTCCTCCAGAGTCATTGCACGTTTTTTTTACGCAGGAGATGAAAGAGCGCTCAGTACCATCAAATGTGTAATGCAGATGTCAGAAAATGAAGCCAGCCAGGCTCTAAGCCACGTATTGAGAGATTATTCACTGAGGCACAGAAATATTGCAAAGATCTTTGAAAATCATTTCAACAAAGTCATGCATCTGTTCAAGCATCTGAAAATCGATCCAAACGTACTCACTATAACCCAAAGGATACTGATCGGGGCTTATTTTTCCATGGAATATTCCATAGATTCGGCCGCCTTTTTCAATCCTTCCATCGTAGAACATCCTGACCAGTCTGAAGTCGGATATGGGGAAAAAAGAGTGATCATCAGCTTTAGAGCTACCGGAGAAGGACATATATCCTCCATCGTTTTCCGCACAGGAATACTCGATAAAAACAGCAACCTCACCGTTGAGCCTGTCGGCAAGATGCTGGAGGAAGCCGAGCAAATTCACGAGCGTCTTTATGAAAAGAGTTCTTTCAGGATTAAGCTGAAGGAAATGGATAACATTCCAGATGCCATTAATGCAGATGCTATTCTGGACAATCTGAAAGATAAATTCACCTACAACGAACTCCACAACAGCATTGAGGAAACAAAAAAAAGAAATCCACAGACTCCAGAAAACCTCAAACTCCTGAAACAAATCAGCTGGTTGGCCTCTGCAAATTATGTCCTGGACTTTTCCTTGGACACCCATATTTCAGAAAGGGTCATATTTCCGGTTTCGACCAATGAAAAACAAGGGGTCGAAGATGCCCGTTTCGTGAAATTTACGGAAGATGACGGACGGGTCATTTATTATGCCACTTATACGGCCTACAGCGGAAGTGCCATTATGCCCAAGATGATTGAGACCGAAGATTTTTACCACTTCAACGTTATGCTGATCAATGGAGAAATCGCCCAAAACAAAGGAATGGCCTTGTTCCCAAGAAAAGTGAACGGCAAATATGCCATGCTGTGTCGTCTGGACGGTTATAGAAACTACATCGCTTATTCTGAAGATATTTCCATTTGGCGCGAAGCCAAATTGCTGCAAGAAGCCAGATTTCCCTGGGAATTCGTGCAAATAGGAAATTGTGGTTCACCCCTTGAAACCGAAGACGGCTGGTTGGTCATCACGCACGGCGTAGGCCCCATGCGTGAATATGCGATTGGAGCATCTTTGTTCGACCTTCAGAATCCGGAAATTGAAATCGGAAGATTGAAGCATCCTTTGTTGGTACCCAATGGGGAAGAAAGAGAAGGCTATGTACCAAATGTGGTCTATTCCTGCGGAGCGATGATCCACAACGATGACCTGATCTTACCTTATGCCATGTCTGATTATGCATCCACCTATGCAACCATCAATTTAAGGGAACTGTTGAATGAATTGAAGAACTCAGGCAAAGAGTGATCTCACTCCCGAAATTCGTTGTGAGCTTCTAGCAGTGTCAAATAAGAAATCAGATAGGCCAACGTACTTTCTGCACCTTGGTTTCGGTTCACGCCGTATTGCTCAAAACCATCGCAACAGCCTTGGGTCTCATGGTCATACAGACTCATCCTGAGCTCATTTTCACCCAGGAACCACATAAATGAGGTGTAAAGTTTATGAAGGTATTCCTGGTCTTTCGTCAAGCGAAAAGCCTGTTGATACATCAATACCATAGCCATAGCATCAATCGGTTGCTGAGCGAAGACAGAACGCTTGCCACCTTTTCTGTACCAATTCTCATTGCCAATGAGTGACAGGTAATCATCATTCAACGCATTGTCGGTGAGAAATTTCATCGAAACGAAAGCGATTTTCGAAATCTTCTCATCGTGTAAAATCTCTGAAGCGTGCAAAAGAGCCAAAGGCAGAATGCCGTTGTCGTAGGCCAATAAAGATTCAAACCATTTCCAATCGGGTGTCTCATTTTCTTCAAAATGATCGGCCATGATATTAGCAAGACTTCTGAGCCTTTCCATCATGACATCGTCGAATGGACATTTCTTCAGGTAATAGCTCATTCCGATCATGGTATTGGCTATGGCCCTGATGGACTTGAGCTTTTCAAAATTTGGTGCCGCTTTATAAAATATCTGCGATCCTGCCTGAAAAAAGGCATCATTGGGTGCATCACCCAACAAATAGCCCAATGCCCAGATGGTCCTGCCAAAGGAATCTTCTGAACCGACTTCATCCAAATAGCTTCTGTTGAAACTCAGAAAATTCCGGAAAGTTCCGTCTGGATTTTGCAAATACAGGATGTAGCTCAGATAAACGGGCACCAATTCAAGAGCACGCTCATCATTCATCTGCTTGTAAGCCATCAAGGCCATCAACAACGCTCTGGCATTGTCATCGAGACAATACCCTTCTTTTCGGTTTGGGATGCCAAAAGTGGCATGCTGAATAATGCCGGTATCGTCTGTCATCCGATAGACATGGTTCAATGAAAACGGAGGTAAAATACTGAGGTCCATCTTGGCATCGTTTTTTTTAATGAAATACGGCCTTTCCTTTAAAATGTGTTCCACCAAATTCATATATTTTTGACCGGTCTTTGGCCAGGTTATTTTCAATCCATAGTCATAAGCCTTACGCTTCATTTTCCTAAACGATTCTGGATCATTGAAAAGATCAGTCAAAATAGTTGAAAGACCTTTCGAGTCACCGAAATCAATGAACCGGCCCCTACCCTCCGCCAATAATTCACTGGCATGCCAGTAAGGGGTAGAAACGACGGCTGCCCCGACTCCTACAGCATACGAAAGCGTACCGCTGGTTATCTGCGCCTCGTTTGAGTAAGGTGTGATGTAAATGTCACAAGCATACAGGTATTTGAACAGATTTTGTTCATCCAAGAATTGATTGATGAAAAGCACATTCTTTTCCAACTTCAGGTCAGAAACCAGCTTCATAAGATATTGGCGATATTCTTCACCGGAAGAACGCATGACATTGGGATGTGTCTTTCCTAAAACAACGTATAGCGTTTCAGGATATTGATCCACAACGTCCGGCAAAGCCTTGATAACGGTCTCAATGCCTTTGTTTCTGCCAATGAAACCAAAGGTCAGCAAGATCTTCTTGTTATCGAGTTTCAGCTCTTTCTTTACTTTCTCCGGATCAAAACGGATGTCAGGAACGCCGTGCTCGTACAGTTCAATTTTTGTTCTTGGAATTTGATAAATATCAACCAAAAATTCAATAGCCTTTTTGTTCATCACCACAATATTATGCGCCATCCTACAGATTTGAAGCAATATGGCTCTCTGGTTATAGGTGGGCGTTTTGAGGATGGTATGCAGCGTAACGATGAATGGTATTTTCAATCTGTGCAACAAAGAAAGGATATAAACACCATCCTGTCCTCCAAAAATACCAAATTCATGTTCAAGGATACAGATTTCAGCATCACTTTGATTGATATAATCCGCTGCCTGTATATAATCTTCCACCTGATCTTGCCGGACGGTCAGCCTGACCTCCTCAGGATATTCATAATCCAGGTCGTTATCGTTTAACGCAACGACAAAACCTACATGACCTTTTTTCTTGCTCTCATCGTTGACTAGCATCGACTTGAATAAGTTGTCCGTAAACGTACCAATACCACATTCCCGTGGTGGATATGTTGCAATAAAAACGATCTTCATAGGCAAATTGTTTTGGTTATTTTCATTAATCGTTACTTCGTTCCGTACGCTTGGCGGCCTTGGCTGCTCTTTTTTCCTTCAGCGATTTTTCAGGGGCTTTTTTCCCAGCCTTTTCCTTCAATACTTTTTCTTTTGACATCTTTTCTTTTTTAATTAACAATTCTTAAAGGTAGTCAAAATAAACCACATAATCTTTAAAAACCTTATAAAAGGATTCTATGAATCACTTTAGCTCCATCATCTGAAAATAAGGTCAGAAGAGAAGACTTAACGCTTATTTTTATGGAAGTCTTCATGCCCACTTTTTTTGTTTTTCACATTGGGCTCTGATTTCTGATTCTTGTTTTGTGGCCTATTGCCCATCTTGTTTTTACCGTATGTCTGATGACTCCTCACTTCTTTTATCCTGGAGTGATTTTGTGGTCCGATGTTTCCTTGCTTGGAATGATAACTGCCATATTTTTTGTAATGTGATACATAATAACCATTCCTCAAATAAGGCCTGGGTTCATTGATGACAACTTTATAAGTGCCATACAAGTCCAAATTACGGTATTGGTAAGGCAATTCACGGGCATACACCCACCTGTTCCCTTTTTGGTAAATAAATTGGGCTTTTGGCACGTAATAATACATTCCAATTTCAGGCAAATAGTAGTACTCCACATGGTCGTATTGATCTGGCCCCCATTGAGGCTGTGCATTGATATTGATGCTTACGCTGACCTGCGCATCTACAACTGAGGCGTTCATCAGGAACAGAGTCCCGAGAACCAATAAAATAAAATATTTCTTCATCTTTTTTTAGTTTATGTAACGATTTTTTCATTGAAGCGATTGAAAAATGGCCTCATAAATAAGATCCTTCATCCTGTTTATGATCCCTCATTCTTTTTATACACCTGGAACAATCTCCATAACGACAGTTCTGTTGTAAAAACGTTCTTCCGGATAGGTATTTTCAAAGGGTGCATTGGTCTGATCCGAGCCAAATCCGAAAATTTCAAACACAATACCTTTCTTATTTGTTTTTACAAACTCTGTTTCAAGAATCTTTCGGACATCATTGGCCCTATTTTCGGACAGAGCCAGATTGTAAGCTTCATCGCCAATTTTGTCTGTATGACCATGTATGATGACGGTTCCATTTTTAGGCACAAGTGGCGCTACTGTTTCTATAAGAAATTTTTCATAAGTTTCGACCGAGTTTGATCTATCAAAGTCAAAAAGAATGCTGTATCGCAAATTCGGTTCTTTTGGAGCGGCACCATGCACCAGCTTGATGCTGCTTTTTCTCATGACTTTTGTACCTTCAGCGGTTTGGCCAAGCATCACCACCTGATAAGTTTCTTCTGGAAGATCGCCCAATATCCTATTGCCGGAAATGCTTTCCTGTGATGTCGTAAAAGGGCCGTAATACTGTACCCCACCCGTTCTGTCCGTAAGTGTCAACGACCAGGATATAAGAGACTCAGTCCTGAAAACAATCCTGCTTTCTATCGGGTCCACAGGCGCCGCCATCATTTGTACCGGAGTCAGCAAATCCGGATTTGAACTGACAATATCCACTCTGCGATCCCCATCACGAAGCAAGGCTAAATCAACCTTACCGCCCGGTTGTTCTGACGGTATTAAGGGCTGATCCCTACCTTCTATCGTGATTCTGGATCCATTGATATCATAAATATCAATCAGATAAGACTTTACTGATTCTGCATACTCTTCACCGGCTTTCGAGCCCAATCCTGCAGAAGACCCTATTAAATGAACCTGAGAATCAGGATATTCAACCATACGCTTACCAAGAATGTTCAACACATTGTGATACACAGACAATTGTCTGATCGATCTCCCGTCCATATCTTTCGGTGCGGGTTCCAGGATTTGTTCCTCCTTGAATCTTCTTCCCTGTTTCTTGTCAAGTTTCACGTAACGGGCAGGAATTTTGTCAGAAGCCTCATCAAAAAAGACATAATTGCGAAGTGGAAAAGTTTCCTTAACCTGACGTTTTACTGGTATTGTCCTTGGCACATCATAGGAAAACCCGACCTCTTTTTCGACAACCATTGGGATAGGGACATAAGCAACGGCTGCATCTGTCTTTGGAGCCGTCCTTCCAAATTTCAAGGCCAATCCCACCCTGACGGTCGAAACCGACCAACTTTCCACTAAGCGGGGTTCCTGACCGAAATATGGATGATAAGAGATAAACGGAGAAAGACTTACCTTATTACTGCTATTCTTGGAAGCGAGAGGTATGTCGTAACCGATGCCGACTTGAGCGGATAGGATGTTTTTATAAATGTCGCTGAAATCGCCCTTAACCGTATTGAACGGATTGTCAGGATCTCTATCGAAAGTGTATGCAAAAGATTTATTGACATTGTGATTGAACACTCCTCCAACATAAAGATAGAAGCCTGATGAAAACGGAGCTACACGAATGCTTGGCTCTATCGTCAAATAGCTTAGACCCACATTCAAATCCTCAGGACAATTACATGGCGACATCACTCTGTCAAAATCACCTCCACGATTATCATAACCAAGGTTCAACATCAGACCCAACAAAGGATCTGGTCGGTATTCGATCAGCAACGAACCATAAGAGCCAAGCCCCATTCCATTATGAAACGCGGTGGGAGCCTTGATGCTGGAATTCAACGTTTGAGTGGTACCGGTATAGAGATTAATATTTCCTGCCGCCGAGACACCAAACCAGAATTTTGGTTGAGGCTGTTCCGTCACTTGGGCCTCTATGATAGCTGAAAAACCCATCAGCAAGAAAGATCCGAGCAAAAGGACCTTGTACCCAACCCTATATCGTAAATTCATATCATGATTTTTCATTCTTCAAAATATTAATTTTTCAAAATTGAATTATTGCCCAAAATAAGATTGAGGTAAGCCGCCTGTCCATCTATTGGAAATGTCGTGATAAAAACAGGAATGATACCAGTTTTGAAAGTCCATATATAATTTTCAATCAATGCATTGCCATTCATATCACGTACACCCTTAGTAATTATGCCGGTATAAACAGTGTTGGAACTAAGATAATCCGCAGGTGTAAAAGTGGCTACAGTATCAGAAAAAGTGACTGTTCCTGCTACCAGTTCAGATCCTTGTTTTATCAAGAAAGTTGTGGCATCTATTGTGGAAGAATCCATTTTTTCATTGAATAAGGCAGTAATTATCTTGTCAGCAACTACATTGACAGATTTGTCTGGAGGATTCGTGGAAACAACAACAGGGCAAACTCCCACCGTCTCTCCTTTAAAGTCGTCAACATCACACTGCCACATGGTAAAAGTCAATAATAGCAGCATAAACCAAGCTTTTTCAATTTTCGTTTTTCCCATTTGTCTCGTATTTAAATAACATGAAACAAAGATGAACAATCCATGCTCCCTGATTTTACATTTTATAGAGAATAACTTGCAACAATCACAGATAGCACACCCTATCAACATTGAAACATAAAAAAGCCACCATATGCAACTATGATGGCTTAAAGACTCTTGGAAAGGAGTGGAAAGAAAAAATACAACTTTTACAATTTGAAGGACAGTCCAAGCTTTCCTCCAGAGAAAGCGTTACCTCCACCAAATTCAATATTTAAACCAACTCTGTCAGAAAGATAACATCTTCCTCCTACCTGCGCACCAAGACCTAAACCAGAGCTATTGGAACCTTCATAAGCATCCGGTGATGTCCAAATATAGAAACCCAGGTTAAGTCCGGCATAAAAATCCCATCTTTGGGAGATGCCAAGGATTCGGTTGAAATGGTAATTTCCATTTCCGGACAGTCCCATGATATTGTGGTCGTATCCATCATTGTTCCAGTTTTCATGGTAATCGCGGTAAGACAACTCTCCTCCAAAAGTAACATCACGTAAAACCCCGAAATCAGCACCAATATAGATTGGCGTGCCCATATCTGAGAACCCAACTCCGACATTGAACTGACTCTTTCCAATCTGGATAGGGTTTTGAGCCATAGTAAATCCTGCAAACATAGCAAATGCTATTCCAAAAATTATTTTTTTCATCTATTTAACCTTGTTTGTTTATGACCTTATTGATTTGTTTCTACAGTTTCAATCCAATGGTAGCCTGATACCACATATTCTTGTAAGTAGGAGTCGTTGATGTTCCATCTCCATTGTTGTTCTGAAAGTCCCACCCCACTCTGGCACCTATCACCATATGGGTAAAATTCAGATCAACCCCACCCAAGAAACACAGGATATTTTTTCGTAAATTCTCGTTCGAAAACTCTTCCTCTTGATCCAAATTGACGATGGCACTTTCAAAAGTGTATTTTTCCTTGATCAAGTAAGAATATTGAGGGCCGGCCAATATAGTCACCTTTTGTGAGGGCTTAAAGGCCAACAGCAAAGGGACATCAATAAAATTAGTGGTACGTTTGAAACTGTAGTCGCTTCCCAAAAGGGAACCGGATCCTTGAAATCCTTTCTGTGAAAACAAGAGTTCAGGCTGAACACCTAAATATTTGCCAATTGGTATTGCGACAAATATACCTGCAGCCAATCCGAATTTTGGATCTGCATTGAACTGCTCTCCTTCAGAATCGTACACATTTGAATAATTTGCACCAACCTTTAGGCCGGCAGTGATTAGTTCCCGCGAATCATAATTTCCGCTTTGAGCAAAACCGTTGCTTGCAAGAAAAGCCGTCGCAGCCACCATTAGAATTAACTTTTTCATTTTTATGTATATATTAAAATGGATAAAAGAATGATGGAACAAAGGTGGTGACATTCAATCGGATGATGTTACACAATCTTGCTGCAAACTTACATATATCACATTCTGTCCATATACCAACTCAGTTGTTTTTCCAATTTTTGATAACTGTAAATTGAATTTATGGCTTTCTGTAAACGTATAAAAGCCGTTTCACTTTTTACGACATAATCAAAGGCATTATGGTGCATACAATTTACAGCAACGTCTATCTTGTCCTGTGAAGAAAGCATTATGACAGGAATATCCTTATTAAAAGCCTTTATCTTATCCAGTGTTTCTATGCCATTCATGGCATTCTTTACCATTCCATCAAGCACATAATCAAGGACTATGATGTCAGGACCGTGAAACAGGCTTTCTATACAAAGCTCACCGGTTACAAAAGTTTCAATGTCAAAATCAGCATGTTCAAGAAATTCAATTTCCAATAACTTCAAATATAGCACATCGTCATCAACCAGAAATATCTTCATTTTTTGTCTATCACTCATGAATTGGTTTTTTTTATTGTATCAAACTCTTCTTTCAATTCTTCGCAAGCTTGTACACAAATACTCTCAAGCTGCATAACCAAATCAGGTATTCCTTCTGCCTGCTTTTGAGTGCTTGCAAATTCCTGCACTTTGATTGCCATATTCTCAAAATCCGTACTGATTCCCATGATGGAAAAAGAAGGGATCATTTTATGCACGGCAGAATACAAGGAATTCCAGTCCTTATCATGCAACCCCTTCTTCATGGCAAGAATCAGAAGAGGCGTTTGCTCCAGATAAAGTGAAATCATTTCCATCATCAATACGGGATTGGACTTCGTGCGTCTGCTCAAATACCCCATGTCGATGCACTTAATGCGCTCACAAGATTCTTTTTCAAACGTTAAGGATTCGCTTTTTTTTGTCAATACGACAATTTTGTTGTACAACAATCGTTCATCCACCGGCTTCGCTATATAATCGTTCATTCCCACGGCTCTGCATTTTGCCAGATCGGCCGTTGTTACATCGGCTGTCAATGCGATTATCGGAACTTTCGATTTTAGAGTATTGCGAATGTAGTCCGTTGCTTCAAAGCCGTTCATTTCAGGCATTTGCAAATCCATTAGAATTACATCGTATATGTTTTCCTGAAGTTTTTCAACAGCCACCTTACCGTTCTCGGCTATATCGCGTTCAAAACCAAAGTCATCCAAAATGGTCTTCATCAGCAATTGATTGAGTTTAATATCTTCAGCCACCAATACCCTAATGTTTTTTACTTCATTGTCTATTTCTACAATGTCCTGTTCTTCAACAGCCTGTGCATTTGTTTTGACAAAACTCAATGTAAAACTGAAAGAAGAGCCAACTCCAACCTCGCTTTTCACATGAATGGTGCCATCTTGCGCTTCCACCAGCTGTTTGACAATAGCAAGCCCCAAACCTGTACCTCCGTACAATCTGGATGTTCCGCTGGTTGCCTGTTGAAAATTCTCAAATATTTTATTTAGCTTGCTATCCGATATTCCAATGCCGGTATCCGAAACAGCAAACTCAATTGTCACGCTCTTGTCGTCCTCGGAAAGAAGCTTGACACTGGCTGTTATTTCCCCTTTTGAAGTAAACTTGACGGCATTGCTCATCAAATTCAAAATAATTTGATGCAATCGGGCAGGATCGCCGACCAACACTTCCGGAATCCTTTTGTCATATTCTTTAACCAGCACAAGGTTTTTTTCCTGAATTTTTGCTTCAAATACATGAAGCATGGCAGAAATGGATGAGAGCATTTTGAAAGGCGTTTGCTCAAAGATCATCTTGCCTGAATCAACTTTTGCCAGATCAAGAATGTCGTTAATGAGCACAATTAAGGCATCCCCACTCATCTTGATAGCTGTGAGGTATTCTTTTTGTTTGGCAGAAAGGTCTGATTTGAGAAGCACTTTGGTAAAACCAATGATTGCATTCATTGGAGTACGAATTTCATGACTCATGTTTGAGAGAAATTGCTGTTTTGCTTTCACTGCCTCTTCAGCAATCCTTGTAGATTCTTCTGCTTTTATGGCAGCTTCCTCTGCTTTTCTTTTTGCTTCTTCAGCCAATTTTGTGGCCAGTTCGGCAGCCTCTTTTGCTTCCGTCAGTTCTGCCGCAATTCTGTTCTGGTCTGTCACGTCTCTGGCAACGACCACCACACCCAAGACGTCCCCTTTATTATCCTTGTATACAGACCCATTAAACAGAACCTCTGTAAGTTGACCATTTCCATGACGAAGAGTAAGTGGAAAATTGACAACTGAACCATTGGCAAAAACGTCCCGATAAACCTCTCGAGCTTTCTGAGGTTCAGTAAAATAATGAAAGAAATCGGTACCTGCAAGTTGCTGATGCGTCAGTCCGGTAATGTTGACCAAAGCCTCATTCATATCTGTAATCTTACCATTTGTATTAATTGTAACCAAGGGGTCCAGACTTGCTTCAATCAAACTTCTGGCATATTGAGATTCATGTTTAAGAGTCATTTTCATTTTTTGTTTTCCCTATTTCATTTTTTAGAATCATTCAATCAGACTAAGATCTTTCATTTGCTTATAATGAGAAGGCGTCAGCCCGGTAACCTTCTTAAATTGATTTGATAAATGAGCCACACTGCTGTAGTTCATTTTCCAAGCTATTTCTGTCATGTTCAGCCCTCCATGGACTATAAGTTCCTTTATACGTTCAATCTTATGAGCTATAAGAAATTGTCCTATAGTGATACCCTGTACTTCAGAAAAAAGATTAGACATGAAAACATAGTCCAAACCTATCATTTCATTCAGGTAACCGGGCAAATTGATCTTTAGATTTCCATCAGTTTGATACACCATATCGATGATGGATTTCTTGATCCTTTCTATCAAAATTCCTCTCTTATCATCCATCAGTTCAAATCCATAGTCCTGCAGAGTCCTTTTCAACTGACATCGTTGTTCGGCAGAAAGATCTTCCATGATGTCAATCTCACCTAAGTCCACAACGACATAATGCAATCCCAGACCCTTCAATGCTGCCTTAACCGCTGTCTTGCAGCGGGAGCTGACCATATACTTAATATACAACTTCAATGTAGAAAATTAAGATGTCAACAAAAGTGAACAACTTATTCCCTTCAATAATTACATCTTAAATGAAAAATGTTACATCATTCACACATTTCCAATCTATAAGTTTTCAAGATTGGTGGTGCGTTTATTTTTCATTTTTTTGTAATAGGTAGGCGTGAGTCCTGTGATTTTCTTGAACTGATTGGATAAATGGGCCACACTGCTATAGTTCAGCTTGTAGGATATTTCAGAAAGATTCAACTCATCATACAAGAGTAATTCCTTGACCCTTTCAATCTTGTGGATGATGATAAATTGCTGAATGGTGATTCCCTTGACCTCGGAAAACATGTTGGACAGATACGTATAATCATAATCCAGTTTTTCACTGATATAATCGGAATAATTCACCTTTGGGACCTCGTCGGAATACTGTATCAATTCGACGATTACATTGATGATTTTTTCTATAAGGATGGATTTCTTGTCATCCAGAAGCTCCAGACCATATTTGAGAAGATTCTCTTTCAATCGGTCGTGCTGATCCTTGGTAAGATCATCCATCAATTCAACCGTACCCAACTCTACTATGACAAATTGTAGGCCCAATTTCTTGAGTTCTTCTTTGACAAGCATCTTACAACGCAAACTTACCATGTATTTGATATAAAGCTTCATGATGTAAAATATGAATGGATAGAAGTTATTGGTTAGCACCAGTACCCAATTGTTAAAGGTACTCAATATATCTTACAATCTGATATATGAATGCCTCGGATAAATTTTATTTGAAGCAATTCAACCAAAAGGTCATAACAGAATCTTGTCAAACAGACATTAAAAACAAATTATTAAGGTTTGCATTCAAACAATAAAGCTGTTTATTTCAGGCAATCCGTCTTGCATATTCGCCTTTTTTTGACTAAAATTGCATGGTTTTTCAAGCAAGGGGCCATCTCTTGTTAAAACGTTGGTATTCAGTTATATTACATAGTTTAAAATACTAATTTCTCACAAAAAATAATTAAAGATGATTTATTCACACGAAGTACAACAAATGTGTTGTGTAAAAAAAGGGGCAAATCACGCGTCTGCTCCTATTCCTGAAGAAGGAAAGTGGGTAAGAGCCAAAGAAGTGAAAGACATTTCCGGTCTAACACACGGTATTGGCTGGTGTGCACCTCAACAAGGAGCTTGCAAACTGACCCTTAACGTGAAAGACGGTGTTATCCAGGAAGCATTGGTTGAAACCATCGGTTGCTCAGGTATGACTCATTCAGCTGCTATGGCATCTGAAATCCTTCCTGGAAAAACCATTCTGGAAGCTCTCAACACAGACTTAGTATGTGATGCAATCAATACCGCCATGCGCGAATTGTTCCTCCAGATCGTATACGGACGTACACAATCCGCTTTCTCTGAAGGTGGCCTGGTTATCGGTGCAGGTCTGGAAGATCTTGGCAAAGGATTACGCAGCCAGGTGGGCACCATGTACGGTACTTTGGAAAAAGGTCCCCGTTACCTTGAAATGGCCGAAGGCTACTGCACACGTATCGCCCTCGATGCTGAAGATCAAATTATTGGCTATGAATTTGTCAACTTCGGCAAATTTATGGAAGAGATCAAGAAAGGCACTGACGCCGCTGAAGCACTGAAAAAGATGACTTCCAGCTATGGCCGTTTTGCTGAAGCAGTTAAATACATCGATCCACGTAAACAATAAATAAGGAGGAATACAAAATGGCATTATTTGAAAGTTACGAACGCAGAATTGATACAATCAATGCTGTATTGAAAGAAAATGGCATTGCAAGCCTCGAAGAAGCAAAATCCATTTGCGACGCCAAAGGAATCGATCCTTATATGATGTGTGAAAAGACCCAACCTATTTGCTTCGAGAATGCAAAATGGGCTTATGTTATGGGTGCTGCCATTGCTATTAAGAAAGGTTGCAAAAACGCTGCTGACGCAGCTGAAGCTATCGGTCTTGGTCTGCAGGCTTTCTGTATCAAAGGTTCTGTTGCCGACGACCGCAAGGTTGGTATCGGTCACGGAAACCTGGCAGCCATGTTGCTTCGCGATGAAACCAAATGTTTCGCTTTCCTCGCCGGACACGAATCTTTTGCTGCCGCTGAAGGTGCTATCCAGATTGCAGAAAAGGCAAACAAGGTACGTAAGGAACCGCTTCGCGTTATCCTGAACGGTCTTGGTAAGGATGCAGCTATGATCATCTCCCGTATCAATGGCTTTACTTATGTACAAACCCAGTTCGACTACTACACCAGCGAATTGAAAGTTGTTAAGGAAATCCCATACTCAACCGGTCTTCGCAGCAAAGTAAAATGCTACGGTGCTGACGATGTTCGCGAAGGTGTTGCCATCATGTGGAAAGAAGGCGTAGATGTATCCATCACCGGAAACTCTACCAACCCGACCCGCTTCCAGCATCCGGTTGCAGGCACCTATAAGAAAGAACGCCTGGAAAACGGCAAGAAATACTTTTCTGTTGCATCCGGTGGTGGTACGGGCCGTACTCTCCACCCGGACAACATGGCTGCAGGTCCTGCTTCTTACGGTATGACCGACACCATGGGTCGTATGCACTCCGACGCTCAGTTTGCCGGTTCTTCCTCTGTTCCAGCCCACGTTGAAATGATGGGATTCCTTGGCATCGGCAACAACCCTATGGTAGGTGCTACTGTAGCTATTGCTGTTGCAGTTCAGGAAGCTATGACAAAATAAGAAACATTTCTATAAATGAAGAATCCCCTGCAATATGGTATTGCAGGGGATTTTTGTTTATAATCCTTTAAAGCGTATTCTTGAATAAATCCTTTCAAAGGATAAAGGGGGAAAAACGGACACTATCCTAATGATTTTGCAAATGAAACCATTGGATGGTGAGACTATCTAATTGAAAGTTTTACAAAAGCTCCTCCATTTTGGGCTACTTCGATGTTTAAAATATCTCCTTTATTGACTTCTTTTTTCTCCACTTTATATGGAATTACATTATAAATTTTGTGCAATTCAACAGAAACTTTTTGATTGAGTTTTTCCAATGGAACCGGGGGAGCTAAAATATTATCGGTAAAAATTGTAGCATTATAGCTTTTCCCATTAAGAAGACTTAGGGGGATTTCAATCTTTCTAGCATCTCCGGCATTTATAATACCTATATACCAGTTTGATTTATATCTTCTAGCCATAATTGCTAATTCGCCAATCTTACTCAACGGTAATACACGTGTTTCGTCCCAAACAGTTGGCATTTCTTTAAGAATCTCGTTGAATGAGGCTACTCTTGAATCTTCAGCAATAAAATCAGGGTCTTCGGGAATACAAAGAAAAGGAGATGTAAAGCACACAACCGTGGCTAGCTGTTGCGCCCAGGTTGTTGCCCCAGGGACTGTATAACATAGAGGTGTATAATCACCATTTCCAACTAAGTATCGTGTAAAAGGAAGAGCTGCATTATGTGATGCTGGTATTGGACCTTCTTGCATAGAATTTAGCTCCCAGCCCCGAACGCCCTCCCTTGTGAGCTCGTTTGGGTATGTAACACATTCTCCAGATGGCTTTTGACAACCATGTAAGTTTATCATTAGCTTACGTTCAGCAGCATATCTCAATAGTGAAATATCAAAATCAATCGTTTTTTCACTTTCACCGTTCATATAATCTACCTTTACTCCACAAACACCACAATTTTTCACCGAATCTAGAAATTCCCTTAAAACCTGATAGTTATTTAAACTGTCATTTATTTCTTTTGAGTGTTTCCAGACCCAAATTCCAACATTCCTGGTTTTTGCGTAATCACAAACAGATTTTAGGTTTTCCCACTTTTCGTTCCATTTTTCCCAGCCTTCATCAATTAGACTATAGTCAAATTTAAGAGAAGAAGATCTATCGACGACATGCATTTCTTCCGAAGGTGTTCCACAACCCCTAGCAAAAAAACGTGTAAGAGCTTTACCCGGTTTAATCCACCTTGTGTTTCCAAAGAGTTTCTTATCTGGAGAAGGATTAAGTCCGTTTATCATATCCGTATTTACCAATTCATTAAGGTCTGTTGCAACTACACATACTCGCCAAGGAGTAATCACAGTTCCTGTAATATCAAAACCGGTCTTTCCCTCCGTAAAATTTGTTTGTAATGTATTATTGCCTATGGCATCAAAACGCATTCCACTATAATTATATAAAGCAGACTCCGATATAAATCCATATCCACCATTTTGATATTCAAACACAAGAGGTGGACACTGAATAGATCCTGTCGGAGATATGGTGTTTAATTGGCTTATATCACAATTAATAAACTCACCAGCATAAGATTTTAGCTTCCATGAGTTTTTTCTTTCTGCAAACCATACTTTTGTTTTAGGGGGAATTACAAAAGTCGTGTTCTCATCTTCAACGTGATTAATTCCATTTTTTTTATAAAAGTATCTAAAAGCAATTCCTTGATTTGACACATCAAATTCCAACCAATATTCTCCTTTTGTTTTATTTATCATAAAAGCAAGTTCATATCTATTGGCTTTGTAGTTACATACAGACTTCACTCCTCTAACAGGAAATTTTCGGATTATTTGTCGTTTATTTCTAACATATAGTTCTTCATTACTTGTTATTTTTTCTGTGTTTATGGATATTCCTATGTGAGACTTGTCAATAAAAATACCATTTTCGTTCATTGCAGTGTAAGTAATCTCACCATTACTTTTGTCTTGTTTAATTTCAATGGAAATGTGTTTGTCAGGAGATTGTAACCGAATATTTTCTGCACTTAGCTTACAAGTAAAAGGAAGTAACACTGCTATGAGCGTAATTTTCCGAAAGGATCTTTTCATTCTGGAGGTATGTTTAAAGTATGCTTTAGAATATTATTCTAAATTGTTTTCAAGGTACGTGGGCAGCCTATTTGGTATTTCGCGCCCTCCAATAAGCTGCAAGATGAAAAAGGACGCCACAGCTGGAAGAATGTTGATAGTCCATGGATGAAGCTATTTCTTCCAATAATTCTTTTTTTATGACTGTTTGTGATGGATTCTCAAACATAAATATGACCAGCAAGTTTTCACCTGATTCGCGGACAAGATTCCATATTTTTCCATAATCTCCCCTTTGAGGAATGGTGTATCCATTCTGTAACTTCCAGTCTTTTGCCTGTCGCCAATCCGATCCTAACATGGCTAAAGAGTCTTTATTCGTTGCACGGAGTTCTTTTTCACAAGAGACAGCATGCTTTAAAGACATTTGTTCTACCCGGGACATTAAATTCTTCAATTTATCCTTTAATACATTATCCCTTTCCAGTTGATATAATAAGTCAAACGAATATTGCATTTGTAAATAAACGTATCCGGAATAATTACTGCCTATTTTTTCAGATTGTGCTATTGCATCGTATATATAGTGCCGGTATAGATTGTAATAGTTTTTATTTTTGGTTACATCCCAGGCGGCGGCATAAAGCATAGGCAACCTTGCGGCTTCATGTGCCTGCACATTCCACATACGACAAATGCCTAATGGGCATTCTTTATTGTCCGCCCGTAAAAAATCATAGTGATTCTCAGAAATCACATTCCGGGACATCCGTTCTGCAATATCCGTAAGTATACCACGAATTATCTTTTTTCCGGCAACATCGCACAACGGACTTCTATAATATTTCCAAAGCCCATATACGCAATGGGTATACTGATCTCTTGAAGAATTAATATAAAAGCTTTTTCCGTCTTCAACACAGATACCACGTGCAACAAAGCCTGGAACACCAGGTATTTTTGCACAGGATTTTATTCCATCAAGAATTTTTGAGGCATCTTCTTTCAGATTTTTATCTTTTGTCGCGTCATACCTATCAACCATTGTACTGAGCATCGTTCCTCCCAAAATCATACAATCCTCCATACCTGTGCCATATCCACAGGGGTTAGGGTATTGTCGCGAGACTTCATCCGCTGTTGGTAAATGGGCCAATCCTTGACCATTTTCATAACTGCTTATGTAGTCGTAAAACAAATGCGTTTTAGAACTATAAAACCGGTTCCACGATACGTCCCATGCTTGAGCCATACACGTCTGCAGTGTATCCGGGATCGAATTTTTTAAAACTTCTTTTTGGGAAGATTGAAGACTGTTTGTTTCTGAACGAACAGGGTTTATATTCTTACCTTGTACCAGAAATGTAAACAAAAAGCCAATAAGAAGCAACGAATATCTCATATTCTAATTTTATATATTATTTGTATCGGACATCGTGTTGGTGCTGAGCTATTCATTGCAAAAACCAATTTTCCATATCCCGGGAGATATCTATCCATTACCGGATTATCGAATAAAATTGGTCCTGATGACCGGTTCCCTTTCAGGTAAAGGTATTCCGGCTTCTTTCCCGGCCTTAAGGCATTGGAGCAGCCAAGCCATATTGCAGCCCAAGGTACGCATGGTCTGCATGCCTTCCAGATCCTGTTTCACTTCTTCCGGGTTATTGCCATGCACCTGGTTCCAATATTGCGATGAAACGACAGGCATATTAGACATCGCCATATATTTGTTCAGTTGGTCAAAGGCTGCCGAAGCCCCTCCCCTGCGGCAACTGACCACCGATGCCCCCGGTTTGTTGGCAAAACGGGCACCTCTGCCATAAAATGCCCTGTCCATAAAAGATGTAACCATTCCCGATGCAGAAGCAAAATGCACTGGAGAACCAAAAACGAACCCGTCAAAATCGTCCATTTTTTCCAAAAAGACATTAACCACATCGTCTATGCAACATTTTCCTGTTTGCAAGCATCTGCCGCATGCCAAACAACCGGATACCGGTTTTGCTCCAAGATGCATGATTTCAGTTTCAACACCTTTTTTCTCCAAAGCAGCTGCCACTTCAGCAAGTGCAGTATACGTGCAGCCATGTTTGCGAGGACTGCCGTTTATCAATAATACTTTCATATTTTTCTTTTTATGCAAAGATAGATAAAGAGCGGTAAAAGTTAAAACTCCATTTTTAAAATTCACGACACGGGTCTATCATGTAAATTTATTGCTAAATTTGACATCCTGTAAAACAATAAAACCATGAGTAAAACATCCCAAAATGAAATAGGGTTCTTAGACCTATTGATTCTCGTCTTGTCCATTTATGTACTAGGAGCTCTGTTTATAGATACAATATTCATACTACCAACAGAAATATCAAGGGTTTTGACCACAATCGATAATGGAATATGCGTTATTTTTCTGGGGGATTTTCTTTTCAGATTCTATAAAGCAGAAAACAAACTGAAATTCATGGCATGGGGGTGGATCGATTTAATATCCAGCATCCCCTGCCTTGAAATGTTTAGAGTTGGGAGACTATTCAGGCTAATCAGACTGCTTCGCGTACTCAGAGTTTTTCGTTCCGTCAAAGTTTTGATAAAGCATGTTTTTAAAAGTAGGATTAATGGAACAATGACTGCCGTTGCCATCGTGACGGTACTGGTTATCATTTTTTCATCGATTGCAATACTTATGGTGGAAACTGCTTATAATAGCAATATAAAAACGGCGGAAGATGCCATATGGTGGACATTTGAAACAATTACAACCGTCGGCTATGGAGACAAATACCCTGTAACAAGCGAGGGCCGAATTATTGGAGTAATTGTGATGGTAGTGGGTGTAGGACTTTTCGGAACATTCACAGGTTACATATCTTCATTTTTTGTTGGAGAACAAAAAATGAAAGACAAAATAAAAAACGAAAAACAATGACATTGCCCCGAATCTGTCATAATCTTTCGCTAACCCTATCAAAATGCTTTTAATTTTTGTTAATATATAACCTATAAAAGCTACTTTATTGCCAAATTTGCACATAATATGATTGAAATAATTTAGCGATTCGTTTATTTTGAGGTTTTGTGAAACGATAAAACATCAAGACTTGGCATGGTTTTTATTATGAATAAATTTTATTTTAAGCTCCTCATCGTTGCTATTTGCTTATCTCAAAGTTTTATATTCCAGACAAAGGCAGCACCAGATACATTGAGTGTTACTGCAGGAAACCTGAAAACAGTTTTAGGAATAAATAAAGATTTCATTTCCAACCTGGCTCTCAAGGGTGAAATAAATGGAAACGATATTGCCACAATACGCAGCATGGCAAGATTATGTACGCTCAGTCTTAAAAATGTTGACATTGTTGAAGGTGGTAGTTTTACCGTCTACGAAACGCCTATATCTGTCACCAGGAATGTGGTCCCTGCAAACATGTTTACCAGGATGTCCAACCTAATCTCGGTTGATCTTCCCCAAAAAGCGGTATCGCTGGGAGATAATGCCTTCTATTTTTGCGCAGGACTTATTTCTGTAAATTTGGGCGATAGTATCAAATCGATTGGAGATGGTGCATTCTCGGCATGCGGTGAACTTTCATTTATATCACTTCCCACCCACTTAACTTCTTTGGGAACCTCCGCATTTATGACTTGTTCCAGCCTTAAATCTATAACCTTGCCCGAAAGCCTGACGACTATTGGTGAAACCGCTTTCTGGAGTTGCAAAGAGCTTAAAGCCATTGCTATACCCGGCAATGTCACCAGTATAGGCAAAGATGCTTTTTGTGGTTGTTCATCCATGACTTCCATCTCTATTGCCAATGGCTTGCCAAGCATTGGAGAAGGTGCATTCAGGGCTTGCCCGGTCACATCCGTCACCATACCCAATAGTGTCAAAACCATCGGAAAAAGAGCTTTTGCAGATTGTACTTCGCTGACAAAAATGATCCTTGGCAGCGGGGTTACAACAATAGAGGACTATGCTTTTGATGCTTGTTCCGCTTTAAATGAAATACATTGCAAAGCGTTGATTCCACCAACCGGAATTTATGGGTTTTCAAATGTCCAGGAAAATACCTGCAAACTATATGTACCCAAAGGTACTGTCACAAGCTACAAGAATGCATTTCTATGGGCCGGCTTTGCCAATACGATTGAAGAAAGTTCATCGACTCCTGTCTCTCCGGTTCAGTCCAGCAACCTGGAAGTACACACAGAACAGGACAACATTGTATTATCGGGGGTTGAACCTGGTGAAATGGTTTCTGTTTACACCGAAGCCGGCACCCTTCTACAAAAAATCAAAGCTACAGACCATACCGTCAGGATCAAGGCCTCTGCCCTGCCTCATTTCTATATTCTAAAAACTACGCATAAAACATTGAAAATGATTCTATAAACCCTTTTCTTCGCAAAAGAAAGAAAAGAACCTCTTTTAACTCCGACTTAATCCACACCAGGGTTTCTTTTGCCTTTTCGGGGCATTTTTTGTGCTTCGACAGCCTTTTTTAGATTAATAAAGTTTAAGGAACTCTAAAAAAATCGGTTTTTTATCCGATTTTTTTTATATTTGTCATAACCAATTACACATTCAGCCTTAAATCAAACCAGAATTCAGTCACTTACTGAGTCCTAACTTTTTATTTCAAGAAAATTTAATATGATGCTTTTATATAGAGAGAAATACAATCCCAATAGGAAACAGCGTTCATTCAACTTTACAGCAAAACGCCAGCTTCTGAACCTGACAATCGTGTTATGCCTGTTTCTGAGCAGTTGCACGGCCATCAAAGAAGCAACCAGCAGGGCCCACACTCAAAAGACAAAAGAAAATAAAGAAACCACAGAAGGTAACGTTTTAACGACCGATCAGTTCTCTCCTATCAAAGGAAAAGTGATCAGTCCGTTTGGTTATAGAGGGAAACACAGACATACCGGTGCAGATATTAAACTGCAAAAAGGCGATACAGTCAGGGCTGCATATTGCGGGGTTGTTATAAAATCCTGCCCTTATTCCGGCTATGGAAATCTGGTCATTCTCAAACATCCCAACAATATGTCTACCTTTTACGCCCATTTGAGCAAATGCCTGGTACAGGTCGGCGACAGTGTGCTTGCCGGACAGGTTGTCGGTTTGGGCGGACGTACGGGGCGTGCCACCACAGACCATCTGCATTTCGAGGTAAGGCAAAACAACGTTCCCCGCAATCCGGAAAATTTCTTTGATTTTAGCAACGGATCCATCAAGGTTCATTTTATGGCTTTCACACCCGGTTCGAAGACCAGAAATGAACTGCCAAGAACCATCAATATCAGAACCCAGGAGTCGGCACAAAACATAAATAATGAGTATTCCGAAAGTACCGTCGTTATTAAAAAAGGCGATACCCTATACGCCCTGGCCAAAAATTTCGGCACGACAGTCAAACAATTGCAAGAATTGAACAATTTGGGAAATTCCAACCTAAAGATTGGAATGAAAATAAAAATAAAATAAATGGAAACGCCCACGATAACAGACCAGGACCGTCAAATGGCCCAAAAATGCGTAGAATGTCCGGTATGTTCAAGAGCCAGAAAAAAGCAAAAAGGTATCTTCTACTGGTTTGTCCGAAAAATAGAAGGAGACAAATGTCCTTACTGCAAGGCTTACGAAAAAGTCTACGGAAAGAAGGCGCATGAACCCAGAGAAGTGAATTAACCCCTCATTCCTTTCCTGTGCACCTTAATTTCTGAGAAAAATCGTTGATCAATTCTTGATGAAACGATGGGTATTCTTTTGTCAGCATGTTAATCAGATACATCTATTGAGTAATTGTTTACAGTAAAAACAAATTCAGAGCCTTTTCCTGTTTCGCTCTTTGCAAAAATTTCTCCACCCTGCTTTTCAACAAACTCTTTGCAAAGCAATAGTCCAAGACCTGTAGATGGTTCATTCTCTGTACCTTTCCGACTCGTTGAGATGTCCGGCTTAAACAAACTGGCCAAAATCTCAGGACTCATGCCAATACCAGAATCCTTGACGGAAATTTCAACCTGGTTTTCGTCTACCTGCTTGGCCAAAATCTCAATGACTCCGCCCTTGGGGGTGAATTTGACGGAATTGGAGATCAGGTTTCTAAGAATGGTCTGCAATATGTTGTTATCTGCATAGACCAATGTATCTTTTTGTATGTTGATAAAAACCTTGATATCTTTATTCCTGAGCGCTTCGTTGAAGATGACAAGACTTTCTTCAACAACGGAAAGCAATATCAGGCAATCCGGATTGACAGAGATCAGGTCCTGCTGGATATTTGCCCACTGCAGAAGGTTTTCCAAAAGACGGTATAGATTTTTGGACGTATCGTAAATGCTTTCAGAAATGTTTTGAACTTCTTCCTTTGTAAAACTGTCCAAATCGTCGGCCAAAAGCTGTGAGAGCCCCAATATGCTGTTAAACGGACTTTTTAGATCGTGGGCTATAATGGAAAAAAACCTGTCCTTTACCTCATTGGCTTTCAGCAATTCTTCATTCTTACGTTTAATTTCCGACTCAGCTCTTTTCTGGAAACTGATATCCCTGGCTGCTCCGTAATAGCCAGTCACTTCATTTTTTGCATCCCTTATGGGCATGCCACCGGTGGTATGCCATCGCCAGGTACCATCCTTGTGGCGTATTCTGTATTCAATGTGCTGGTTGTTGACCTTTACATCCTTGCTCTTTTGTATATAATCCCTGAATGCAGGTATATCGTCCGGATGCAGCAGATCCTTGTAATGCCGGCCCAGTCCTTCCTCTATCGTATATCCAAGAAGCTCCCTCCATACGGGAGAGACGTAAGTCAATCTACCATCTACGTCAAGGGTGTATATTGTATCGTGGCAGTTTTCAACCAGTAGCCGGTACTTTTCTTCGCTTTTCCTGAGTTCTTCGGTTATCTTTTCACGCTCAAGAATCTGGGTTTTCAAAAGCAGATTGCTGTATGCCTTTTCCGACATATTGTTGACAAACTGAAAAAGCATCTCCGCCACATTGTTGAAACGGTCAAAAGTCATGACAGGGACTTCGTTCATCGCCTTAAGATAGGCATCCTTGTCCGCTCCGATTTCATCCGCATACTTCATCATGCTCTGGACATTGCACTGCTCACTCTTGACCTGTCCGATAAGCCAGTTTGCGATGTGCTTACCTCCTACCGTGATGCTTGCTCCCGCATCCCAGAGGTTGCCCGACAGGCAAGTGCGTATAAGCGGGCCGTTTACACTTTGGCGGCAAAGCATCGAATCGGACTTGTAGCAGTTCATCCTGCCTTTTTCCGTATTCCGGATAATATCATTACAAAGTTTGCAGAAATTGCTGGGTTTGGTTATTGGTATTCCGTCCGGATCGGTTATGACGGATGCTACGCCCGTTGCATTGGAGAAAAGATCCTGCATTTGCTGAATTTCTTCCAATACAAAAATATCCCTGAATTGTATATTATTCAGGTCAAAGTTGAGGGATTCTTCGTCAATGGAGTTCATAATCTTGCTTCTCCTTGAAAAATCAAACTAACAAAACTTGCATAATTCGCATGAAACGCTTATAAATCGGTTTTTCAATTCCAAATGATTTTTTTATGTGGAATTGCATCGGCTTCAGATCATGACTCTCGCTGAATTAATTCATAATCAGAATATTCTGCGGTACATATTCAATTCTGGACTGCAAAAGTAATGCATTTCTAAATTTAAAACAAAACTTATCAAATATTATTATAACTTCAAGAAGCACGTTTTTTTTCGAGGCTTATAAAACCTAATAGAATGAGGGTTTTGAGAATATTAGACCAAATGGGGGGATACAACAAGCCCAACAGATATTCTGTTTTTTCCGTAGAATCAAGAATATCTGTTGGGTTTGTTTATTTGCACTATTTATAAAGCCGATTTTATCTCAAAAGCAGCTTTTGCAGTCATTTTACCGATTGTCGCTTCTACCGTATAGATACCAGGAATTTTATTGCTTGTAAACAGGCCGTTGGCATCGATGGTTCCCCCACCGTTTACGCTCCATTTAACTGGTTGGTTGTCCTTCACAGGACGATTAAACTGATCTGTCACTTTCACCGTGAAATGAATTCTTCCGGTCTGATCACAGGTATTTTTATAAGTTTCCAAGGCTTCTTGTGCCCTTGCTTGCATTCTGCTGGCGTCTTCGGGGGTCATCCCTTTCGGACAGTACATGATTCCTTCGGGATTGATGTCGTAAAGCCCGGCAAGGACACTACATGCAGACATATAAGAAGCCATCACCGAAGGATGGCGATCGTCCGTATACATGGCATTCAAGGCATCCCTGCCGTCTTGGGTAAAAACAGCCTCATAGCCTTTGCCTATAGGAAACAACGAGACACCCGTTTCTTCAGCCACCTTGGTGCAATTATCCCAAAATCGCTTCATGTCTCCATAAAAATCGGTGGAAGTCTTGAACGGCCAATTCATGGTCAAAATAATCCTGGCATCGGGATTAGGACAATATTTACGAACTGCTTTGACCCAAAGCTTCACGGAAGCCAGAAAATCAGCATAATCAATCAAAGGCTTCTCGCTCTGCTCTTGAAGAATAATGTGCGTCCAAGGCTGTGTTTTCAGCAAAGAACGTGCCGTATGGGTCGTAGCCGATTGCATCCATTCCCCTTCATCAAAATGGTATCTTAGGCTTTTACCCAAACGGGTTTGCTTTATCCAAACGGCATCTTTTCCGGCGGAAAGAGCCAGCTGGTTGAAAATGGAATCCTGGTCGTTTCTCTGTATCAGGCTATTGTTGAAAGATATAATTCTCAGATGTTCCTGACCTGTCACAAGGCATTCATTCTGCGGGAAAAGGGTCATAGAAACAACGGGATTCACTTTCGCCAAAGTACCGAAAACCTGCACCTCCCTGATGCGATAGCCTTTGACGGTATTGGGAGTGGTCAGGTCTATACGGACATAGCGGACAGCTTTTGTTTTGCTCATGTCAATGCTTTTTATGTGAGCAAATTCTATTGTCCTGAATGTCTGCCGCAACGTCCAGTCTCTTTCGTTTGGAGAAGTCGAAACAGAATAACTTGAGGCCGATTCACCGGCAAAGTCTATGCAGATCCTGCTTAGATCATAAACATCCTGCAAGTCTATTTCCACCCATTGTTCCATCCTTTCATTCTGGCTCATCCAGGAAGTTGCCGTGTCACCGTCATTCAAGAATTTTGGAAGAACCCCTTTACCCAATGTGGAAGCCACCACCGATTTGTTCAACGCTATATTTTCCTGTGAAAAGCCATTAAAAATACACAGGCACATCAAAAACAACAATAGGCAAAATCTTTTCATCAATACTTTTTTTAATAAACGTTCCATCTTTCATTCTAATATCACCTTTTGCCAGGACATCTGTCAATATAAAATCAGAATTAAATAGACAAAAGTCGGCATCAAATCCAACTCCGATTCTTCCTTTCTGCTTTAAAGAAAGATTCTTTGCAGGATTTATCGTCATGACCTTGAAAGCGTCCGTAATGGATAATCCGCCATCGGTAATCAGCTTGATCACATTTTTCAGGTTCTTGTCAACGGGAGCCTTATAAAGATGAAAACTCCCATCTGCATTGTCTTTGGCCATGCTTGCATTGCCGTCACTGCTAAATGTGATTTGATCAATGGAAACCCCTTGTTCCAATGCATACAGAACCTGCCTGTATGGCTCATCAAATTTGGTGCCGCCGGTAGAAAGATCAATCATACCTCCAAGCTTGGCAAATTCAATGGCTTGTTCAAAAAGCGGTCTGGTCCGTCCAACATGTGTCGGGGACAGATGATGAGCAGGAATATGTTTGTTTTTTACCAAATCCAGAATCATGTCCATACGGCTTTCCATTGCTCCCAGATGAATGTGCAGAATACCACCCTTTCCTGTGGTGACACCGGCAACATGAACAGCCCTGAGCATCTTGAGCAATTCGTTCTCGGTAACATAGGCAGCCCGCTCATCACTGATGGCCGTTTTGCAACCAATAATCTCATTGACAAAAATCATATCCTCAAGTGCACTGTTTGTGATGCTCACAGGTGGATAGTCAAAGCTGCCTGTTAACATATAGGCGGAAAGACCTTCTGTTTGGAGCGCTTTGACTTTGGCATATAAAGATTGCAGGGTACGCATCACGCTGTCTGTACCCAATAGCCCGACCACCGTAGTGGTTCCACACCGGATCAGCTCTTCTGCATCAACTTCAGGAGTCATCGATGCATAGGCAAATTTTCCGCCACCACCAATAATATGGACGTGCTGGTCTATCAATCCTGGCAAAACATACTTTCCTGCGGCATCAATCTCTTCCACATCGATAACATCGATGTGCATATTGTTTTCAATGGCCAGAATCTGTTCGCCACCCACCAACAGGTCTTTTTTGCCCAGGTATTCGGGTGCGTAGACCTCTGCGTTTTTTATTAGTTTAAGTGTCATGTTACAAGCTTAAAGGATAAATTGTAAAAACAGCATCAGCACCAAGACCGAAATCATAGGGATCAAATTTCGCTTGGCCACCTGAGCCGGTGAAATTCCTGCAATCTCTGCCGTTGCTATTACTATGGCAGCAATGGGCGAAGTTGCCCTGCCCAGGCTGGAAGAAAGTTGCATGGGCAAAATGATGCCTGCACTGTCCACTCCCATTTTCATAGCAATTCCCGGTACCAACGGCCCAAACGAAAAGAAAGAGGCATTACCGCTACCCATCAGTATGGATGCTCCAAAAATCAATACGGTCATGACGATCCCGATGCCGGCAACTCCGAAACCAAAGGCTTGCGATGCAGAGACCAGACTGTTAATGAACCCCAGGCTTATCAGTCCCAACGAAAACAATTCTGCCGAGATGATCAAGGTGATCACCGAAGCAAAAACTTTGCCCATACCTTCCCAGAACACTTTCAAAGAACCAACAACCGCCATGATATCCCTTTTCTTAATCATTTCAAAAATCATGGCTACAAAAAGGCACAAAATCATGGCAGTTGTTGTGTTCAGGTTGACTGGTGGATTGATGAACGAAAAAAGTTTGGAAAAAACGATCAATAAGATCAATGGCAATACCGGAAGAATTGCATAGATCAAAGGCGCTCTCAAGGCTGTATGTTTTATTTCAACAGCTTCGGCCACATGATGCTCTTTCTTGTCAAAATACCGGTTAACAAAATAGAAAAGGATAGCCATAAAAATGGTCAAAGGTATGGCCAAAGGCAACTGGTCGTTTATAAAGTAGTGCACATTAGACTTTCCGATCAGTTCTGACGCTCTTGCCGTATTGGCCGACGAAGGTCCCATATCGAAAACAGTGCATGCCGTTATCACAGAAACGGCAGAGGTCTTGCTTACACCCAGACTTACCAGGACGGGAAAGATGGATGCAATCAGCAACAAGCCTAGTCCCGTAGCAGAGGGTGTCGTGATAAATAAAAGCTGTCCTACCGGAATAACAAGCGAAGCAAGTACATACGGATACTTTTTGAAAATGGAAAGCGGCCTCATGGAAACATACACCAGCGATTCGCTGGCACCAATATGTTTCATATAGGCCACATAGCCACCGATAGTCATGATCATAAGCCCAACCTCAGCCCCTTTTGCACTAAGTAATTCCGTGATTTGCTCAAAAAAATTAAAAAAAGTAAGGCCTGTTGGTTCTTTCAGTTTTGGCATATCCATTCCCAGAGCCAAAGCCACAGCCATCATCAGCAATCCGCTGATAAGCAATACCGCCTGTGGGTTGAATTTTCTGTACAGCAGTACCGCCACTATGAAAATAAAAATCAAACTGAAAATAATTCCGGCAATATACATGGTCTCGATTCAAGATGTGCAAAAAACAAAGCTTTTCCCAATTAGGTTTGCGAAGTAATCGAGATTATCGCTACTTTTACCATACCAATTACATTTATTATTGCATACCAAAATGGAAAACATACAGAGCCGAATTGTAAAGGTTTACGAAGAAATCAGAATTAACGAAAAGGGGAAAGGTCATGGTTTTAAGATATATCAAACGATCCATCAGGTTATTAAGAATTTAATTCTTTGCAAGAGCTTGCCGGCAGAAACACTCTTGCCTCCCACAAGGATACTGGCTGCGGGGCTAGGGGTCTCCCGCAGTTCCGTCATCAAAGCCTACGAAATGCTCACGATGGATGGCCTCCTGGAATCCACCCAAGGTTCAGGACATCGGGTTAAAAACCAGCTTAGTCCGAATCTGTCAACGAAGCCCACTGTTTTGGATCCATCCCGGTATCCTGCTATTTCGGAAACGGGCAGATCTTTCCAAAAAAACGATCGGATTCTGGACGATTTTGGAAGTAGCAGACTCGCCTTTCGCCCGGGGGTGCCTCCGCTCGATATTTTCCCTGTAAACCAGTGGAAAAATCTGACCAACAACTATTGGCAATTTGTCAAGACATCTTCACTCGATTATTCCCCATCTTCGGGGACAGCACAACTCAAGAAAACATTGGCCAATTACCTGAACCTGAGCAGAAATATTCAATGCGATCCAAGACAAATCATCATTGTTTCCGGTTCGCTCCAATCACTCTACCTGATCGGAAGCATTCTGCTTGACCCTGGCGACTGCATGACCCTGGAAAACCCCACTTTTCCGAACGTCATCTCCATTTTTAAGGGGCTCAGGGCCAACATCCAAACAGCCGGTATCGATTCAAACGGCATCCAGATTCAGGATCTGGTTAAGCCGGAGCACCTTCAGTCCAAGATCATCCATACAGTGCCTTCCTGTCATTATCCAACAGGAGTAAGAATGAGCCTTGAGCGCAGGCATGAATTACTTGAATGGGCCAGCCGGAATAAAACCATCATTATCGAAAACGATTACGAGCACGATGTTAACAATCACAAAGACTTTTTACCGTCCCTGTTCAGTCTGGACCAGGAACAAAGGACCGTTTTTCTGGGCACATTCAACCGTTTGCTACATCCTTCCATCCGTCTGGGCTATATGGTTGTACCCTTCTACTTGCTCAATTCGGTTGAAACATTGCTTCGACATTCTCACCGGTTTGTTACATCGTCTATCCAGGTGGTTCTAAGTCAGTTCATAGAGAAAAATCTCCTTTACCGGCACATCGATCACGTCATTGAAGTTGCAGAAGAACGCAAGAAAATTTTCACAGAAGTGTTCGATGATTCATTCAGAGAATATCTCAAAATCGAAAACAGCAAAACCAGAAGCCTGCACATTCTGGCTAAACTTGTTCCTGAACTTAACGACAGAAATGTTGTTGACTACATGGCCAAAAACAACATCATCGCCCATCCCTACAGTAAGTGCTTTGTGAATGGTAAAGCAGAACAAGGTCTTATATTCGGATATTCCTCAGTTACCCCACCTATCATCCGGCAGAAAATTACAGAAATGAAAAGACTGTTTCAAAACGGGTTCAATTTATGAAAAGGTCAGGGCCTGAGCCGCCTTGCCTGTATGAAGTTTTCCCTTTTCATACACTAGTTTTCCGTTCAGGAATGTTTTGATGACGTTTGAATGAAAATGCTGGCCATCAAAGGGAGACCAGGCGCATTTGGACAGAATCTGTTTTCCGGAAAGCGTCCAGTTATCTTCGGGGTCAATCAGCACCAAATCGGCATGGTAGCCCACACGGATAAAGCCACGCTTATCCACACGGTAAAGTTCAGCGGGAGCATGGCACATTTTTTCTACAACCTTCTCTTTGGTAAAAACACCCTGATGCGCCAGTTCCAGCATCAGCGGCAAGGAAAACTGCACAGAAGGCGAACCGGAAGCAGCGGTAAGACAGTTGCCCTGTTTTTCAGACCATAAATGAGGAGCGTGGTCCGTGGCAATGACGTCCAGACGATTTCCGGCAACGGCTGCCCGAAGAGCCTCCCTATCCTGAAGCGTTTTAATGGCGGGATTGCACTTAATGGCATTCCCAAGCCGTTCATAATCACTGTCATCAAACCATAGGTGAGAGACACAGGCTTCAGCTGTTATCCTTTTTTCCGATAAGGGCTTGTCTTCAAACAGGCTCAGCTCTTTTTCCGTAGTAACGTGCAACACATGAAGCCTGGCATTGAAGCGGACAGCCATCTCCACCGCACTGGCGGACGACGCGTAACAAGCTTCTGCACTGCGTATAAGCGAATGGTATCTGAGCGGCAGGTCTATTCCGAATTCTTCCGTGTACCTGGTTTTATTGGCCTGAATAAGGGCTTCCGATTCAGCATGTACCGCTATGATGGAAGGAATACTGCGAAAAATGGCCTCAAGGGATTCCCTGTTTCCAACCAGCATATTTCCGGTGGAAGAGCCCATAAAGACCTTTACTCCACATACCCGTGAAAAATCAGCTTTTTCAAGTTCGGAAAGATTGTCGTTGGTCGCACCCAAATAAAAAGCAAAATTAGCGTAAGACTTTTCAGCAGCCAATTCCATCTTCTCTTTCCAAGCCTGAATGGTCGTGGTTTGAGGCAACGTGTTGGGCATATCCATAAAAGAAGTGACGCCACCCGCCAAAGCGGCCTTTGATTCCGTTGTCAGGTCGGCCTTATGGGTCAGTCCCGGATCCCGGAAGTGTACATGGTCGTCTATAACACCTGGTATCAGCCATTTGCCTGAGGCATTCTCCACCTTGCAGGAAGAGAGAACAGATTCAGGAACTTCACCTTCAAATATTTCAGATATAAGACCGCTTTCTATCAACACAGAACCGATAAAAGAGGTTCCTTCATTGATAATTAAAGCATTTTGGATGAGTAAAGACATTAATACCCTTATTTTTTATGGGGATATTTTCTGAACCAGCTTCTGCAGGTCATTTTGATGACACCAAAAACAGCCTCGTTGAAAATTCCGCCGTTCATTTTAGAAACACCTAGCTCTCTGTTGCAAAATATAATGGGCACTTCCCGAATGTCAAAACCACACTTCCATGCAGTAAATTTCATTTCTATCTGGAAGGCGTAACCTTTAAAACGAATTTTATCCAGCTCGATGGTCTCGAGCACTTCCCGGCGATAACATTTGAAACCGGCGGTAGTGTCAAAGATTTTCATGCCTGTGACCAAACGTACATAGGTAGAAGCAAAATAGGACATCAGCACACGGCCCATAGGCCAGTTTACCACGTTCACCACATTATTCACGTAGCGGGAACCGATAGCGACATCGCCACCCTGCTCTGCACAAGCCTTGTACAAATGAAGTAAATCTTTGGGATTGTGGGAAAAATCGGCATCCATTTCAAAAATGTAGTCGTATTTATGTTGCATAGCCCACTGAAAACCTGCAATATAGGCTGTTCCCAAGCCAAGTTTTCCCTTGCGCTCAACCATATTCAGCGAATCGGCATACTCCTTTTGAAGCGACCTGACAATATCGGCTGTACCATCAGGCGAGCCATCATCAACAATCAGTATATCAAATGCTTTAGGCAAATCATATACCGCACGGATAATCAACTCTATATTCTCTTTTTCGTTGTAGGTAGGAATGATTACGACGGAATCGGAAGTCATGCTATTTGGCTTTTGTTTTTAACGAAACAAAGATAAGTCTTTATTTTTTTACCCTCGGAATATTATCGGGAGATATTTTATAATTTTGCAGCGATTTAAACTTCTTTACGATTTTAGAGTTTTGGAAATAGGTAATTTACGTCAACTCTATCAAAAGCACCCGCAACTGAATGCGGGCAAATTGGTATTGTCAGAAACGAACGATAGTTTGTTTCTGGATGGGCTGACCGGTTCAACGGTAGGTCTTAGCCTCGCGGAACTGTTCGAGGGGACAACGCGCGATTTTGTTCTTGTACAGGACGATGCAGAACTTGCTGGCTACCTCTATCACGACATGGTGCAGTTGCTCGGTCCCGAAAAAGTTTTTTATTATCCGGCCAGTTTTAAGCGGTCACTCAAATACGGACGAAACGATCCGGGCAACACCATCCTGCGCACCGAAGCACTCAGCGCTTTACGTCAGAACAGGAATATCGTATTGGTGACATACCCGGATGCACTGCTGGAAAAAGTAGTGGCCGTCGGAGAATTGAACGAAAAAACGCTCGACCTCCATACCGGCGAACAGATTGACACCCGTTTTGTCATTGAATTGCTCTCCACTTTCGGCTTTGAACGGGTGGACTATGTTTACGAGCCAGGCCAGTTTTCGGTTCGTGGAAGCTTGATCGACGTTTACTCCTGGAGTCACGAACTCCCCTACCGCATCGACTTTTTTGGAGACGAAGTGGAAAGCATCCGCACCTTTGATATCGAAAACCAGCTATCGAAGGAACAAGTATCCGAAATCCACATCATTCCCTTCACCAGCGAAGAAAAGGAAATGGTTGTTCCATTCACCGATTATCTCCAGAAAGAGGCTATACTCGCCTTCTCGGATTTCAGCTACACCTGCGCCAAACTCAGGCAACTAGCCGAGGATGTCACAGATCTATCCGAGGACAAACTGCTGAACGACATCGAATTCGCACACAAAGCCAGGGCTTTCCAATGGATTGAGTTCGGACGGAAAGCCAACAGCCACAAACACGCCACACTGTCTTTTACGACCTCCCCACAAGATGTCTTCAATAAAAATTTCGAACTGGTCAGCCAGGCATTTCACCGTTACACCGACATGGGCTATGAGATATACATTCTCAGCGACAGCCCCAAACAGATCGAACGTCTTCAGACCATATTTGAAGACAGAGAAGACAAAATCAAGTTCACTCCCCTTCTCAAGACCCTGCATGAAGGTTTCATGGACCATGAACTCAAGATCGCCTGTTTTACCGACCATCAGCTTTTTGAACGTTACCATAAATACAACCTGCGTTCCGAAAAGGCAAGAAACGGCAAACTTGCCCTCAGTCTCAAAGAACTTGTTCAGTTTCAGTTTGGTGACTACGTGGTACACATCGATTATGGTGTAGGACGCTTCGCCGGGCTTTTCCGAACCGAAGTGAACGGCAAGATGCAGGAAGTCATCAAGATCGTTTATAAGGACAACGATACCATCTTTGTCAGCATTCACAACCTGCACCGCATTTCCAAATACCGCGGCAAGGAAGGTGAAGAGCCACATATCAACCGTCTGGGCAGTACCTCCTGGGCTTCTCTTAAGGAACGCACCAAAAAGAAAGTCAAAGACATTGCCCGGGACCTCATAGCCCTTTACGCCAAACGAAAGGATGAACAGGGCTTCTGTTACAGTCCGGACAGTTTCATGCAGCAAGAGCTGGAGGCATCCTTTGCCTACGAAGACACCCCCGACCAAACCAAGGCAACCCTCGATTTTAAAAAAGATATGGAGAGCACACGGCCTATGGACAGGCTTATTTGCGGAGATGTGGGTTTCGGGAAAACGGAAATAGCTGTTCGGGCTGCCTTCAAGGCCGTAACCGACAACAAACAGGTAGCCATACTGGTTCCAACCACCGTTCTAGCCCTTCAACATTACAAGACTTTCAAGAAAAGACTGGAAGAATTTCCCGTAAAAGTAGATTACCTGAGCCGTACCCGAAAATCAGCCGATGTCAAAACACTCCAAAAAGAGCTTGAGGAAGGACAAGTCAATATCATCATAGGCACGCACAAGCTCATCGGAAAATCCGTCAAATTCAAGGATCTGGGTTTGCTTATCATCGATGAAGAACAAAAATTCGGCGTCAGCACCAAAGAGAAACTCCGGCAGATGAAGGCAAACGTAGACACACTGACTATGACCGCAACGCCTATTCCCCGAACTCTCCAGTTCTCACTGATGGGCGCCCGCGACCTGAGTATCATTTCCACGCCCCCACCCAACCGCTATCCCATCCAGACAGAAGTCAACACTCTGAACGAAGACTTGCTCAAAGAAACCATAGAATACGAGCTTGGCCGGAGCGGACAAGTCTTTCTAATCAACAACAGGGTGCAAAACCTTCCCGAAATAGAAGCTATGGTACACCGTGCCGTTCCCGGAGTGCGTACCGTCATCGCTCATGGTCAAATGGAAGGCGACAAGCTGGAAAAAATCATCATGGACTTTATGGATTACGCTTACGATGTCCTTATCTGTACAACCATCGTCGAATCCGGCATAGACATTCCAAACGCCAACACCATCATCATCAACAACGCTCATCAATTCGGGCTCAGCGACCTACATCAACTTCGTGGCCGCGTAGGCAGAAGCAACCGCAAGGCTTTCTGCTACCTGCTTGCACCACCTTTAAACACCCTGACACCAGAAGCCAGAAGACGCCTTCAGGCCATCGAGAATTTCTCCGACCTGGGCAGCGGTTTCAATATTTCCATGCAAGACCTCGACATCCGTGGTGCAGGGAATATGTTGGGCGCAGAGCAAAGCGGATTTATAGCCGATTTGGGCTATGAGACCTATCAGAAAATTCTGAACGAAGCTGTCCAGGAACTCAAGGACGAAGAGTTTTCCGACCTATACGCAAACGAAGAACATGCGGCTGACAGCGAAGGCAACCAGACTTTTGTTGCAGATTGTTCGGTCGAATCCGACCTGGAACTGATGTTTCCCGACTCGTATGTCCCTGGCGCATCGGAACGCATGAGCCTTTACCGTGAAATGGACAATCTGGAATCCGAAGCAGACATTAAGGCCTTCGAGATCAGGTTGACAGACCGGTTCGGCCCCATTCCAAAAGTTTCTGCCGAGCTCATCGAAGTTGTCCGCCTGCGTCGTATCGCCAAAAATCTGGGGATGGAAAAAGTGGTACTCAAGAACGGGCAAATGTTCTGTTATTTTGTATCCAACCAAAATTCCACTTTCTACCAGTCTCCCGTCTTTGACGGAATCATCCGGTATGCCCAGAATAATATGAGAAACACCAAATTGCGCGAACAGAATGGCAAGCGTTCGCTCGTCATCAAAAACGTTGAAAACATCGAAAATGCTCTTGTTCAACTCAAATTAATGCAGTAAATTTGCGCGTCATTCATGAGTTCTGACTGTAGAACCCAATATTAGTGTAAACAATTTCTTCAAAAATGATAAAACTTAGCTTCCCCGATGGTTCCGTTCGGGAATATCCGAAAGGAACAACCGCATACCATGTGGCTGAAGGCATTAGCCACCGCCTGGCACAAGATTGCTTAGCCGCCTCTTTCAACGGCGAAACCATTGAAATGAATCGCCCGATAACCACAGATGGCACCATCCAGCTGTTAAAGTGGGAAGACGAACAAGGCAAACATGCATTCTGGCATACTTCTGCACACCTTTTGGCTGAAGCCCTTCAGGAAATGTACCCGGGCATACAGTTTGGTATCGGACCGGCCATTGACAACGGTTTCTATTACGACGTCGATCCGGGCGAAACACCTATCAAAGAGTCAGACCTGGCCGATATCGAAGCCAAGATGACTGAACTTGTTTCCAGAAAAGAAGCGGTTATCCGTGAAGATATTTCAAAAGATGCCGCCCTGAAGATGTTCGGGGATCGTGGCGAGACTTACAAAACGGAACTGATCTCGGAACTGGAGGACGGTACCATTACAACCTACAACCAGGGTAGCTTCACAGACTTATGCCGTGGTCCTCACCTTGTCAATACAGAGCCCATCAAGGCCATCAAGCTGCTTTCCGTTGCCGGAGCTTACTGGCGTGGAGACGAACACCGCAAGCAGATGACCCGTATCTACGGAATCACCTTTCCAAAGAAGAAGATGCTTGACGAATACCTGGTACTCCTCGAAGAAGCCAAAAAACGTGACCACCGTAAAATCGGCAAGGAACTCGAACTCTTTATGTTCAGTGAAATGGTCGGCAAAGGTTTGCCCATCTGGTTGCCTCGTGGTACAGCCCTTCGCCTGCGTCTGGAAGATTTCCTGAAGCGCATCCAGAAAAAATTCGGATACCAGCAAGTGATGACTCCGCACATCGGCCGCAAGGAGCTTTATGTAACATCCGGCCACTGGGCAAAATACGGTAAAGACTCTTTTCAGCCTATTCACACCCCCGAAGAAGGAGAAGAATACCTGCTCAAACCCATGAACTGTCCTCACCACTGCGAAATTTACAAAGTGGCTCCCCGCTCCTACAAGGATCTTCCACTTCGTTTTGCTGAATTCGGTACCGTTTACCGCTACGAACAGAGCGGCGAACTTCACGGCCTTACCCGTGTACGCAGCTTCACGCAGGATGACGCTCATATTTTCTGCCGTCAGGATCAGGTAAAAGACGAATTCCTCAAGGTCATGGACATCATCTTTATCATTTTCAACGCACTTGATTTTGATAAGTTTGAAGCTCAGATTTCACTTCGTGACCCAAAAAATACAGAAAAATACATCGGTAGCGACGAAAACTGGGAAAGATCGCAGAACGCCATCATCGAAGCTTGCCAGGAAAAAGGTCTGAAAACGACCATCGTTGAAGGAGAAGCCGCATTCTACGGCCCAAAACTCGACTTCATGGTCAGAGATGCGATTGGTCGCAAATGGCAGCTTGGCACGATTCAGGTAGACTACAACCTTCCGGAACGTTTTGAACTGGAATATACAGGAAGCGACAACCTCAAACATCGTCCGGTCATGATTCACCGTGCTCCTTTTGGTTCCATGGAACGTTTTGTTGCCGTACTTATCGAACATACCGCCGGCAAATTCCCGCTGTGGCTTACTCCCGACCAGGTAGTTATCCTGCCTATCAGCGAAAAGTTCAACGACTATGCAAATTCTGTTGCAGAATATTTGAACGACAACGACATTCGTGCCGTCGTCGACAGCAGAAACGAAAAAATCGGCCGCAAAATCCGTGATAACGAGCTCAAACGTATCCCGTACATGCTCATCGTAGGAGAGCAAGAAGCAGAAAAACAAGAAGTTTCTGTAAGAAAACAGGGTGAAGGCGATAAAGGTTCAATGAAATTTACTACCTTTGCCGAACTTTTGACTCAAGAAGTTGAAAAAATGATTAATTCCTGGAAGTAATTTTGATAGTCAAACATATAACTAAACGAGGATCTAAAACATCTGAATGAAGAACGATGATATAAAAATGCAGTACCGGATCAACGAACGTATCCGTGTAAAAGAAGTCCGTTTGGTCGGCGATAACGTAGAGCAAGGAGTCTTCACCATACAGGAAGCTCTTTCAATGGCCGAACAAAAACAACTGGACTTGGTAGAAATATCGCCAAAAGCTGTGCCCCCCGTCTGCCGAATATGTGAATATCAGAAGTTCCTGTACCAACAGAAAAAACGTCAAAAGGAACAAAAGGCCAAGGCCACCAAGATTATTCTGAAAGAGATTCGTTTCGGACCTCAGACAGACGATCACGACTACAACTTCAAGCTTAAACACGCCAAATCGTTTTTGGAAGAAGGGTCAAAGGTCAAAGCTTATGTGTTTTTCAAAGGTCGCTCCATCCTGTTCAAGGAACAAGGCGAAGTATTGTTACTCCGTTTTGCCAACGACCTGGAAGATTATGGAAAAGTCGAGAGTATGCCTGTTCTCGAAGGGAAGCGCATGATTATCATGCTCGCCCCCAAGAAGAAGGTAGCTCCTGCTAGTAATAAACCAAATACAAACTCTAAAACTGAGCAAGATGCCAAAGATGAAAACTAATTCCGGTTCCAAAAAGAGGTTTACCCTTACCGGAACAGGTAAAATCAAACGTAAACACGCTTTCAAAAGTCATATTCTGACCAAGAAGACGACCAAACAAAAACGTAACCTTACCCACATGGGCATGGTTGACAAAACTGACTTGAACAACGTTAAGTTGTTGTTGGGAATGAAATAACCCGCAAATCAGAAACAATTACAACTCATTTTTAACCGAATGTCCTAGCAAACAAAGATCATCCGAAAAGATGACGCTAACATTCAAAAAAAAGAAACAAAATGCCTAGATCAGTCAATCACGTTGCCTCAAGAGCAAGAAGAAAAAAAGTTTTATCCTTAACCAAAGGATATTTCGGTTCAAGAAAAAATGTTTGGACAGTTGCCAAGAATACTTGGGAAAAAGGTCAACAGTTTGCATACCGCGACCGTAAAGTTAAAAAGCGCGCATTCCGTGCATTGTGGATTCAACGTATCAACGCTGGTGCACGCCTGGAAGGCATGTCTTACAGCCGTTTGATGGGTGCTTTACACAAAGCCGGCATCGAAATTAACCGTAAGGTTCTGGCCGATTTGGCAATGAACGAACCTGCAGCTTTCAAAGCCATCGTTCAACAAGCCAAAAACGCTTAACCCCGCCTTTTAAAAGTACTTGAAACCCCGAAGAAATTCGGGGTTTTCCCGTTAATATAGGGCCTAAAACTTGCATTTGAACGATTTTATATATATATTTGTGTTATAGAAGTCGTGTCAACATTGATTGGTAGACTCATCAAATTATTCAAGAACACCGAGACATTGCTCAAGTCAAACAATGGCGGGCCGCACCTCGAGAGAGTCGCCTCTGGCGCAGCGGATTACAAAGGTAGCTTGGCGCTCAAATCCTGTCAAACGGAGTTTCACAAATCTCATTGATGCGGCTTCTTCCCATAACAAAGCCCTCTATCCGTCAAGGTTAGAGGGCTTTCTGTATAAAGTACGCTTTTTTCAATAAATTATTTATACATTGTAACGGAAAAGCAAATACCGATCAAGCATCCATCCATGATACGAATTCCCCTGTTGTTAACCTTGCTGTTTTTTTTCAGCCACGCATCCTATGGTCAAAATGCAGACATCAAACTGCTGCGCGAGATAAACCTGAATAGAAACAAATCACTTGACGGCACCTTCAAGATCATCACCAAGACATCTCCTTACATTTCCGTCGCCCTTCCCATAAGTATGTTGGGAATCGGACTGGTCGAGAACGATTCCACACTGGCACGTAAAGCCATTGTCATAGGCACCTCTGTTGTTGCCGCAGGAATCATCACCCAGGTTATGAAAAAATGCATTAACCGCACAAGGCCTTTTGTCACCTATCCGGACATTGAATGCATGACTTCGGCAGGTAGTGCGTCCTTTCCTTCAGGACACACCTCGGATGCTTTTTCTCTGGCTGCATCCTTAAGCATGGAATATTCCAAATGGTATGTAGTGGTGCCATCCTATGCCTGGGCAACAACGGTGGCCTACTCCCGCCTACATCTGGGAGTACACTATCCTTCCGATGTTCTTGCCGGTGCAGCTATTGGCATAGGCAGTGCATACCTCTGCCACTATCTGAACAAAAAGCTGTTCAAACAGACCAACGTTGTCAAGTGGTTACCCTATCGGTAAGGGTTCCTCACTCTTTTTTCTTAAGTTGTTTCTGAATTTTTCGGATGGCCGATTCGATGGATTTTTCAGGCTCTATCACATTGTAATCGCCCCAGAATTCAGGATCAGCAAAGCCGACGGCTTCATCCGCCACAATGGTTGAAACCTTGAGCCTGTCTTTACGCTTGAGCCACTTATTCTCCACATCCGAAGAGCTCCAGTCTGTCACGGCCATTTCCATCATGGATTCGTAAACAGTATCAAACCATTTCTTTTTCCAGTTGACACGAATGTCTAGTTCCACACGGGCATAATTCATGTACCATTTCCCATCTTTTTCGACATAATCGATGTGACAGTTTGACTTCGTGGGATATACAGTCGCATTGTAGGGTTTCTTACGGATAAAAAGTTCAGTGGCGGCATCCCTATTCTCTATGTTGACGCTAAAATCCACACTTACCAACGCCAGGGTCTGCGCATCGATATAAAGCTTACCGTAATACAAGGGATCCACAAAGGTCGGAGACTGCTTGAAATTCACAACATAGATACTTCTGTCATCCACACGGGTGAAGCGGTCAAAAGAGAATACATAATTGGTGAGCATTCTGTCCGTAAAAAAATCATCCGAATTTTTCATAACATCGGCCAACAGGGTATTGTACGGTCCGCCCATCAATTTAAAAACCAGGGTATCCAGCTTTTGATAATCGGTGTTCTTACGAACCTTGTATAATGCCGCAAAATCGGTTTTCGGAGAAGTATAGGGATATTTGTAGATGTCAACAACCGCTTCCTGAAGAGAGACGTAAGACCTTCTCCTTTTGATGGTTTCTCTGTAGAAAGCCGTCATAATAGCAGGATCAGACAAATAGTTGGTGCCTTTTTTCTTGAGTACTGCTTCCACAAGAGAAGCCGCATCACTGAAAACCACACTGATTTCTGGCAACAATACCGGTAAGCCTTCCATATCTATACGGTTCATTTCTGAATGAAGATCGGAAATAGGTAATGTTTTGTTCAGATATCCAAGGAAAGAGATCACAATAGAACCCGTGGACAAGGCCTTAGGTACCTTGAGAGAAAAAGTTCCCTCACTATTGGTCACTGTCGATATATTGGATCCTTTCAGGGATATGGAAGCGAAAGCAAGCGGATCCTTACTGGTTCGATCCACCACGACTCCTTTATACAGGACAAATGCACTTGAATCAGGAGTTGCTGAAACGGATGCAGAAGCCGGCTGTATACTCAAAGCCATTACGTATACACCTATCAGGGCAAAAGAAATACGGAGAGAAATACGCAGAATAGATTTCATAGCTTTCATAAAGTTAAGTAATAACTACATCTACAATAGGCTAATAGGCCATCCGACCCGGAGAAGACCTGGTACAGCTACTTTTTATCGTTGAGCGGGTCAAAGATATCGGGGCGATAGCTGAAAATCAGCGTTGACAATCGTTTGTCATACCCCATCACAGGGGCAATGACCGTTATCAGGCTGTCTTTACCATTCAAAAGAACAGTCGTGTCAGCGTCAAGAGCTTTCAATATTTCCTTGTCCTCCACCATCCGGCCTTCCGATTGTTTGTTGGTCGACAATTCCACAAAGCCATCCGGTCTCACCAATTGGATGTACTGAAATTTTCCTTCCTTCACAAGATTGGTGATCAGGAGATCCACCTGCCCCGGATTTCCCCGAAGCATCTCAGCGCGAATACTCCATACCAACGGCTTGGAAAAGAGTTTCAACATCCTTTGGTCGGTTTCCAGTAACTGCACGTTTGCAGCCTTGACTACGGCTTTCCTTTGAAAGTTTCCTTCCACTTCTTTCCAGAAATAAACGACGAAAACCACCAGCAAACCACATAAAACGGTGGTCAGCAACGGATGCTTTCTGACAAATTTCGAAAATGCAGAGGGTTTCTTCACATTCGGTTCCATGGGAGTGCCATCTGCATTCACCATCACTTCTTTTTCTTTTTTCATCCGATTTTTCGTAAAAACTATTTAAGAATATCCTCATCCGTGAGCGGAGCATACGGACCATCTTTGGTTTCATAAATGATGCTCCCGGATTCCAGTACTTCCAGCGAATGCCATTGTCCTACCGGAATGTTCAGGCCTACTTTATCACCTGCGGCATCAAGCATCACCGATTCTGTTATTTCGCGTTTATCGTTGTAAAACATCACCTTAAGCCGGCCACGAAGCAATACATAGGTTTCAGCGGTGTGCCTGTGACGATGTACCGGCATAACCGTACCAGGCTCCAATGCATTCAACAAGCGCTGTGAGAAAGAGGCATCCCCCTCGTGAAAATTGAAATTCATGCGCAACCTCGGGCTATTTTGGGCTTGTTCCGAAACTCGATCCAACAATGCTTTGTCTATAATTTGCATCCTTCCTGACTTTTTAAATTTTGAATTCCGAGATCGATTTAGACAAACCGTCAACGGCGGAAACAGGCATTTTGTCTATGCCCAGGGCTATCTTGATCTTCTCGTTGCTAACAACAAAGTTAGTACATAATTTCTGATATCGGTAATCGTCGAAAAAGCCTTTGAAAAAAGTGCAGATATCAGCCACAAACCGGATTAAGGACTTATTTACATTAAGAATCCTTGGCTTTTTGTTCAGCACCGAACACATAATCTCATAAACCTCACGTACGGAAAGGTATCCATCATCCGCCACATTGTAAATACCGGAGGGGATATCGGCCGATACCAGTTTTTTCATGACAAAACACAAATTGTCCATCGTGGTAAAAGAACGCTTGCATTCAAATTTGCCAAAAGGAAAAGGATAACCATTTTTCACCCACCGGTACAGTATCCTCATATTTTTGTTGCCCAGATCTCCATTCCCATGAACAATGGTCGGACGTAACACATAAACATTCTTATCCACCACGTACTGGTTCAGTATGTATTTCTCAGCCAGCAATTTGCTTTCGCCCAATGAACCGAAAGGATTCGGCTCCATATCTTCCGTCAGCGCTTTCTTGTCGACCTTGTCAGCAGCCGCTTTTACCGAACTGAAAAAAATAAATGTTTTTGCCGAAGATCTTACAAAAGAGCCGAAAACAGCTCTGGTAAAACCGGCATTTGATTTGAAATACTCAAAAGCATGGCTCAAATCATGGGTCTCCACCGATTTTCCAGCCAAATGTATTACCACATCAACAGGAGGTATATCTGCAATTTCAGAAAGAGTAAACACGCGTTCAACGCCATCGTATCTGGAGACTACAGAATCCAGACCGTAAATGGTATGTTCAGCCTTCAAACTCCTGACCAGAGATGAGCCCACATATCCACTAATGCCAGTTATCAATATTTTCATCTTGTAGTCGTTTAATGCCAATCAATCACATAATTGACAAAAAGTTATCTGCGTCAAACTTAAAGATAAATTTCAGAAATAACAATTTTGCAAGCTCATTAGTTCTTATTTTATCTTTAATTATCTTTGTACAAACAAATCCAAGATGTCACAAACAGAATATTTCCCCATTGTTGACGAAAACGGAAGCGTCACCGGCAAATCAACCAGAACCGAATGCCATTCCGGATCCTTCCTGCTGCATCCGGTCATTCACCTGCATGTATTCAATTCATCGGGTGCGCTATACATGCAAAAACGTTCCATGGACAAGGACATTCAACCCGGTAAATGGGATACCTCCGTTGGCGGTCATGTAGATTATGGAGAAGACGTTCCCGAAGCTCTTAAACGCGAAGTCAGGGAAGAACTGGGCATCACTTGTTTTAAGCCCATTAAGGCATTTCATTATCCATTCCGTTCAGACAGAGAATATGAGCTTGTCAATACTTATTACACGGTCTATGACGGCCCGATAACTCCAGACCCGGTAGAAATATCCGAAGGGAAGTTCTGGGAAATCACCGAAATCGAAGAAAATCTGGGCAAAGGCGTATTCACACCCAATTTTGAAGTTGAATTTCAGCGACTTACACAATACTTAACCTTACCATTATGAAACTAGCACTTTTACCGTTCCTTTTCGCAGCCTGTTCCTTCAACTGCCTGGCAGGCGATTATCAACTTAAATGGCAAGACAATTTTGACGGAAGCGCCCTCGACGAATCCAGAAACTGGAGCATAGAAGTAAATGGTGACGGAGGCGGAAACAGTGAATTACAATACTACCGGCGTGAAAACATTTCAATAGGCAAAGAGCCCGTCACAGGAGAAAACTGTCTCATCATCACCGGCAAAAAGGAAAGCTACCTGGGCAAGACCTGTACTTCGGGAAGGCTCACCACCCAAAACAAGATGACTTTCCAATACGGCAAGCTCGAAGCACGCATCAAGCTTCCCAAAACAGCCAACGGACTCTGGCCGGCTTTCTGGCTGCTGGGAACAAACATCAGTACGGTTGGTTGGCCAAAATGCGGTGAAACTGACATTCTCGAAATGGGCAACGCTAACGGCATAACCAACGGCATCCAGGATAAATACTTCAACGGAGCCTGTCACTGGGGATATTATGTAAACAACTCCTACCCCAATTACGCCAAAGCAACCACCAGTGCCTACAGCCTGCAGGACGATTTTCACCTTTTCACCCTGATCTGGGACGCACAATCCGTCAAAATGTATCTTGACCTCGACAAATATCCAAGCGCCAGTCCCTACTACGAAATGGACATTACGCTCAAAACCACGGACAGGGATCCTTACTACTACTTCAACAAACCCTTTTTTGTTATATTCAATCTTGCCATCGGAGGCAACTTTACGCAAATCTGGGACATCAACAAAATAACTGCCCTGACGGGTGGGGATGCAAACATGTATATAGATTATATCCGGCTTTATCAAAAAGGCGATACCGGAGAATCCTTCACAGGCATACAGACAGCACTGAATGGAACCTCCTCAGGGACCATCCAACTCGTACCCAATCCGTCCAAGAATGAAGTCCGGATATCCGGTATCGAGAAGCCGTTCAAGATTACAGTGTACAACGCCAACGGTGCCCCAATGGAGGATTTGTCCGATGCGGAATGGATAGACACCTCCAAATTTCCCATGGGAGCCTACTACCTCAGGATAACAAACTCCATAGGGAAAATAGAGACAAAGAAATTTATTAAGGAATAAAATCGGGGAAGCTCATTTAACCCCGTTTCGGAGCTTTTCAAGCACACGACGGTTGGCGGCTTTACGGCCTGAGTCAAAAAACCAGCCATATTTCATGAAATAACGGCAAGCCGAAGAAAGAAAAACCCGGAACAACCTGGGACTTTTCCTTGCACCACGCCCATGGGAATGCACAATGCTCACCGAAGGGAAATAAAGGGCTCTATAATGTGCAAGCATTCTCCGGATAAGGTCGTTGTCCTCAAAATACATGAAGAAAGACTCGTCGTAAAGCCCGATCTTCTCCAAAGCGGCTACTCTTATAAAACTAAAACAACCGGAACCATTGGATATATCCATTTCACGGTCCAGGTATTTCCGAAGCGTATATCTCTCGCATCTGGCATTGAACAAGATTGCCAGAGGCTTCACCACCTTAATTGCCAGATCTACGGGTGCAGGCATGATCTTCGGTAAGATCTGATCGCTTCCGTCTTCGTTGAGAATTCTTGGCATCATCAGCCCCAAATCCGGTTCTTTGTCCATTTTGGCAGCCATAGCCTCCAGTATCTCATAGTTAAACGAGACATCCTCATTCATCACCAAATGATATTCGATCCCCGCAGCTATCGATTTCCGCAGGGCCAGATTGTGACCGGCACCGTAGCCCATATTGTTTCCGGAAACAACGTATTCAACCCCAAGATCCCTAAACCGTACATCCTGAACCGGAGTATTGTCCACCAAAAAGATCTTGTGAACCCAAGGCGATTTCCGGAGTTCGCTTACATCTGAAGCCACCCGGTCAAAATCCGGATAATACAGGACAATAGAAACGTTGATCTTTTTTTTCATTGAAAATATCGTCTTATTCAATACCAGCCATGAGTATCAAAAGCCTGTATACAAGATAGTATGCAACGGCGCAAACCAAGCATACATCCAGCAAAGAGGCGTGGTAGAGTCCCAGACTAACAAGTAAAGCCAACAGATAATAAGCCACCCTGAACCGGGCAAGTCTTGGCCTTAAATACTTCGAAAACACATCGGTGAATTGCGGATTTGCCACACGCTCCACAAAATTGATGACAGGATAGGCAACCATGGACACGATGAAAACCTCCGGCTCCATGGTACCCAGGAATAGAAACTGTACCGAAGTATATTTCAGTATAGCCAAAACAAGATGCAGTACCAGGTTCCACTTGTTTCTAAAGCTGTTATATACCAGAAAAACAGGAATAATCAGATGAACCACTCCAACAAATGTCCAGAAATTTCTGCCAGATCCAAGCACCGCAAACAACCCAAGACACAAGACCAGGTCTATAACCGATCTCAGCAAATAGACAGACCTTTTGTGCTGTTCGTAAAAAGACAACTCACCGTCATTCAGACGCAAGGTCGGTTTCTTTTCCTTTTTGATGGTCTCCGTATCGTTCTGAATATAACCAATTTCATAAAGGTTCTGTGTAATGACAAGTCCCAACAAAACGGCCAACAAGTGCGAAAAAGTGAAGTCCGTCTGCAACAGTGCAAAATAACCGGAAGGCAAAACCAGCATGAGAAAATACGAAAGCAGCCTGCCCCGTTTGGTCAGCTTGGCTCTGTTTGTGTATAAATATGGCAGATAAAAAAAACGATACATCCTAAACCTCCATGATATGAAAATAATTTAACTTGGCCTCCACGGCAAGCTGTTGCCATCTGGCTACCTGTTCATGCCTGGAAACAACCATTGATTCCACACTCTCTTTCAACAGTTTCCAATCCGAAAAATCATCCGTGATGGTTACATCAAAAGGCGTCTTAAATCCCATAGACATCAAATATTCGTATTTTCCGGACAACAAATCCGTACGGATCGAACCCATGCAAATACCCTCCTCGTAATTCAGCTCTGTCGCATAAACCTCCTGAATGCCTATCTTTTCAGCAATCGTCTTTGCAATAAAATCCAGCGTTGCCGAAACCAGCACGACACGACACCCCTCGGATAGATAATCCCTCACTTTCTGCAACACCTTTTTCCTTTCCAGGTGCACCAACACATCGTTGTAAAATGTATCCGCCTCGTGTTTCAATGTTTCCTCACTCAGCCCGCGCAGATGGCCCACCGCAAGCGCACGCGTCACGTCAGACCTCATCAAACTCATACAAGCTTTGTTAAAAGCCCTCCACATCAAAGTCTTCGAGAGCCTCCTGAAAAACAGGTAAGACCTGCTCTTGATGCAGAAATCCAGAAAATCAAACGTCGTGTTCGAATCGTAGAGCGTTCCGCAAATATCAATAATCACCATCTTTTCTTTCATAGCTACCGTTTATTTCGCCCCGTTTTCCATAAAAGCATCCAGTTCATTGTAAACCCATTGACTCCTCACATCGTAGCTTTCAATTCCGAACAACTGGTTGTCGTATTTTGTAAAGATGGAGGAATTGAGCGTCGCCACCTTTATCGTACAAAAAGCCAGGATTGCCAAAAATGCTATCAGCTTGTTTACAGCATCCCCGATCAGCGCAAAGAGCTCGGGATAGATAATCCAGTACGCAAAGACAAACAGCAACGATAAACGGTCCACTGCCACCGAGATCTCGGACAAAAAGAAAAACACTATGAAATATAACACATAAACGTTGATAAAGATCATGTTCCGCGCCTGTCGTTCTATGAGTTTCCGCTGAAAGAAAATCAACAGCAAGAAAGTGGCAACCCGCTCAATATATCCGATGCTGATGCCATAAGGTTTGCTGTACCAGTCAATGGCAAAATACAGCTTAATCTGTACCCCAAGACGTCCTCCAACCAAATCGGCAAAGGAAAGCATAAAAGGCTCAATATAGTTGATGTGAAGCAACGAAATCAGATTTCCAACCACAAAAATACTCCAGAGCAACCATTTTGGCCATTGTCTGTTCAAAATGAAATAAAGCGGCAAAAATACCACGGCACTCGAATGGAAAAACACCCCCAGTACATTAAGCCCCATATACGGCAAAATACGCCGCTCCTCCATATATTTCAGGGAAATAAGGAAAAGCAGTATGGCCTTCACATTCCTCATCAGATTTATCTCTATGAGCAAACCGCCCAAAGCCGTAAACAGAATAAAACTCAGCACATAATACGGTGAATAACGCCGGAAAAAGATGTCCAGCAAGAGAACATCCACCACCGTATTAAAAAACACCCAGGCGAAATAATCCGGAATAACCGACTTGAAAAGCAAGGTCCAATAAACAAACCCCATTTCCACCCCGGACTTGCCCATACCGACATCTGTCACAAAAGCATCCGAAAAATCCTGGCTAAAAACACTGGTCAAGCCCCCATCCCAAATGGTCGGTATCCTCTCAAACAGGGGATAATAGACCTGCCAGTCCGAATAAACAAATCCCCTCAAACCAAAAAAGAAAACAAAGCCGATCATCGCCGTCCAGCGAATAAACTTCGTCTCCCCGCCAAACTTGAGTTGCCTGAACTCGAGCAAAGCCAGAGTCACCAGAAAAACCAGGAATCCCAGGTAAGGCAGCGAATAAATGTAGCTTGTTACAGGCATGAGTATATTCAATCAACTATTTTCGGTGTCCAATAATTTGACAAACTTCGCATAAGCCACGTCCCAGGTAAAGTCCTGAATAAAATGATGGCCGTTTACAGCCAGTTTGCAACGTAAAGTATCGTTCTCTATCAACTCCGTCACATGAGCGGCCAAAGCTTCCCAATCGCCGGCGGGAGACACCAGAGCGGTCTCCCTGTTCCTGGCCATGGTCAGATACCCTCCGGCATCGGTGCACACCACGGCACAGCCGCAGCACATCGCTTCACCCACCGTTAAGCCAAAGCCTTCGCTACGACTTGGGGCCAAATAAATGGCCGCCTCATTGTACAAATCATTGAGCTTATAATCCCGGGGCTGACGGTAATAATCAATCCAACCGGGTAAACCGGCCGGTCTGGCAGGTGTGCCAAACCAAAGAGCCCTGAGTTCAGGATATTTTTTCCGGACCAGCTTCAAAGCCTCAAGCCCGTCATCGGCTCCTTTCTGTTTCCGTTTGTGATAAAGCAACATCACCAGATATTTGTTTCTGTGCTGTGGATCAATGGCCAAATTCAAGCCAGGACGGTCTATCCCGTTTTCTATCAGGACCGAATCCTCTTCGACAGCAGCGACCTGTTCCTGAAGCCAGGGAGAAACCGCCACCTTTCTCAGAGGATATTTCCAGGTTGCAACAACGGCATCCCTGCCCCATTGCCAATCTTCCAACGCCTGTATCAGGTAAAACTTTCCTTCAGGTCTAACTCCTTTAAGACGGTTCAGATAATCTGCCGTTTCCATGGCAGTAGCAAAATAGAGATCCGCCTGGGGCACTTGTTTTTCAGACAGCGAAAAGACAAAGTCCTCCCTGACACTTCCGCTCAACGGAAACCAGTTTCTAACACCCTTATGCCTGAAAAAAAGATGCCAGACAAAAAAGAAAAGCATCTTCAGTTTTCTTTTCAGCGAGCTTTTCCAAAAATAGACGAACGAAGGATAAACAAGACACACCTCATGTCCGTCAGCCACCAAACGATTGGCATATTCAAACACCACCTTGTAACCACCGACGGGCATTCCATGGTATTCCAGCATTAGGAAAGCAATGCGGTTTCTATACATAACGGTTCTTGTATTTGTGATAAAAAACGGCATCTTTCAGTTTCTGGGGAAGCAGTGCCTTTACAAACAGCCCAAGTTCGATTCGGAAAATACTCCACCGCATCAGCAGGATATTGTGCAGCGTTCCGCCATCTTTCTGTGCCGCATAGCGTTCCATTGTACTCTGGCGAAAATGTTGTAAAGTCTCTCCACGTTCCTGACTGAATGTGGAAATTGAAAGATCCAGATATTGAAAGACCCTGTTCTGATGGTAAAGTTTCAGCATCATATCGTAATCTGCCGCATACCTGTATTTTAGATCAAAGGGCATGGCCTTGATCCGCTCAGTCCTCACCAGACAGCTCTGATGGCAAAACACCATTTTCCGCTCCATTCTTGCCAGCGGCATAGGCGGAGTCTTCAATAGCACCTCCCCAAACTTGTACAGCGTATTGCCATAAATGACATCGGGAAAAAAATCCAAAATGCTTATTTTTTCGGCAATCCGGGACAGGACATTACTGTCACAGAACGTATCACCGCAATTCATGAAAAGGATGTATTGTCCGGAAGCAATCCCGATAGCTTTGTTCATGGCCTCATAAAGACCTTTGTCCGGCTCACAGACATAGCACGAAATATCTTTTTGGTACCGGTTTACAACTTTGTTTGTATGGTCGGTGCTCGCACCGTCAATGACAATATATTCCTTGTCCTGAAAGTCCTGACCAATGCAGCTTCTTAAAGTGCGTTCTATCTCCGATTCACCGTTGCGCACAACCGTTACAACAGAAAACATACAGCTTTTTTCTCCCACCATTGTTTTAAGCATTTTGAGGTACAGCCCGGCTCTTGCCAGACTTCACCCTGTTCCAGAAAACAAAAATATACACGACCAGATAGATATCAATCAAGACAGGTGTCAGGGTGATGGTATACAGATTGATACTGCCCATCAGCCAGAACAAACCATAAACAAGCAGATACAAAGCGGAAGAGACCATCATCAGGTTTCTGAACACCCTGATATAGCCAAAAGACCATAGCCCCACCGTGACGTAATAGTTCGAGAGATGGTTGGTCAAAATGATGACGGAATACAACCGGACAATGTCCACACAAGGCATCATCGACTCACCACCCAACAACCAGACAATCTGCGGGGCCAGAGCATTGACAAAGGCCACCGCAAGCAAGGCATAAATGCCCATGACAACCGTCGTCTTCCGGACAATCTCCAGATTTCTGGTCCTTGCCACCAAAGGATAGATCGTATTGCGAACGATATCCTGAGGCACTGTTCTGAAAAGGGAAACAATCTTGTCCGCCAGATCATAGTAGGCCAATTCGGTCAATCCCAAAAACGTTCCAATGATAAACTTATTGGAACTGACAAAAACCTTTATCGAAACATTGGATATGAAAAAATCCGCCGAATCGTGGAAATATCGGTACAAGGTTTTCCAGGAAGGCATCCTGAATTTCACTTTTTCCCGGAACAGTACCACATAAACAGCAATCGTACCGGTAACGACAGCCCCAAGCCCATTGATAAGCGGAACCATCAAATAATCCCCAGGCGATTTTATCAGAATAAAAATCAACGCCAGAAAAAGGCCCCTGCCCACCAAAGTCAGGATGGTGATGTATTTCATCTTTTCCAACCCTTGAAAAAACCAGACCGGAAACAATACATTGTACAGACAGAACCACATACTTAGCCAAAACAACGAAGCATGTTCCTCCGCTTCAGGAATAAACCTCATCAGCAGCCCCAACAATCCCAGCGTAAGCAAAAAGAGGAGTCCTTTTAGTATAAAGACGCTGCTGTAGATTTCGCTTAGTTTCACTTTATCGTCCCTGTGTACACTAACCTCTTTTGTCGCCGAAGTGTCAAAGCCCCAGTCCACCAAAATTTGCAGATAGGTCACGATAACCTGGGCATAGACCACCAGCCCGTATGTTTCCTTTCCAAGCACCCTGATCAAATAAGGATACGTCACAAGCGGTATCAGGATGTTGAATATCTGTAAAGCCGACAAATACGAAAAATTTTGAATCAACGTCTTGTGTTGAAGCAAATGTTGCTTTATATGGTAAAGACTATTTTTCAAGGATTATAGGTTCAAAAGATTCAGACTCTGCCCTTCGCTATCTTTACATACTCCTTCACACCAACGACTCCACAACCTGCCACAAGCCCAAGAAGCAGGCATACCAACACAATCAAGGTCTTTTTGGGAGCAGAAGCGATCAAGGGCACCACCACCGGCTTGATGACCGTAAAGGCCGGTGCTTCATTTTTCACCTGAATTTTTGCTTGTTCCAATTGCTTGACCAAACCATTGTAGACCGAATAGGCCATATTGCACTCGTTCTGCAAACGCTCCTGTTCAGCACCCGCCGTAGAAGCAAACAGGTTCTGGTTGTGGTCCATATAATCAGCCAGACGATACTGGCAATTCTCATAGTCCTTTTTTTTCTCCCTGCAACGTTTCTCCAGAAAATCCAGATCTCCCCCGGTTTTCCTGAGCTTAAAACCATTGATGGATTCCAGCAGCAAGCGCTGCGCCTCAGCAGCAACCTGAGCCGCCAGCAAAGGCTCCTCAAACGTGCAGGTCAGAGTTAGATACCCTTCTTTTTTGTTCAGAGTCAGTACCATCCGTTTACGGAGGTCCACCATCAGCTCATCCTGATCTTTGGTAAGATAAGTGATGTTGTCCCTTCTTTGATCTTCGCCGGTTACCGGCACCGTCACTTTTCCCTGCATTGACTTTCTGAGAAGCGCCGGCAACCCTATGGTATACTTCCGCACCATATCTCCCAGTCCGGGTTTGTTTATCTTGGTGTAATAATCATACATCGTTACCGGATGGTCCACTTTCTCAAAAGTATATCTGGCATTCAATATGCCCAACAGGAAAGGTGCGGATTCTACAATCTGTGGATAAATCACAGCCGAGATCTCCGACTTGGAGTTTAGGTTCAGGTCGAAACCGGCCAACGAAGCCAACGAAGAAATATTGCCTAAATCGCCCTCCGACTCTTCCTGAGGCAACATGGTCGTGGTTACCTTATATTCTTTGGGCGAAACAAATGCAACGAGAAGCCCGGTCACCACACCGATACCCAACGCCCAAAAAATTGTTTTACGTTCACACCAAAGCCTTTTCCCTATCTGAATAAAATCGATTTCAGACGATTTTACCGGCCTCTGAAGTTTATTTGTCTGCTCGTTCATATTCTGCTTAAATCTAATCTATCTTACAATGGCCGATATAGCCACCGCAACGGTCGAGAAAGTGCTGGCGATGGCCAGAAACTTCGTAAATTCCATTTTTTCCTTTACCTGCCTCTGTGGCACGATGATCTTACTGCCAGGCATCACTGTCGGATATCTCCTGAAAAACAAGAACCCCTTGGTCACTTTGGTGGTACCGTCGCTATACACCACATAAACCCGTTTCTTGTTGGCCGTATCCCAGAAACCGCCGGAACGATCTATGTAATATTTCACAGACTTATACCGGTCATAAGCCATGGCTATGGGATTGTAAATAGCCCCCGCCACCATCACTTCCTCCGAAACTTGAGGAATCATCACCCGGTCACCTTCGTTCAGATGATAGTCGTACGAAGACCCCGGGTTTTCCAGAATCTTTTCCAACTGAAGCTGTACCCTTCCGTTCTCCAAATGCCTGGCTACCTTATTCTTGTCATCCTCTCTCACAGCCAGATTATTGAGCAAAACCGTATCCTGCATCTGCAGGTTTGTTTTACGCAACAGCGTCGCTCCCTGGGGATACGCATGCGTTTTTAGACCACCGGCCCGCCTTATCAAGTCTGAAATTCGCTCATCTTTCGAGCTGATGCTGTATTGCCCCGGATAAAGCACTTCCCCATCTATGGACACCGTCTTTTGCTCAAAATACGAAGGAGCCCTGCGTACATAAACATAATCATAAGGCTTCAGTATAAAATGCCCTACAGAATCCTGCAACCCAAGGTTACGGTCAATGTTGAAACGAAAAAGCTGTACCATATCGTTTCTCTCCTTGGTGGCCTCTTCGTGGTTGTGCCTTCTCGATATTTCAATGTAGGACTCGCTGGCAGCTTCTTTCAACCCACCAGCCAGAAAAATGAGATCGCTAACGCTCATCTTCTCGTTGAAATCGTATTCACCGGACTTCTGAACCTCTCCATAAATGCGGACAAACCGCTTTTCCCGCATGCCGGACACATCCTGAATCACCACAGAATCTTCCCGCTGCAGCACAATGTCAAACTGCCCCTTCTGAACTTCGCTTACATCAAAAGGTACCGTCTCACGACTCAAGTCGCCGGTCAGACGCACAATCAAGCCTCTCTGTCCATAAACATCTTCTCTCACCCCCTGAGCCTTGTCTATGAGCTCGGAAAGCTTCATTCCTTTGGTCAGCGCATACGTTCCGGGACGAAATACCGCTCCCGAAATACAGACCCTGTTCTCAAACCGTTTCAACAAAGAATCCGCCGTATAGATATCCCCGTTATCGGGCTGAAAAGAACGGAATTGCTTGTCGGAAATATCCTGCACCTTTCGCTGCGTATCGGTGAACCTGACCAGAGAAAGCGAAGCCTGAAAAGCATCGTCCCTGAAACCACCCACGTAGCGAAGCATATCCGTTATGTTCTCATTGTCCTTGAGTTCATAAAATCCCGGGCGTTTAAACGCACCTTGCACCTCCACCCGGATGTCGTAGGTGGGAATGTAGATGATGTCTTGGTCCCGCAACGCCAAATTACCCCTCATGTCCGAATTCAACAAATAGTCGTACACATCCACTATCTTGATTATTTTGTTGTTCCGGATCACCCGGATGTTGCGGAAAGAGCCGTTCTCATTGGGGCCACCGGAAAGATAGAGTGCATTAAACACAGAAGCCGTTGCCGGCAAAGTATAGGTACCGGGAGCCAACGACTCCCCCAATACATTGATCTTGATGGCATGCATGTTTGTCAGGCTAACCTCAGCAAAAGTGCTGGGACTGGAACCATTCATTCCCCCATAGATGCTTCTCAGCCTGTTTTTTATTTTCTCACAGGCTTCATCCATCGACAGTCCGTACACCTGCACCGGGCCAAGTCCGGGAATAGGAACAGAACCGTTCCTGTCCACCGTCACGTGGTATTCCTGAAGACTGGCGCCATACACATTGATGGTCAACTCATCATTCACCCCGAGTATATAGTTCCTTGGAATAGGGATGTTCACCGAAGGCTCAAACGTAATGTTCTCCGAATTGAAAAGTTGAAAACCGAATATCTTTTTAGCCTTGTCTCCGGCATGAATTGCCGGTCTTTGTGAGAACGTCAAAGGATCTTCCGAAACGACGGCCTTGTCAAGCACATCCACCGGTTTTGTCCCAACCGTTGTCTGACTGGAAGCCTTTTGCCCCTGCAGCCTTTGCTTCAATTGACTGATCTGGACCGGCGTCGCTCCTTTAGATCTGGCCAGTTCCATCGCCTGATCCACCGTCAAACCATGCGAATTCATCCCCTGTGCTATCTGATTGATCTGAGCGTCACTCAACGCATTCACATTCACTCCTGTCGTCTGTTGGGCAAAAAGCGGAACGGTAAAAACACTCAAAAAGACAAAACCTGCTATAAGCCTGATTCTCCTTATCATAAACGGCTGTTTTTATTTCAAGAAATGATAAATATACAAATTCCGCATCCTGCCGGAACTTCTCACGAAAGAGATAACGGCCTTTAAGCCTTAAAATTGTTCCCAAAGCCTATTTTTAACACACAAAAAAAGGCCATCCTTTTGAGATAGCCCTTTTCCTCTATAAATCGACTATGGATCAACCCACCGTAGCCGGTTGCTCTATTTTCTTCAAATCCGCAGCATCGTAAACCTCATACGGCGAATTTTGACTCTTGAATTCCGGTACCAAATCTTTCATCGACCGGATGGTTTCAGGAACGCTCATTTCACAGGCACTCTCAATAATGTGCTTTATCTGGTTGGACACGGCCTCAAAATCATACTCACGCACCTTGGCTCCCATAATCTTCTCGTGCTGGGTCTTCACTGTCGATTCCTTGTCGTTGAGCAATTCCTCGTACAGCTTTTCGCCAGGCCTCAAGCCGGTAAACTTGATTTCAATGTCTTCACCGGGCACTAAACCGGCCATCTCAATCATGCGTTTGGCAAGATCCACAATCTTAACCGGCTCACCCATGTCAAACACATAGATCTCTCCCGTCTTTCCAAAGGATGCAGCCTCCAAAACCAGGCGACATGCCTCGGGTATTGTCATGAAATAGCGGATAATCCGTTCATCGGTCACCGTAACCGGGCCTCCCCGCTCTATCTGACTCTTAAAATGAGGTATTACCGATCCATTCGAGCCCAAAACATTGCCAAAACGTGTTGTCACAAATCTTATCTGTTTGCCGCTCTTACTGCAAACCTTTGCCAACGATTGAACATAAATCTCTGCAATACGCTTGGTGGCCCCCATCACATTGGTTGGGTTCACCGCTTTATCGGTCGATATCATCACAAAACGTTCGGCATCGTATTGCACCGCAAAATTGCTCAGATTTCTCGTACCCATGACATTGGCCATCACCGCCTCACAAGGATTTTCCTCCATCAAAGGCACATGCTTGTAGGCAGCAGCATGATACACCACCTGAGGACGGTACTTTTTGAAAACATAGTCCAACCTTTGCTTGTTGCGGACATCCCCGATCACCACCTCAACTTTCTGGCACACATATTTCTGTTCCATCTCCATCCGCAAGTTGTGCATCGGAGTTTCCGCCGAATCAAACAAAATAAGCAGTTCCGGCCTGAAAGCCACCAGCTGACGCACCAATTCACTGCCTATAGATCCTGCCGCACCGGTAATCAAAATGACCTTACCGTTCAACTGGCTTCCTATCCTGGTCGTGTCAATCTTTATTTCTTCCCTACCCAACAAGTCCTCAAACTGGATAGGCTTCATCTGGATGCGGTTTTGAAAGCATTCGTCCACCCCATTAAACGGCGGAGACACCATGACCGAAAGTCCTCGCTCCATACAACTGGAAATGAAATCCTTCTCTTTCCTTACAGCCCTCCGATCCGAAAACAAAATCGTCGTAATTTCATATTTCCGGAAATATTTATCCGAATGATCCAAGGCTAAGTCAAAAACCGGCAAATCGTTGATTCTCATCTTTCCCGCTTTTTGGTTTCTAACCAAAAAACCCTCCACCTGATTTCTATTGTGTGAGCTCCGGTTTATCCACTGAGCCAAAGCAATGCTGTGTGGTCCTATTCCGTAAACCAATGTTTTTTCGCTGTTGGGCCCGGTATAGCTCACCGTATAATTATACAGCATCACAATGAGCATTCTCACCCCTATGGTCAACGTTACACTCGTTACCAGCACAACAAACATCAGCGAAAATATCTGCTCAAAATCGGCATACCGCAACAAGGTCATATACAAGGCAACACTCGAGCACGTCAGCGCCACCATAATGCGCCAAAGCTCCTGAAGGTTCGAATGACGTATCAAACCCTTGTACGATTTAAAAATATAAAAGAAAATGGAACTGAAAAGTAAGAAGACAAGTCCCCAAAGACCTATATCGGGTATCAAATCCACAGGATTCATTACTTGCCTTACGGCTACCGCTACAAAAAAACCAACTGCACATAAGAACAGATCAATACCTAATACGATCCATCTGTTCATCATAGACAGGCTCATAACAAACCTGACCCCTCTGCGCAATAAATCTTGTATCCCACTCATAATAACAAATTTTATTGACGGCACAGAAATACGGCGTAAACCAATACGAAAACGGCGTAAAGGTATACAAAAAAAACATTTGTTATTAAGGTTTTAGGAAAAAATCATAAAAGAGTGAACATTGATGTCATCACCTCGCTTATACAATTTCATTCATAAAGGGGCCGGAGGGTAATGATCGTGGATTTTATTATATGCTTAGGGCTCTCCCAAATAACTAAAGATGAGATCCACTTGCACAGGAGTAAGTATGTGACAATGTTTATTGTAATTTTTCTCTTGCAAGGCTTTCATTAAATCTGCATCCTGATGAATCCATCTACGTAAAATCCTTTCAGCCGTCGATTGAGCCACATCGGAATTGTATAAATTCGCCAACTCCGATTTAGAAAAGACACGCTTCCGGTTACTGTTTTCTTTCATTTGCACTCGTTTTTTAGGTTTATGATGCAAATAAAATACCATAATATTAATATTGTATTAATATGTAAATATATTTAATAAAATTTAACAAATATATAACGTATTGAAACACTAACAAATACAAGATATCACTTCTACAACAAAAAACACCTAGGTGAATGGATCAAATCACCAAGGTGATTCAACTAAAACACCTTGGTGATTCACATTAATCACCAAGGTGTTTTTCAGCAACATTCAATCTGCTGATTTTTAGCGAATTAAAGCTTTACATATCTTAAAAAAAGTTTACAGCATTGAGGGCGATTCCTAAAAAGGGTTTACAGTCGACCTAAAAATACCAATTCCAACACTTTCCAGACAAAAGTAGACAAAAGCGGCAACAGCCCTCCATCTCATCCTACTTTTGCAATGCACCACGAATCCCGGCCGGAAACGAATGCAAACCCAATCCTAATTTTTAAACAAATTAAAAAACAAAAAACATGGCAGTAAATTATTGTCTTTTTCAGCAAAAGTACGACATGAGTGGTAAAGGTTCCAAGAATTTTTACGCCAGAGCACAATCCACCGGAGAGTTGAGTTTCAAGAAACTCTGTGCCAGAATTTCCGATCGCTGTACCGTCACCAAGGCCGACATTATGGCTGCTCTCGAAGGTTGCATCTATGTCATGAAAGAATCTCTTGACGATGGAAAGATTGTACGTCTTGGCGATTTCGGAAGCTTTCAGGTAAGCCTCACCAGCGAAGGTTCCGAAACGGAAAAAGAGTTTACCAACGCCAACATCACCGGATCCAAAATTATTTTCCGTCCCGGTATCGATCTGAAAGAATTGTCCAAGAGTCTGGAATATCAGAAAGTATCCGCCAACGCAGCACCAGCAGGAACCACCACTCAAACGACTACTGCAACGACCGGCGCATAAGCACCCTTTCCGAAGGCCGGGACGATTTCCGGCCTTCTTCTTCACTCATTTTGATTATTCATCCCTAAATTTATCTAAATGGAAAGCCTTAAAAGTTTTATCGCGGTCAGCTTAGCCGCCATCCTCGCCTATTTCGAACCGGTACAACAGGTGCTAACAGCCATTTTGCTACTCGTTGCACTCAATTTTATCGTAGGTCTTGTGGCCGACCTAATCGCAAACCGAAAAGCATTCAGCTTCCGAAAAGCATTTACCTGCATACGTGAAACGTCCGTGTTTCTGCTTCTGCTGGCCACTGTCTTTTTTATCGGAGACCATCTCCAGGCCAAAGCTGAAGCCTTGCAAGCAATCTCGACCATCGCGTATGCTCTTGTCTATTTTTATTCGGTCAATATTGGCAAAAATCTCCGGCTAATCTTTCCCAAAAGCAAACTCATTGCTATTCTATACCACGTGCTTAGCATCGAGATCCTATCCAAATTGCCCAAAACAATGCACTTTCAAAAAAAAGAATATGATGCGAATCCTGCTTGATAATGGCCACGGCATCAATACTCCGGGCAAGCGATCTCCCGACTGGGAAGATGGCTCCCATCTTTCCGAATGGAAATGGACCCGTGAAGTTGCCCTACGCATCGAAGTTGAACTTCGTAAAGTTGGAGTTCATGTTCAGCGCATCGTTCCCGAGAGCCACGATGTTCCTCTCTGGGAACGTTGCCGCCGCGTAAACAGCATTGCAGCGACTTCCGGTGCCGAAAACTGCCTGCTCCTTTCCTTACACGTGAATGCCTCTACCGATGGTCGTGCCGGAGGCTGGGAAACCCACACCTATTTGGGACAAACCGTCAGCGACTTGTACGCCACCCTCTTTTGGAAAGAAGCAGAAAAACGCCTCTCCGGCCTTTTCAAAATGCGAGGAGACCATGCCGACGGCGATCCCGACTGGGACAGTAATTTTGCTATTCTGCGCGACACCGTCTGTCCAGCCGTCCTTACCGAAAACCTCTTTATGGACAATCGGGAAGATTGCCGCTTCCTGCTCTCGGAAACAGGCATGCAAAGCATCACCGACCTACACGTCGCCGGCATCCGTAAAATTATAGCTCTGCAAAAACACTTTATCTAAAAAAAACAGCGGATGGCATCACCATTACCATCAGTAATAGTCGTGATGCCATCCGCATACTTTATACCTAAAAAGGAAAAAACATTATGAAACATTCAATCCCTTATCTGTTTTTCACATTTTTGGTTGTCCTACTGTCTATTCTTCTATTTCATAGGGCATTTCAAACCAATCTCCCATCTAATCCTGCACAAATCGAAACCTCTTTCAATGAGCGCATACGGTCTTTCCAAAAAAAATCCGATACACTAAACACCACCATCTCCAGCCTGAAAAGCAAAAACAAACAAATCAAAGCAAAAGGCCTTTTGCAAGAGAAGCTCTACGCCAAAAAAATCAAGGAAACCGAAGCCCTACCCGCCGATAGCCAACTCTTGGTCTTTAAAGAAACTACAAGCTATACGGGAAACGTCCGCCTAAAACTTTCTGTCAACGATACAATGGCTGAAATACCCTTAAAAAGCATCCGAAATGCCAATCTCAAATTTACGGAGCTGGAAGCCACCAGCATACAAAATCTGCTCCTCAAATCAATTACTGAAAACCAGGACAGCCTGATCTCCAATTATGAACAAGTCTATTTGAACCAAAAAGCCCAAATCGAACTCCTAACCCAACACGACGAACAACTGCTTCATCTCATCCAACAAAAAAACAAAGAGCTAAAAAAACAAAAAACAAAACACCGGCTGGAACTTGCCGGTGTTGGAATATTAGTGGTACTCAGTGTTTGTTTGTAAACTATTTTTGAATCGTACAATGTGGACTTGATTGAGGAAAGAAATTTTCAGACATATTGACTTATTTGTAATAATTACCTCTTATGCAAATAGAAAAAGCGTTTCATAAATACGATGTACACGACTGAAAAAAATACGATGGAACCAATCGCATACACCAACTTATAGGTTGTCATTATCAACCCAGCCGAAATAAATGCCTGAACTGTGCAATAGATAACGGAAACAGCTACATGTGGTATTTTCAACTCATTAGCCATTAGTTGATACATGTGTTTGCGGTGTGGTTTAAAAATATTCTCCTTCAATATGATTCGGTGAACAATGGTTAGCACGGAATCAACCCCGTACACCGTCAACAAGGCTAAATACCCAAGGTCTCCCGTCTTAAAAATCAAGGTTGTAATTATGAATACCAAGATAAAAGCCATAGATATGGCCCCCACATCGCCCGAAAAGCAACGCGCTTTTTTTCGAAAATTGAAATAATTGAAGATAGACACAGCTATCAGCGATACATAAATCAGATTATTGTCAATAAAAGGCACCTGATACGTATTTATATACCACAACGCACCCAATACCACCATGCTATAGCCGCCCGTGATGCCATTGATGCCGTCCATAAAGTTGTAGGCATTGATCATACCTATACAAAAAATCAAGACAGAAACCGTTACATACCACGGTAAACTAAATAATTCCAACTGAAAGAAAAGTAGCAACATGGCTGCTAAATGTACGGTAAGCCGTACTTTTGACGATTGCGGCCTGTTATCGTCAGCAAAACTGATGATGGCAATCAAGGTCAATCCCGCAAAAAACCATGGGTAACAAAATCCCTTCAACAAAAAATACACAAAGACCGCCAAATAAAATATTATACCCCCACCCCGCAAAGTTACCTTGCTGTGCGAGCTCCTCTCATTAGGTCGATCGATGATATTGAAATGGTCTGCCAACTTGAAATAGATTAGCTCCGAGGCTAGTAATATCACAAATATTATAACATACATCCACATAGGGTAATTACTCTTACTTTTTATTAAATGAATAAATGGTGCGCTTGATACCCTCCCGTGCTGTAACGGGTAATTGTTCCAAGCCCAATGCCTTTTTCAATTTGGAATTGCTCACTACATAATTCTCAGTCAGCTTATGCAATCGCTCAGAATTTAATGGCAGATGGAATATACCACCAATGTTTGCAGAAACAATCATCATTTTTTTCGGGAGGTATAGAATCCTAGCCTTTCTACCCATCGCTTCACACATCACATTGATCAATTCATTCGTTGACAATGCTTCATCATCAGCCATATGGTAAATACCAGATTCAACCTTTGAAGTCAATAACTTTCCTATAACGAATGAAACATTATCCACCGATGCAAATGAACGCTTGTTCTCGAATGCACCTAATGGCCAGGGAATACCCTTTCGAACAACTTGGTACAATAAATTTAAGTTACCCTTATTTCCGAAACCGTGAATCATACAAGGACGGAATATTATGACCGTTTTCCCCGTTTCAGGAGCAGGTAAATGTTCCAAAATATACTTCTCGGCCAATATTTTACTTTCACCATAAGGGCCTTGGGGATTTGGTACAACATCCTCTGTCAACACCTCTCCAGGCACCGTATCTGCAGCTGCTTTTACAGAACTGAAGAAAATAAACTTATTCGCAGATGAGTGTAGAAAATAATCATATATTTTTTGAGTCAACCCCGTATTGATATCAAAATAGACTTGAGCCTTGGATTGATTTTTTGTATCGTGGGCTTTTCCGGCAAGATGAATGATGGTGTCAACTTCCGGAATTTTGTTTTCTTCAATATCCAACCAAGAAAAGGTTCTTTCAACTCCTTCTTTTTGAGGCGAGATAATATCTAAAGCATAAATTATATGTTGGTTTTTTAGGGATTTAGTCAAGTTTGAGCCTACAAAACCATGAAGGCCAGTAATCAATATTTTCATTTTGTTAATGATCCTATAAGTTCAATATATTTATCAGTAACTGAATCTTTTGAATAATACTTTAATACTTCATCAAATCCTCTCTTACCCATGTCAATTAATTCATCTTTACTTGAATTCCTTATAAAATCTACAACTTTCTTTGTTTTAGCATCAATATTATTTTCTTTTATTAAAAAAGCACAATGAATACTTTCCAGAAAATTAATTATGGGTGTGTTTTCGCTTGAGCACACAATTAATGGTTTTGAACATGCCATTATGGTATACACTTTTGAAGGAAAACCTTGCTTATCCGTTTTATTTGACATAAAAATAAATTGCAAATCAGAATATGCAATCAATGAAGGCATTAGCTCTCTTGGTTGATATGAAATAATATGTACATTTTCTAAGTTATTTTTGGCTACCTCACTTTCTAGGCTATCTTTCATTACTCCTTCACCAATAATGTAGAAATCAACATTATTATTCCTCAATTCAATAGCGACCCTCAATAGCGTTTCCCAATCTTGGGCATATCCAATGTTGCCCGCATACATAATCTTTAGTGATTTATTATTTATTGGAAAATATGAACTATTCAAATTGGAAAGTACTTGAGAAATTGGTTTATAGATTGCAGTATCAACAAAATTTGGAATTATATGTAATTTATTTTTGTTATCAAATCTATTACAAATAGAATCATAAAATACTTTATCAATAGTTGTTACTGCATCTGATTTATTATACACAAAGCGTTCTATCCATTTAAGACAAGAAATAATACTTTTAGATTTTAACCCTTTTTGCTCAATAAGTAAATCGGGATATATTTCTTGTACATTATAGATTACCTTACATTTCTTTATCTTACCTAGAAAAATATTTATTAATCCAATTGATAATGGTGGAGACGGAGATAAGATCACATCAACCTTCTTCTCAAATACCCCAATAATAAATGATATAATATGCCAATATATAAATCCAAGTATTCTAAGCAAAGTACTTTTATATTTCTTTTGAGAAACATGAATTACCTTTATACCAAAATATGAACTTTCATAAAAAACACCATATATTTTTCTTTTTAATGGTTGCTTCTTAATCTCATTCTCAATAACATTATACTGGGGTGTTGTTGTAAGCACAACAACCTCGTATCCTTTTTCCTTTAGTTTAAGCGCAATATCATTGTATAAATAGGCCGTTGAAACTGCATCTGGACTAAAAACAATACTATGAATTAAAATCTTACTCATTCCAACAAAAAAATCTTAAAATAAAGAAAATGATTAGCACTAAAAACAAGTATAATGATTTTTTATCTTGCTTCTTGTAAAAACAAATAGAAATTCTTATCCCAATGGTTGTATCAGCGCCTTCTCGTGTTCCATAGGATACTGAATCAGTACAGCCTTATATTTACCCTTGAATACAAAAATACTTCCAGCAGCAGCACCAATTACAGCAAATCGATCAACTAGCTTCTTTAAATCATCATAGGAACCAGCTCCACCAAGAAATGTAAGCGGAAGGTCAGTGAGATCACGAATCTTATCACACATTTCCAAGTCGTATCCCGACATCATACCATCAAGATCAATATTGTTGATTACAAGTTCACCATATGGAATATCCTGAATCTCTTTCAAGAAGTCATACAGTTTTTTACCCGTCTTTTGCTTTCCGTTATGTGTAAAAATTTCATAGTGAGACCCTCCAAACAGACTCTTCCTCTTGGCAATATCTAGTACGAGAACCACACTCTGAGCGCCTACGACTGCGCTCATTTGGCGGAGTAAATCAGGATTAGACATTGCAGCTGAACTTATAGCAACCTTTTCTGCACCCAAGTTTATAATTTTGCAGACCTGTTCTACAGTAGTTACACCACCACCATAACACATGGGCATCCTACATTCTGTTGCAATATTTTTAATCATCTGATAGTCTGGTTCGCGCCCTTGCACTGTTGCATCAATATCAATAACCATAATCTCATCGACACGTTTCTCGTTGAAGATCTTCACTGCATTGATAGGATCACCTATATATTTACCCTCCTCAACACTAAACTTTACCGTCTTCACCAATCCTTTTTCATGAACTAAAAGACAAGGGACAATTCTTGATCTTAACATATGGTCATAACATTGAGAAGTTCTTCAATAATTGAATTCCATTTTCATGGCTTTTTTCCGGGTGAAATTGAACACCAAATATATTTTCATGGTTGATTGAAGCATGAAATACCTTTCCGTACTCACATTCTGCAATTACATTTGCTTCATCATAACATTCATAATAATAGGAATGTACAAAGTAGAAACCAACCGCTGCATCTATACCATTGAAAAGTGGATTTTCTTTGGTTATCTCAACTGAATTCCAACCAAGATGTGGAATCTTTGGCTTATTTAATATCTGATTTTTATCAAATTTCTTAACCTTACCAGGAATCCATCCAAGCCCATTGAGCGTACCCTCTTCACTACTATCAGCCAACATCTGCATGCCAACACAAATACCGAGAATTGGAACTTTATCTATCAGCGCACGCTTGTTCAATACATTAAAAAAATCCTTTGCCCGCAAAGTTGAGATGGTTTCATCAAATGCACCTACTCCTGGAAGGATTATGTGATCAGCCTTCTCTATTTGATCAATAGATACTGCAAACTCACAAGATATATTCAAACGCTCATAAATATTCTTTATGGCGTTGATATTTCCTGAACCGTAATCAATTATTGTAATCATCGAGTTTGTGCCCTATCTAAATTAAGTTTGGTTACAAGTTTGGTTAGCTTGTTTAGAAGTTGCTGGTTATTCTCGTAATCCCAATAAAACTTTTTAGGCATATCAAAATATCCCTGCAGTTCCACAACCGAAATACCTAATTTTGTGGCCACATACTTGAAGTCATCCTTGATCGTCTCAGGATCGTATGGTTTTTTCTGCAATTCTGACAATGCTTCTTCACGGGTCATCTGGCCAGCAAGAATCAAACTGGAGAACTGAACATTTCGAGGGTCATATCCAAAGCGTTCCGGCAACCAATAACTCTCAAAAAACCTGGTGAATCGAGATTCAAAATGTTTCTGTGAATAAGGGACCCAACCATACTCTCTTTCAAGCAGCTCCTTCGACTCATCCTTAGAATATGGAAAATAAGTTAGGAGTTTAACAAACCTCACCCCCTTAATATATTTCATATAAAACTTACGATAAAACATACTTGTCATTGGATATGTTTTCATCGGGTTTGTTCCAAACTTATGACGGATGTCGTTCATCGTCTTACTATCGAAGAAGTAGTACTTTGATGGGTACGAGCAAAACTCTGAAGAGTAGTTATAGCCATTTAGAATGTATTTAATCTTGTACTTCTCGGCAAATTTATACACACCACCAACAAAAGCCAAGTCCTGAGCCGAATCCAAATAAGGTGTACCCGACTTGAACAGTGCAAGCTGAAAGTCCTTCATTTCTTCCCAATTGATAACCTCTGTATAAAGATCCAAACCAAGTTTATCAACCATCATCTGAATGTTATTCACTGAAAGCTCCGAATTCCAACCGCCATCAACATGAAATACCAATGGACGAAGACCAAGTTCCTTAACAGCAAGATGAAGCATGTATGAACTGTCAACGCCACCACTCATACCTAAAAGACAATCAAAGTCACGACCTTTGCCATCCTCCTTTATCTTCTTAATCATAGCATCAAACTCAATCTTTTTCTTTTCCCAAACTAGAGTAGGTTCAACATTCTGCTTGTAGTCATTGCATTGATCACAAACACCATGTTCATCAAATGAAATGCTTGGATCTTCTGTGTCAAGCACGCAATTACTGCACACTTGATATGGTCTAATTTGTTTATACATGTATCTTTTTGAAGATTAAGTTTGTTAAATTGTTATTTTCTAATCAGCTTATCTCTGGACTTGCTAACTTTTACCGGACAAAAAGTTAATCTACATAAGTTAATAACTGATTCTTTGTTTTATAATATTGTTAAATTCGTTAGACATCAAGATTAGTCGTATATCTCATGTATGTAATTAACGCAAACTAGATTTTAAGACTTAGAACATGTTCGATAACAGGAGCCATATCAAAATATTTATAAAGACCTAGCCTGCCACCGAATATTACATTTTCTTCCTTCTTAGCCAAGATGCGATACTGCTCAGCAAGTGCATTATTCCATTCGTTATTAATGGGATAATACGGTTCCAAACCTTTTTTATATTCCAAGGAATACTCTTCAGATATTACAGTCTTCGGGCAATTATACACATCATGTCCAAACATTTCAAAGTGCTTATGTTCAATAATACGAGTATATGGTTTTTCATTACTAGTATAGTTAATTACAGCATTCCCTTGATAATTTGGAGTATTTTTTACATATGTTTTAAAAGAAACGGTCCGCCAGTCTAGTGAACCTAACTTGTAGTCAAAGTACTCATCTAATGGTCCAGTATAAACAAGTCTTTCGGCATATCTTTTCCAATCTCTATATTGTGAATTAAAAAAATTCACATTCGTAATGCATTCAACTCCATCCAAAAAGCCATCTATAAGCTTATTGTAACCACCTATTGGGATTCCTTGATATTTGTCTACAAAATAATTATTATCAAAGACCATTCTAACTGGTATGCGCTTTATAATGAAAGCAGGTAACTCTTTACAATTACGCCCCCATTGTTTCTCAGTATATTCCTTTATTAGCATTTCAAAGATATCTTTTCCAACAAGAGACAATCCTTGTTCCTCTAGATTTCGTGGTTCATTAGCACCTTGTGTTTCAATTATTGCAACGGCTTTTGTTCTCTGTTCGTTAATCTTAGCTTGAGCCTCTTCAGGTGTGGTTACACCCCACATCTGATAAAATGTGTTCATATTGAAAGGCAAGTTGTACAATTTACCTTTGTAATTAGCTAGTGGGGAGTTTATGAAGTTATTGAATGGGACAATAGAATTTACAATATTCCAAACCATGCTATTATCAGTATGAAAGATATGTGCTCCATACTTGTGGACATTAATACCTTCGATATTTTCACAATAAATATTTCCACCAAGATGCGAACGTTTCTCTATTACAAGACAACTTTTACCTTGCTTGCGTGCGCAATATGCGAATGTTGCACCAAAAAGGCCAGAACCTACAATTAAATAGTCAAGTTTTCCCATTACATTAATTAATAATATTATTAATACGTTCCCATAATGTAGCTATTTTTTGGCTTTCTGACGTAGTATGAAAATCAACTATGGTCTCACCAAGATATTTTACTCTTATTCCACGATCTTCAACCATATTAATAAAGGCATCCGTTATGTATTCAGCAATGTAACCAGAGTCTCTGAATAATGCATTATTTTTAATATTATTAGGAATGCTCTCATTCATATGAGCATGGTATTTTTCAAGAATACTAAAAACAATAGTGCAATATTCATCAAACAAGTCGCTTTGTGCAATTATTATATTACAACTATGATATCTACTTCCCCTTAAAGTTTTATCAAAATATGGAAAAAATATTGGGAATTCATTTTTAATTAAAGAATAAACAAACTCGTAATGCCATAATCCAATATCAGATTTAAGTAGAGACCTAATTTTAATTGTGCTAAGTTTGATTGCCGATAATGCGTAACATTGTGTTTGATTAATATCGATATCTTTATAAAGCATATTTGCAAATTTCGACAATGCTTGTGGTACTTCATTCTCTTTTATTTGAAAAGTTGGATAATCATGAAATCCGTATCCTGAATTTTTTATGATTGGTGAAACCATTTTTGTTAAATAATACAGCGCAAACATATGCAACCTTTTAAGAGGGCTTTGTTTTTCAAATGAAAGAAATCTCCTATAATGAAATAACCCTTTATATTCTGCTTGTGTATTTTTCCATATCCAATAAGTTGCAGACATTTCACTACAATATGAATTAGCATTTGAAATATTGTCACCATCACTGTCTTTCTGGATACCCAAGTCCGGTTGATTAATTGCACCTACTTGAATGGGTAGATATGGAGTTTCTTTATAAAAAAACGAATTTTTATGGTATGCTATCCCAATAATTACTTTTTTCATAACCTTTTTCTTTCTCCTTTATTAAATAATTTTTCATATTCTGTAAATTCGAAAGCCCTTATATAACTATTCGGATTCAAATTGTATATATTGCATTTTAATTTTCGAGACAATTTTTCAAGGGTATAAGACTGGTATTGTGCCAGTGTATATCCCCAATAGTGGCCTGCAACTTCTATTTTACCAAACTCCTCTCCAGGTTTCACACACTCAGAGTTTTCACCAAGTTTTGTAAAATGAGTAAAGCCATTTGGTTCAAAATCCAATCCTAAAAAATATATTTCCTTAAATCCCATATATAAAGCAGAAATTGCAGCTAAAAAAGCAACCGTTAAGAAGTTAGATGAGATACCAGCAAGATTATAACGTATTCCGTAAACATTTGCAATGTGTTTAGAGTATACGTAGTAGATATCTTCATTTTCGCCAAGTTTACTGGCAGCTTTCGCATTCAATAATAATTTTGCATTAGGGCACGCTTCTTTTATCTCACTTATCAAAACCTCGGCATCATCTGTATTTAATTCTCTTGCATCTAACCAACAGTAATAGTTAGGATTAACCATTTTGCACTGCTGTGCTCTAAAAAAGTAGTTCGATGCAAAAACAAATTCATCTTTTATTTTCGACAAATCATGATTATTAATAGAAGGCCCATTCATCACGATAAAACAACGTTCTCCCGTATGGCATCCTTTAAGTTCTTTGTTTTTGTACAGTATCTTATTTATTGAATTATAATGCAAATAATAGTTAATACTAATAGCAAAATTATTTAGAGAATACAAAACGCCATCCCACCTCTCCATAATATCAGGTAAAGTCATAGTTGGTAATATACTTTAATTGTTTGTTATTAATTTAATATATAATATCATATTTTGTACCACGAGTCGTACTAGCTTTTCGAAAATATCTCTTGATACAGAGATATATACATCTTAAAAAATCTCTTTCCAGTCATACCTTTTTCAAGTTGCTCGATTGTGCTTATGTCTTTTTGCCCACGAAACGAATCCATCACAATCGAAGATAAAATAATCATTTTCTATAGTAGTATCTGTAGTAACAGTACTGGACTTGCAAACTTTTACCGGACAAAAAGTTAAGCTACATAAGTTAATAACTGATTCTTTGTTTTATACTTCATCCAAAACTCATTAATGGTCAGGTTTCCAAGTGCTGAATGCCTTCTTTTACGGTTATACCAAGCTTCAATATATTCAAAGATGTATAAACTCATTTCTTCCTTTGTTTTTAGTTTATTGCCATATATCAACTCAGTCTTAAAAGACTTTAAGAAGCTCTCTGATACAGCGTTGTCCCAGCAATTGCCTTTACGGTTCATGCTTTGTACAATACCAAAAGACTTCAAGACATTGACTGTACTTTTGCATGCATACTGAATACCCCGATCCGAATGAAAGACCATATTCTCGCTGAACTTTTGGTTTCTGTTGGCCATCATAATGGCTGGTATTACAGTTTGGGAAGCATTCATACCATCACTGATAGACCAGCCAATTGGCTTACAATCGAAAAGGTCGAGAACAACCGTCAGGTAAATAAAGCCTTCGGTTGTCGGAATATAAGTCAAGTCCGAAACACAAGCAACCGCAGGCTCTTCCCAATAAAAATTCCGATTCAATATGTTCGGAGCCACTTGGTATTTGTGCGACGAATTTGTGGTCACCTTGAAGCGTTTAGAAAGCTTGCTGCGCAAACCCATTCGTTTCATATGTTTTGCAACAGTCGGTCGCGAAACCCGCGTACCTGCCATCTGGAGGTCTTTAGCCAAACGAGGACTACCATTGCGACCCTTGGCCGTTATATAAGCATCCTGAATCTTTTTTTCAAGAACCTTGCGCTTCCGACCTCGTTTACCATCAGGGTCTTTCAACCAGAAGTAATACGAACTGCGGGATACTTTCAGTATTCTGCACATCACCTCAATCGTCCATTTTTCAGACCTATATTCTCTGATAAATTCGAAGATCAACGACCGCTCTTGGATATGATGCCCAAAGCTTTTTTTAGTATGTCACGTTCTGTTTCAGCTTCCAACAGTTTTTTCTTGAGATCCGCCAACTCTTTGACTTCTTCACTCAGGGCTTGTACTCCGTTGCCAGGAAAACTCAGGAGACCATTCTCCTGGAACTCTTTACGCCAACGGTGCAATAACAGGGGATCAATTCCCAATTCCCGTGCGAACTCAGATAAATTCTTGCGTTCGTAACTTAACTTGACAGCATTCTCTTTGAATGATTTGTCATAATGCGTTCTTTCTTTTCTCATATCACAAATTTAAGCGATTATGCTTAACTCTGTGTCCGCGCTAAGTTAGCAACTCCAAGACTGAAATTACTGTAGTTACAAAACTAGTGATTCCCTTCAGTAGTAATTTTAGGAATTTCTTCATTATTATACGATATTTTGTTGTTTAGCAAGATATTATAAAATATTAGATCTCCCAAAGATAATCCCCATAAGATAAAAGTCTGGAAGCAAGAAAATAGAAGAACGGGCAAAATTAAAGAATAATTATCCTTTCGTATATTTTTCAAGATTATGAAAAAATATAAAGTAGATATTATAAATCCATTATTAGCCAAAGTTTGTAGGTATGAATTATGGGCATGAAACTGACGACCATCCTTAAATACTTCAACATAATATTTAAATGAATTATTACCAAATAAAAAATTTTCTTTTGCAAAATTCCAATAATAAGGATATACAATATCTCTCTCAGAAACTGCATTTCCTGTATCTAAAGAATCTGCCCCTCTAAAAAATTGCATAAAAACAAAGTCAATTAAAAATTTATTGGAAATAACAAATATAAATAATGCTAATCCAGAAATAATTAATAAATATATTTTTTTTCTTTTATTGCTTTTAATATAAAAAAAGCTACAAGAACAACTATCATCGTTCTATTAAAACAAAGAAAGGCACCTGCACAAAGCATAGGATAAAATAATACCCCCTTAATAAATCTACAATTTGGATATCTTTCATATAGCAATAATCCGAAGAAAACAGATTCACCCAATCCGGATGAATTCACATGTAATCCGTTAACTGCCATATCATAAAACAAAACACTACCCGTCTCAATTGCGGTCGAAGCAAAGAAAGAATTAACACCAATTATTCGCTGAAAAAAAGCAGAACCTATATCAATTACAGTAAGAAAAACAAGCCATTTAAATATTCTATCGTCTATCATCTTTGATGTATACATTGTAAATAGGATCAGAGCTGAGTACGGTATAATCTCTAGCACGTTATTCATCACTAGGTGATCATTAAATAATAACCCAATAGCCTCATTAAGTATACTTAGTATAATAATAACCTTCATGATTGTAAAAGAAGCGCCCGTTTGAACTTTACGTTTATAATACATGATAGTTAACAACATGCATACAAAATAAAAATGAGATGTCACTACACCTGTAGAACAGGTAAAAAAGAGTAAAGCAATAGCGAAAGGCTTGCCCTCATTTCTACCAAATAAAGACTTAAAATCCGTGAGATTTGAAAAATACTTTTCCAGAAGAGACATTGCTAAATTATTTAATGTATCTTTTTTTTACCTTATTTAAAGCTGATTTTAAATAAATACGCTCATCTGACATCATATTATATCGATAAGTAACTATAAATAAAATAATAGTCATCAGTGAAACATTGCTAGCAAAATAAAGCCATGAAGCCACAAAAGTAAAATAACTAATCACCATAAACACCAAAGATACAACTATCATTGGACATAGTATTCTTACAGAATTAGCCCAAAATTTATTAATATCCAAACCTATTTTATAATAATAATAATTCATAGCACATATTTCACCAATCAAGATACATATGCTTATAGATAACGAACATCCTATTGCACCAAATGTCTTGCCAAGAAAAAAAGACATTATAAGTACACATGTTGCTATAACACTATAAATAATTGTTTGGAAGCCTAGTTTCTTTTCAGCTTGCAGTATTGAATTACCGATGCCCTGTGTTAAAGGTATAGTATATGGTATCATTATCAACAAACAACAATAGAATGCATCTTTGTATTCGGAGCCTGCCCATAACTCTATGAACAACTTGCCAAACACGCAGAAAACACATAAGAATATACCGAGTATCATCGTCTGAATTCTACTTACTTTTACGAACAGATTAGAAAGACCTTGAATATCTTCATTTTGAGATAATTCAGAACATCTAGGCAAAAACATGTTATTTATTGACTGTGCAATATAATTATAGTACCCAGACAACTGTAATGCCAAAGCAAAAATAGCGACAGCTAATGTTCCAGAAACAGCTCCTAATACAAGTTGACCTCCATTCCAATATATTCTATCTAACAATAATTTTAATACAACAATACCAGCAAAGGGTAATGCCTGCTTAATTAAATTCCAATCAATTTTTTTAAAACTGACCCTAATCTTCAAATGTAAAAAAGCATATATAATTTTTGCAACATTCATTAAAATGAATACAAGCAATGTTATTAATGACATTGCAATCGCCTTATATCCCCATAGTAAAAATGGTACTATAAGAATAGGAAGTATTAATGATTTAACAATATCAACAATCTTAATAAAAATAAATCTTTCATAAGCAACAACGACTGCAGGAAATACAGAAGTCATAAATGAAAGCATAATATAAATGCTTGTTAACCATAATATAGTCGAAACTGAACTTAGCTCATGCTCGTTCATTGATTGTGCGAAAAAAACATCACTTCCGGCTGCAATAGATCCTAATATAATAAAAGCAATTATCCCTAAAAAAATATTGACCAACATCAAAGAACCTAAAGTATATGGAAGTTTGGTCTTATTATTTTTATCCCTAACTATATATTTAATAGCAGCCACACCAAAACCAGCATCAAGCATTGCTATTGACGATCCGACAGTATTACATATTGAGTATATACCGAATTCGGATGACCCAAGAGCGCGTAACATAAAGGGGGTATAAATTAAAACTATAACATTTCCAATAATTATGGAAATATAAGATAGGATTGCACCTCCTTTTATTTGATTAAACGCCATGATTTAATTATTGTCATAAATTATTTACAAAAAGCCTCTTTGCATTTATAAGCGAAAGCCCATAAATAGTATGAAAGAATTGGATGAGCCAACGTAAATACATAATTTGAATGCAATGCTTTCAACGTAGAGTTTGGTAATAATGGAGCTGTTACACCAATAACCAACTTCAAAAGTTTCTTGGCTTCCGATGAATAATTAATGGCGAGCATCCTTATACTAAAATACGAAAAGCATAATATATGGAAATTTACTAATTCTTTATTTCTTTCAGAAATAAAACCCAAGCGATTTAGATTATCATAAGCCAACTGTGTAGTTTTGATACGATCTGCTGTCTTTCTCAAATTGAATGAGCGAGATGAAGATCCAGGACTAACATAATAATAGTAAAGGGATTTTCTGACAACTTTAATTCTATTTGAGCTATATAATAGGGATATACCAATAGCATTATCCTCCCAAAAGGAATATTCCGGGTAAAAAAGATTATTTCTAAAGAAAATTTCACGTCTTATTAAACAGCCTAAAATTCGACAACCATACTTTAAAGCATATTCACAATTTTTGTTTTTTGAAACATTATCCAAAAGATTTAGATGCTCAATATAGTTTACTTCACTAAACCACTCGCACCAATCTGCTGCAACAAAATCAATAGAACAATTTTCCGACTCGTCAACTAATATCTCTATTGCATCAGAAGTCAACCAATCATCATTATCAACAAAACAAACATATGTTCCAGTAGCTGCTTTTATTCCAGAATTTCTTGCGCCGCCTGCATTTTTATTCTCAATGTGGTTTATTAGTTTAACACGATCATCTTTACGTTGATAATCTCTAATAATTTCTTCAGAATTGTCTTTAGAGCAATCATTCACACAAATTATCTCAAGATTTAGATAAGTTTGTGCTATCATCGAGTCAAGACACTTCGAAAGTGTATTGTGAGAATTATAGACTGGTATTACAATACTAACTCTTGGATTTAGAGATTGTCCTTGATCCATGCGAATGTTTCTTTAATAGTTTCTTTAAAATCTGAAGTACACTCAAAACCAGTATCATTATAAAGTTGTTCAAGGTCTACACAAGAATATTCCATATTCAATGGATCCTTGTATTCACCGAATTTTAACTCTACATCAGGAGCTACAATATCACGTATCTCTTCGATCCACTGACGGAATGTCTTGAGTTTACGATGCCCAATATAGTAAGTTCTACCAGCTTTTCCCTTCTCAGCAATAGCAATGAGGGCATCAACGATATCACCAATATATATCATATCATAGAGGTTGTTGCCCTCTATAAGTTTTGGACTTGTACCCTCAATTAGATTCTTGGCAACCACATTGAACAACTGCATTGAACGATTACCATCGCCATAAGGCATGGGAATCATGCACCCAACAAACTCAGTATCGCGTTTGGTTGCAAGTGTCTTACACATCAATTCAAGCGCAATCTTTGCTGACGCATAGATGGTAGTACCTCTTGGTGTAATGTCCTTAGAATTCAAAAACTGAGTAATTTCAATTTGATTATTGGTTCCTGAATTTACGAAACGCTTTGCACCCATCAATGAAGCTTCTACAAATGCATCACATGCATACTTTGCATTTAATAACTGTAACTCATAATCCCATAAAGAGTTCTGGAGCAATCCACCTTGCCATGCAAAATGGAAGAATACATCAATTTGGTCATTGATGAGTGTATGAAGTTCCTTGTAGTGAGCAAAATCAGCAACTACAGGTACATAATTTGTCCTTTCAGTAAACTGCTTTTGGAAATCTAGCTTAACGTCTATACCATAGACCTTAACACCCATTTCGAGCAGCTTATTACAAAGGTGAAATCCTAAGAATCCACCAACTCCTGTTATCGCAACTGTTTTCATTTTGACAACTGATTATATTGTTCAACCAAAGAAGACTGGCGTTCGATAACCTTATAATTATCTTTTCTAATCTCCTCATCATTCAAACAAGCGAGGAATCGATGAATAGATTTCTCGAATGCATTATCAGCAGGCAACTTAGCGGTAGCGAATTCCTGATTATGCTTTACCATCATATCAGATTCAATACCATCAGGAGCTGTGAGCACACGCCCAGTTGTCAATGTACCTGTTGAACCCCATGCCTCCAATTCGCATTTATAATCATTATCCATACCGAATGCCAACTGAACAACAGTTCCCTCATCGTTTACCATTGTAGCAGATCCAAATATATCTACTTCAATTTCATCCTCATGAAAAGCATTTGCACAAACCAAACGAGCAGAATCACCAAGCAGATAGCTAGCATACTTAATGCAATAACCACCAGCATCGAGTAATGCGCCACCACCAAGTGCTTTATTGTAGCGAAAATCATTGGCTGCTCTTCGAGGGAATCCAAAGCAAACGCGATATGAACGAACTTTACCAATTTTACCTGCTATAATATATTCATTAACAGCCTGCAGCTGATTGTGAAAGATAAACATGTAGTTCTCATGAACAGCAAGATTCTTCACTGCCGCAATCTTAAGAAGTGCCTGCGTATCAGCCAAACAAGTAGAGAATGGCTTTTCTACATAAGCGTTCTTACCGGCTTTGAGAGCCATCTTTGTCCATTTAAAATGAAGAGCAGGAGGAAGCGGGAGGTATACAACATCAATCTCGTTGGATGTGATCATTGTTTGATAACCTTCAAATATCTTACCACCATAAAAGTCAATAAACTTTTGGGCTTTATTGCGCTCATTCTGAAGTATGTTTAATGTCTGTTCTGTAACGTTTCCTTTGCCTGCCCATTCTTCAGGTGATGCAATAGCAACACCAACGAATGTGAATTCTTTCACACGCTGAAGAGATGGTAGAAATCTGCGGAAAGCAATTTCAGAAGGACAAAGGATTCCTATTCTATATTGTTTCATAATTACTGATATGATATTGCTGATATAAGGCTTCTTGCCTGTATGTTCAGGTAGTTGTTGAAGCGAAGAAACTTATAGATTTGACTAAGCGACATCCATGTGTATCTTGGTGGTAAATCCAATGGAAAATCATTACCTACTTCTATCATCAGATTACGATTCTGTTCCTTGAAAAATCGACCTCCCTCTTCTGACTGTAATGTATCAAACACAATTTGCTCTTTTTTTGCCTTCAATACGTATTCTGTAAACGGAGGCATTGATGGGTAGTCAAAGATATTACCTGTCAAGCACTGAACTGTAGGAGCCAACTCTAATACATCGAAATTGCCACATTCCAATTTAGCCTGCACAAGGAAGTGATATACCCCATTAATCTTTTTGATGATAAATGCACATATACCCTGCTGCATCGGCTGTACTAATGGCTGACACCAAGAAGCAACCTCTCGATTGGAGATAGCTACATTGACACCTATGATCTTGAAGTACTTATTATCGTCTCTTACAATCTCACTTTCGGTTTTCTTCCAACCAGGCATTTCTGTAATTGGGCAGAAATTAACATTTAGATCGTACTTCGCTTTTAATCCTGTAAGCCATGAAAGATGATCACGAGTACTTATATGAGAGTGATTGGTCTCAGATGAGAGAATCATATTCTTACCAAATTGAGACATACCCTCAAGACCATAAATAGGAGTGATGTAATCAGAAATCTTCAAGCCAGACAAAACTGTACGAGTATCCATGTTTACCATATTGTCACAATGCATCAGGTCCTTGATCTGACCAAGAGTCATCCAACGAAAATTTTCAAGAACAGGGACATCTTCATCAACTTTAATGATGATATTACGATTGCGCTTACGCATAAAACGAGCCCCCTGCTCTGATTGTAGCTGATCAAGTATTATATGCTCAGGCTTTGCATTTACAAAGTACTCCAAATAGTTAGGAGACTTACCAGAATGCACACGAGAATAATTACTTTTAGTTGCCTGAAGAGTTGGTGAAATCTGAACACAATTCACATTTCCAGGTTCAATCTTAGCTTGCATCAAGAAATACAAAACACCATCAAATTCCTTTGCAAGTATTCCAAGATAACCTACTTCAGGCTGAAGTATGATTGGCTGTTGCCAGTGATTAAATGTACCATTTTCAGAATTAGCTTCGTAGTCGGTATTTACATCAATACCAACAATAGAGAAGAAACGACCTGAATCATGACGAAGGCTACCATCTGAATCAGAATGCCACATCTTCAATTGGTCGAATGGTATTTTTTCAATCTTTACCTCTACTTCGCGATTTCTTCTTTCAATCCATGCTTTAATCTCTTGGGTAGAGTTAAATGGATTATTCTTAGTTAATAGTGAACGTATTACCATATTTCTTAAATATATTTTTTTTATTCAACTGGTGTATAAGGACCTTAGCGAGTTTCGAAAAGAACCGTTCCGATTTCTAAAGACTAACTCGATGCCATTCCATCTTTGGTATATGAAAGCCAACATCTCCTTTATCAAGAATGACTGCCTCTTTGATCTCTTTCTGATCATTATAAATAATAACTCTTATCTTTCCTATAAGAAGTATGAGTATTTCGTTAGAATATGGATGACTGGCTATAGGGATAACACTCACAGGTTCAACAGCATGTAATATTCTATAAACAAAATGATTATCGTGATTTGCACCTAAACTGATTTTTATAAGAAACAGATGCAATCATAAGTCTATCAAATAAATTCTCACCAAAGTATCTGCGGTTGAACTTATAACAAAATTCATTGAGATAATTTTTTAGATACTCAGGCATAATGTCTTGATAAATATCCAGTAACATTCTTTTGGCGTTACTGATTGCTATATAAACCCAAGGTAATATTTTGCCAATCTCAGTTTTAGGTATTACCTGTGGATGATGATCTTTGACAATGTCTTTTAGTTTGACGTAGGAAGTTGAGTCGACAAAATAAATGGCTGATGTCTCAGATACACTTGCTTCTACCAATGGGGTGATTGTACTTGATTGCAAGTCGTTTATTACAACCATTTTCAATTGCCCCACCTGGCGTGATTTTCCTGTTTTCGTCGGTTTACCTTCCACAGGTTTGCTTTCTGCCATAACAAGCAATTTGCTCTTTTTCTAACTTCCCCGACCTCGTTTAAGCGGTTTGTCCTTTTCATCTACTTCTGTAGAAAATAGCTTTCATCCAATTCAATCACGCCTGATAACGAATACAACTCATCTCGTTTGCCCATTATCTGACGTAATTTGTGAAGCATATTCCAAATGGGTTCATAATACTTATGTCCTAATTGGCGTTGCAACTCCAAGGCTGAGAAGCTTTTCTTTGTGCTTGTCAATTAGTGGATAGCGATAAACCACTTTTTAGGCCAAATATCAGATACTCATATTATTTAACAAAATCCAAACTCATTCTATCACCTATTACTAAATTGCGATTTATTTGTTTGCCTAAAATTTCTTTTAAAAAAATTGGATGCAATCCAAATCCAGGTCTTACAGATCTAACATTCTCCACAGTAATAACATCACCCGCTTTCATATCCTTAGCCACATATAATGAGCGAGAAGCTTCACGACCTGGAATAGACCATGGATCGGCTGGATAAGACACCTCTCCGAGCACTTGCTCTACCTCGCGTATAGCCTTAACCATTTCTTCAAATTCAGAAGGATCCATTGAGAATCCGCTATCAGGCCCTCCCATTTTACGATCGAGTATTAAATGCTTTTCTACAACAGACGCACCTAGCGCTACTGCTGAAATAGGAAGAGTATTGGTCATAGAATGATCAGATACACCAATCTTAACACCAAAACGCTCTTTCATATCAGGAATTGTACGTAAATTAGCCTTATCCAGAGGCGCAGGATATGCAGATGTACACTTCAGGAAAGTGATATCGTGATTTCCAACAGAAAGACAAGATTCAATAGCATTCATGATATCCTCTTCTGTAGCTATTCCTGTTGATATAATCATTGGCTTACCCTTGCTTGCAGCATAACGGATGAGATTAACATCAGTAATCTCGAAACTTGCAATCTTATAGATTGGATTGCCACATTCCTCAAGTAGATCAACTGCAGTATTATCGAATGGCGTTGAAAAGAGTGTAATCCCAATCTCTTTTGCATAATCAAATAATTCATGATGCCATTCCCATGGTGTATATGCTTCTTTGTATAAGTTATAGAATGTGTAACCATCCCAAAGACCTCCATGTATTTGGAAATCCTCCTTATCGCAATCGAGAGTGATAGTATCTGCTGTATAGGTTTGAATCTTTACAGCATCTACTCCTGCTGCTTTTGCGGCATCCATTGTTTTTTTAGCAAGTTCAATCTTGCCATTATGATTTGCAGAAATTTCTGCGATAATAAAAGTTTTTTCCATATTACAACACTGATGGTATTCTAGTAAATGTATCAATCAAATTATATCCATCCCATGTCAATGCAAAAGCAGTTGTCTCGCCAATAGGAACGATACGATCCAAACCTTGGAAACGGTTGGTGCGAACGAACGTTTCCAGTACACTTTTATCGAATCCAAAATATCCGAGTGTCTGATACTTGATGTTCACCAGAGGTGAAATCTCATCAAGGTTGTTGATGGTATGCTCTGAGAAATAACCACAAGCACAACGGAAATCTTCGATGTTTTTTGGCACCTCCTTAACTTCTGTACGAACCACTACATTATCAGGCATCTGCTCAGCCTTCACATCCATACAGGCTGCCTGACGATAAAAAGCGGTAAGCTTATCTACACTCATCACAGGCTGCAGCTGATAGCGCTTATCGGCAAGCTCGTAAACTGCATTCCAGAACTTCTCCTTGGCTGCCTCCAACTCTGGATCATTCATCCAGAATACTGTATGAGGAGCAGAACAAGCATTTTGATCGAACAGATAAGTATCGTTGTAGAAGTTCTCTGCCAATTCCTTCATATCTGCTTCACTTGCCCCCATTACGGCCTTAGAATTGATGGCTGCAATTGAATAGCGATCGGCAAAACAAACATCGAATGAGCGTGCTGGAATATCATTCTTGCGGATGGTTGAGATAGTAGCATCACCACCCCAAATCACACGAACGTTACATATAGATGAGAAGTATGCATTGGCATCACTCATACGATCGTAACGAACGAGAGCAATACGAATTGCCACCTCATTATATTCGCCTGTCTCGAGTAAAGCATATATATGCTTTATAATCAAGTCAACTTGAGCAAACTGCTTTGAACTGACACGAACAATATTGGCATTACCTGCCATCAAACCAGCTACCAATGTGTAACCGAAGTTGATTGGCACGTTTGATGGAGCGATATGGAAGAGAATACCTCTACCCAATCGCAATGTTTCATCGGTATATTGTTTCTTGAATTTCAGCACATTTGCCTTTCTGCAGAAGAATGCAAAGGTGATGGCATCAGGAAACATTCGGCTCTGTCGATCCTTCAAGATAGCACCAGAGAGCGCATTCAAAAAATCAATAACTTCATCCGAGAATGGCACATCTGGACGATAACTTATAAACTGTTCCCAATCAATAGTTTTTGGAAAAAGCATTGTATAATTAGAACTTGGCTGCATAAGTATCACTACATCCGCGAATTTCCGCATTTTTGATTCTACCTTCAATCTTAAAATATTTGCCCTTAAGTCCGCATGGGCAATCATCTTCTCCGAAAATTATTCCCTCGTCTTCAGTTAAAAGAATATGACCAGGGTAACTCTCAGGCAATACACTAACTACCTCGACTAAGCCCTTCTCACCTATATCTGCAAGAGAAAAATCCTTATGTCTACGAATGAGCACATCACTAAATGCCGAAGTATGCAAATGACCGCACTTGCACTCCATGTAAACGCATCCTGTCTGCTCTACCATACCGTAATAGTCGTGAACATTCTCAGGCAGGATACCGCAAACATCATTCAGACACTTCTTATATTCCTCTGGCGAGACTTTTTCGGTAACGAGTTTCTTCCAACCGCCACCATGGATGAGTACGCCCTTTGATAGTTCTGGCTTATATCCTCTCTCAAGCAGTTTCTTGTAGAAGTGCTGCCATACCATAAAGGTGAAGCCGAACATAAAGATGGTTTCGCCCTTATGTTCCTCGAGGAACATCTTCATACCCTCGATATCGAGCTCCATGTTCTCATCGAGTGCATACTGTCGCTTACTGCCGAACATAGAGAAACCGAGGATACCAGCTCCACGAGCTGAGAACATATTGCGATTCTTGATTACTGCAGATGAGTCGAGAATGAGCATTGGCACACGTTTGGTACCAAGAAAATAGCTAACGATCTTCGTCAAGCACTTCTGCTGAGAAGAACTTGTTGCGCGATCAAGATAGATACGAGAAACCTGCTGACCAGTGGTACCGCTTGAAGTAAGGGTCTTAACCACTTCTTCCTTCTGACAGCTTCTCAATTCAAATTCCTTGAACAATCGAACTGGCAAGAAAGGTAGCTTCTCGTAAACAGGCAGATTGTTTATGTCCAATCCACGTGCATCCATCATTCTACGATATGGTTCACAATTCTCATAATGCTTGCGAGTAAGCTTATGCAGACGCTCGTTTAGCATCTGATGCTTCTGCTCCTTACTGAGAGAGTAAGACTCAATCTCAAGTATTTCGTTTATATTCAAAATCTTATAACATTTTATGCAATTGTGGATAATCAATTTTACCGCTTGTTTTCACAGGGATAACGTCAATCTTCTTCACATGAAAAGCACGAACATTAAATCCGGTTTTTTCCACGAGCAAAGCCTTGATCTTATCCTCAAGACCATCCTCAGTAACAAAGATGGTAATCTTGTCGTCTACTCCACCACAAGCGCAATTAGGTGTGATTGCCTTAACGAGCTGTTCGGTAGCATCCAGATTGGTACGGTTGCCCCAAACCTTTACGAATCGCTTCATACGACCAGTGATGTAGAAGTAGCCATCGGTATCAAAACGAGCTACATCACCTGTATGTAGCACGCCATAATTTTCGTCATCTTTCTGCAGATCAGCACGCGATTCAGCATAACCCAGGCAGACGTTCTCACCTTTATATAATAGCTCACCATCCACATCAGGCTCAGTGATTACATTGCCATCACCATCGATAACCGACAATTCTCCACCAGGGATAGCGATACCGATAGAAGCATTCTTTTCTACTGCCTTATCAAAAGGCAGATAGCTCATTCGTGGGCCAGCCTCTGTCTGACCATACATCACGATGAACTCTTTTCCGTTCTGCTCAGCGTAGTTAACGTACTCCTTTACGTAAGCAGCATTCAGTTTGCCACCAGCCTGAATCATTGTCTTTAGTTCAGGCAAATCCATACGGAAGAACCTAAGTCGATTCAGCATTTCGTAGGTATAGGGCACGCCAGCAATAGATGTTGCCTTCTGCTCCTTCATAAAGTTCCAGAACTCTCTTTGCATAACTGTCTTATCCGTTAGCAGTATAGTTGCACCCTTGATAAGATGGCTATTGATAACCGACATTCCGTAACTATAGTACATAGGCAGAGATGTAATCGGTCTTTCTTCCTTTGTAATATTTAGGTATTCTGCAATAGATTCAGCATTGCTCTCGAGATTTCTTTCCGAAAGCCGCACAAATTTTGGCGAACCTGTACTTCCTGATGTAGTCAGGCAAAGTAGTAATTCCGGATTAATGCGTTTGTCGCCAATAGGCTCATCATATAACATCTGCTGAAGAGAATACTCTTGATACTTGTAGATAGTTTCTCCTCCAATATCTTGCACACGAGCAGTTGGAAGCCAGGTATATTCCGGCTGATATATTTCAAACAGCTGCTTAAGCAATTCCAGGTCCATGCTACCATCCAGCAGAACCTGAGGGATTCTCCTGTTCATGCAAGCCACATAGCCTACAAACGAACCAAGCAGATTCTCGCAAAGCGTGAATATACACCCCCTCTTAGGGAGTGCAGAAACGAATTTCTCAACCTCCTCAGCGAGCTGTACAAAAGTCAAAGACTCATTACGATCTGTGATAACAGCCGTATTGTTTTTGTATTTTAGTAAATCAAACATTATTTATGTCTAAATTCATGCCCTATATCGGTATCTGCAACGATACAATCCTTATCAATCAGTCAATACGCTCTGCACATCTTCAGCTATAAAATCGGATGTCAACCTATTTTGCTTCAACAAACCATCGTAATCGCAAGCCAAATCGAAAACATCTGCAATACCTAAGCGCAACAATCGTGGGAATCCGTTTCGTTCTGATATAACCTCGGCAACAGCTCCGCCAAGGCCACCCATTTTGTTATGTTCCTCGATAGAAACAAGTAATTTAGCATCTTTAGCCGCAAGGATTGCCTCCTTGTCAAGAGGCTTAATAGAATACATATCGACTACACTTGTCTCGATACCTTGCTCCGAAAGGATCTTGGCTGCCTTCAGTGCTTCAGCAACCATGGTGCCACATGCAAAGATGGTAACATCCTTACCTTCTGTTAATTTATTGCTCTTGCCAATAGTAAAAGAAGCATCCTCCTTATATGCCATTGGGCAATCCAAGTTACCTGTAAGACGGATGTAAACCGGATGGTCGCTTTTCAATGCCTCATTAAACAATTTCACAGCAGATGCGGCATCAGCAGGCGAAAGTATCTGAAGATTAGGGATAGCGCGCATCATACTCATATCCTCAATTGTGTAATGTGTGTTACCTGCGAATCCTTGACTTAAACCTGCTCCTGATCCCACCACTACTACTTTTTGATTCATATACCCAAGATAGTGACGAACCTGTTCGCAACTTCTCATAGTTACGAAAGCAGAATATGTGGTCACAACAGGGTGGAATCCTTCAGCTGCCATTCCCGCAGCAATACCGACCATATTTTGTTCTGCAATACCTACATTGACAAACTGATCAGGAAACGTTTTGCAATAGCGTTCCATACCTGATAAGGTTGCCAAATCGGCTGTTAGAACCACAAATTTACTATCTTCTTTGGCAGCATCAAGAACAGCTTGACCAAAGATGGAGCCTCTCTGTCCCAGCATACTACATGCACGGGCAGTTATACGTGTTATTTCAAACATCTTCTACCTCCTTTTTGGCTTGTTCATACTGTTCTTCTGTCAATGTATGGTGATGCCATTCTTTCTGTCCTTCCATGAAGCTTACACCTTTGCCCTTAATTGTATCTGCAATCACACATAAAGGCTTATCACACACTGTTTTGAGAGCTTCTGACAATGCATCAGGATTGCTACCATCAACAACTTTGACTTCAAAACCAAATGCTTTGAATTTCTCTCCAAGGTCTATCTGATTCATTACATTAACTGTAGGCCCATCATACTGCAACTTGTTACGATCTACAATAACAATAAAGTTGGTAAGACCATAATTGGCAGCCGACATGGCCGACTCCCATATCAAGCCTTCATCACATTCGCCATCGCCAACAAGAGCATATACCCGTGACTTTAAGCCCTTCTTTTTACATGCTAAAGCAACTCCTCCGGCAAAGCTCATACCCATACTCAAGCTACCGCCGGAGAACTCTATGCCTTTTTCGAGGTTACGCATTGCATGACCGTGGAAATGAGATCTGTTGGTTTCAAAGCTTGCTATATCTTCATCCGTGAGAAATCCGGCCCATCTTAGAGCAGAATAATAAGAAAGAACACAATGGCCTTTGCTTATTATCAATCTGTCACGGTTTTCATCCTCACGGTTATTTATATCATAGTGAAGCACTTTGCCATAAAGGGCTGCCAATATTTCAACAGCAGAAAGACCGGCACCTAAATGTGATCCATTCTTTCCTGAATTGAACGCTATCTGCAAAGATGACAGTCTTAAAGACTTCGCTAATTCTTTTAATTCCATATTATTTGTTGCTAACCATTAATCGTAGATCGAAGCCTCCCCCATCTACTTTAATGTTTTCTCCATTGATAAAAGAAGACTGATCACTGGCAAGAAAAGCTATGACACGTGCAATTTCTTCCGGATTACCAAGACGCTTCATAGCGAGACCACTATTAATCTTGGCCATAGCATCTTCTTCTATTTCGCTCACCATCTTGGTGGCTGTAAGTCCGGGGGAAACTGCATTTACACGAATGCCCATAGTACCAAATTCTCGAGCCAGCTTCTTTGTAGCACACACGAGAGCTGCTTTGCTGGTGGCATATTCTAATTGAGAGGTATCCTCACAATCAGCAGCAATACTTGCAATATTGATAATGCTACCCTTACGTTGTCTTTGCATCACACGAGTGACGAGTTGGATTATCTCTAAAATACTGAAGAAATTCACATCCATCACCTTACGAATGTATTGCATGGTTGTCATTGAGAAGAGTCGATTAGGACTTACAATACCTGCAGCATTTACAAGTACATCAATGGGCTGTTTCTCCTTTATGATTTCCTTGATACCCGTTTTAATCGATTCTGATTCACTCAAATCAATATAAACAGGTTTGATCCATACGTGATTCTCCTCCTGTAATGTTTGAATTTCATCCAAAAAGACATCATCCTCACGATGAACCACTGCCCAACAATTAGCGCCTTGCTGAGCAAAGATACGCACTGTAGCCAGTCCTATCCCGCTACGAGCGCCTGTTATTATTGCATTCCTACCTTTCAGCATTAGAATTCAGCGTTATATTTCTTCAGAATCTCCAGTCCTTTCTCGTAAGAAGAGAAGTCAATGATATCATCAGTATCAAACATGATATCAAATGCATCCTCAAGAGCAGCAATGAGTGTCATGTGACCGACTGAATCCCAGAGTTCAGTTCCCTGATACTTCAAACCGGCGAGCTGACCCTCAGTAACGTTGATACTTTCGCAAAAAACAGTGTTGTATTTTTCTAAATCTGTCATGACTTATTCGTTCTAATATATTTTATAAAATCTCGGATGGTTTGATTTGCATTTTTCTTATAATCCTCTCTTGTATACCGGTCGCATACATTATAGGTTATGACTTCATCATTATTTTTTTCAGTGATGGTTCTATTATATTCTATACCCCAGAATCGAGTATACATCAATATGTTTTCGTTCTGAGCATCACTAACCGAATACATATTTGTAAAACCTAATACTTCAAAGTAGAAATATAAATATTCTTTTGCAAAATTAAAACTATCGAGAAAGTTCTTAGGTTTGGCGTATGTTCCGGTTTCCGCAATATCATTTTCTTTATCGATATTTACCACATTAAAAACGCCTATTGGTTGATTCATATTATCAAATACTAGCCAATAGTATTTATCATCACGTTCTTTAAGACCTTTAATAAAATTTAAATGAGATTCAAGATCGATTTCATCTCTATTATACATCCATTTACGGACATCTGGTGAATTCCTCCAATTTAAAACTACTATTTTTTCTTCTCTGGTAAGTTGAATAAAATTTTTAAAATGGTAGTCGTGGCATTCGTATGTCTTATATTTTTCTATTGCAATCATAAGCTTAAAAATAGATCCTTGAATTTTTGAGGGATAATCGAGAAATCAGGTATATCATAAGCAACGCTTTTCACTCGGTCTATTGCATCTTGTAACGTTCTTTCATCCAATTCTAACATATTGCCAATTGGCACAAACTGATTATAAGAAATTGCATTCTTATACCCTGATAGTTGGTTTTCAATATAATAACCAATTATCATTGGCAATCCCCTACTATACGCCTCTAGACATATTGTACTAGTAGGGAATATACCAAAAGCTGATGTTTCAAACAAATCAGCCATCTGTTGTGCAGATATATTTTTATATACTTGAATTTTTGGTAGGTATTCATCAGAGATGAATGTATAATCGCTCAAAATAACCTTAATTGTATGGGGGATTTTTAAATTGAACAATAATTCCAATAATCTATTTGTAATACGGAAAGGATCAGCACCGCCCACATTGATTACAATAGATCCGTTGCGTGTTTTTGTAGAATTAGCCTTCAAAAAGGGAGATCTAAGCATTGCCCATTCCAATCCTATAAACAAACGTGTGTCTGTAGTGATAACATCAAATTGCATAGGTGTTGCAAAACCATGGCAAATAAGAACATCACAATAGTACTGTATGCCATGAGGATCGTCTATGCATAACAATTTGCAACCTTTTTCCTTTATTTTTTTTTGATAATCGGAAGTGAAGAAATAATTGTCTAAAACAACTATCTCCTCACCTTTAAGATACGAAAGAAAATCATCAAATTTCCTATCATCTGATGGTAACAAAATAAGTTTACAAACATTCTTTACCTGCTCGCACTGATATTCTGATGGAGATTGGGTAAAGAATGTTATATCAAAGTCATCTTTAAGAATATCTGCAAGTGCAAGGGTACGGATAAAATGACCATAACCAATTGTTTCACTTGCATCAGCTCGGAAATAGATTTTACGCCTTTTCATCAAATAGGAGTCTGTACTTCATTTCTGCAATTTTCCAATCGATCTCTGTATCTATATCTTGTATAGCTATTTCATCCACTTCTATACCTCCAATTCTAACCTTACCTGAAAGCCATTTATCTGTCTTGTACCAATAAAATGTTCCAGTATCATGATACTCCTTTGGTAGGTCTTGACTACGAGAGTTCTCAAATTCTGGCCAGTGTCGCTTCATTGATCCATCTTCTTCAAGGTCAAGACAACGCCAAATAGGATATGAAAACTGAACTACTGGGTACATTATTGTGAAATTAGATGATTGAAGTCGCTCAAAAGAAGCTACAATATCTTTGCTTTGAAGTAAAGGACAAGTTGCAAGAATACAACAAGTATAGGCGAATTCATGCCCATTTTCCTTATAAGTATTCAAAACTTCGTGTATCACGTCTGTAAGTGTTGCATAATCATTCGCTGCTAAAGATGTGCGCATGAAGGGGACCTTTGCTCCATACTGTCGTGCAACCTCAGCAAACTCTTCGTCATCTGTAGAAACCATTACCTCATCAAATAAGCCAGAATTAAGGGCAGCCTCTATCGAATAAGCAATAATAGGCTTGCCCATAAATGGTTTAATATTTTTACGAGGTATACGCTTGCTTCCTCCTCTAGCCGGTATGATGCATAGGTTAGCCATAATATTCGTTGATAGTTTGTATTACGTATTGTTGTTCTTCGTCCGCCAGCGTGGGGTACATCGGTATGCTGATGCAGCGGCTGTAATAGGTTTCTGCTGCAGGCAGGTCGCCCTGTTTCCAGCCTTGTTGTTGGTAGTAAGGCATCAAATGCACGGGAATGTAATGGATTTGTGCGAAGATGCCGTGTGTACGCAAGTGGTTGTACAGGCCTAGTCTGTCGTTCACCTCGATTATATAGAGGTGGTAGGCATGCCCTTCCACGTTTCCAGATTGTCCGATGAGATAGGATTTCCCCTGAAAGGCGGTGGCATAGGTAGCGGCAAGCTCACGGCGTCTGGCTAGGCCTTGGTCGACGCGTTTCAACTGGCTCAACCCAAGAGCAGCCTGGATATCGGTGAGTCGGTAGTTATAGCCGAGTTGTTGCATTTCCATATACCACCCGGGGTATTCCGTGGCTCCTTGAATGGCACTAGCCAGGTCCATGGGGTTGGTGTAGGTATCGTCGCCTTTGGTGATGCCATGTGAGCGGAGACGCAAGAGTTGTTTGTACAGTGCAACGTCGTTGGTAGTGACCATCCCGCCTTCTCCGCAGGCTATGTGTTTCACGGGGTGGAATGAGAAGACGGTGACGTCTGAAAAACGGTTGTTTCCAGCCAACTGGTGAATTCCGGTCGTATCAGTAAAGTAGCCTCCGGGGGCGTGACATGCGTCTTCCAGAATCCAGCAGCCGTAGGGCTCCACCAAGTTTCGAAGGGCTTTGGTATTAACCACGTTTCCGGCCATATCCACAGGGATGATACCTTTAATGCTCCCTTTCGGATGGCTTTCCAGCAGCTGTTTTACTTGCACCAAGTCAATCAGGTAGGTATTCGGGTCAATGTCGGCAAAGAGGACTTCGGCTCCGCAGTATCTCACGCAGTTGGCGGAAGCAGAGAATGTGATGGGTGTAGTGATGACCTTGTCACCAGGTTTCAGCCCCAGAGTCAAAACGGATATGTGGAGGGCGGCTGTTCCGTTGGAGACGGCTACAGCGTATTGGCTTCCCACATATCGGGCGAAGGCTGCTTCAAAGGCATCGATTTGGGGGCCTTGTGTCAGGTAGTCCGACTTGAGGGTTTCCACTACGGCCTGAATGTCTTCATCGGTGATGTATTGGCGTCCGTAGGGAATAATATGATTTATTACATTCATTTTACCTTAAAATTTGGATTAAAACATTTTCTAATTTTTTCGCGGATGGAATCTACCGTTTCCCATTCAGGATTGCTATCCGAACTATAACGGAAGCCATCTGGAACAGGTTTTGCGTCGTAATACTTTAGAAATTCCTCTTTATTGCGGTTCCCTGTATATGTTAATGCCGGCAGGATGGCATAAGAATTAGGTAATTCGATAGTATTGACAGCATCATCCTTTGTAATCATTTGTTCATGCAGTTTCTCATTTGTACGGATACCAATCTCTACAACCGGAACATTTGGAGCTATAGCTGTCGCCATATCGGTGATACTATATGATGGGCACTTTGGTATGAATATTTCACCTCCTAACTGCTTCTCAATAGCGAATAGTACCATATCAACAGCATTTTGATGCGTGGTATTGAAACGAGTTATTCGATTATCAGTTATAGGAAGTTCTTTGGCTCCCTTATCTCTACGATTAATAATGAATGGTATCAAAGAGCCACAAGCTCCCATTACATTACTATAACGAACTATAGAGAAACGAACATCTTTGTTTCCCCTCATATTGTTAGCCGCAACAAAGAGCTTGTCAGACAATAATTGTGTTGCTCCAAAAAGGTTTAGAGGAGCACATGCTTTATCTGATGATAAAGAAATTACATTCCTTATTTGGCAAGCAAAAGCTGCACTAATAACATTTTGGGCTCCGTTTATACCAGTCTTTACGCACTCATCAGGATTATATTCTGAAGTAGGAACCAAAGTGATTGCAGCAGTATGAATGAGGATGTCAACACCCTCACAAGCAAGGTGTAGACGTTCTTTGTCACGAACATCCCCAATGAAAAAACGAAGCTGCGGAAATTGCCTTGCTGGATACTGTTGCCGCATATTGTACTGTGCGGCCTCTCCTCGGGAGTAGATAATAATCTTCTGAACTCCTGGATAGTCCCTCAGTACTGTTTCAACAAATTTCTGGCTGAAAGAGCCAGTTCCTCCTGTGATTAGAATTATCTTTCCATTCAACATATTATTCAGCATATTATTCAACAGGATCAAAGTACGTGTCAGGCCTATTGGGATCAAAACAAGCATTACCCCAAATGATGGTTACCAAATCATCAGTATTTGAGAGATTGATTAAATTATGTGTATATCCCGGAATCATCTCAATGACACGAAGTTCGCTGCCATCAACACGATAATTGATGACTGGATACCTGTTGCCATTCTCATCAAATCCCACTTTCCGCAATTGAACCAAGCCTTTGCCGCTAACGATGAGGAAGCGTTCAACGCTGTTGTTGTGCCAATGTTGCCCCTTCGTTGTTCCAGGCTTGGAAATATTTATGCTTACCTGACCATGGTTTTCGGTCCTTATAAATTCAGTAAAACTACCTCTTGCATCGTATTTCATTTCCAAAGGATATGATATTTTCTTCTCAGGGAGATATGATACAAAGGTAGAGTAAAGTGCTTTTTTAAATGAGTCGCTTACATAAGGAACCTGAAGAGTTGTCCGACCTGCATCAAAAGAATAAAGAAGATCAGCAATATCGCCTAGCCTCACCTTACTTAGGTTAGGAACATAACAGAATTTGCCTTCACGGTACTCGTTTCTGTTTAGACAATTGATGAGTTCATCTACTACATCGTCTATATAGACAAGATTAACCATCACCTCGGGATCATTTATCTGAATAGGAATACTATTCGCTATGTTGTAACAGAAGGTTGCTACTACGGAATTGTAGTTTGGACGACACCATTTACCAAAAAGATTTGGAAAACGGTAAACAAGCACCTTTGCTCCTGTTTCTTTTTCATACTGGAACATCAAATCTTCGCCAGCTTTCTTTGAAACTCCATAAGGATTATCAAGAGCAGCCTGACTTGATGATGAAATCATTACAGGACAATTGTTTTTATATTTCTTTAGCGTATTAAGCAAAGTTATGGCAAAACCAAAATTACCCTTCATGTAATCTTCTGGTTCTTTTGGTCGGTTGATGCCGGCAAGATTAAAGACAAAAGAGCAATCTTTACACCAACTATCTAACTGAGCGATCGTTGAATCAATATCATACTCATATACAACTTCAATAGGCTCTGGCAAATTATACCAACGGGCTTTATTATCTTTGATGTTGTTGAGTTGTGCACAAAGATTCTTACCCACAAATCCTTTGGCACCTGTAACAAGAATCTTCATCTGTTTATAATTTTCTCCAAACCATTTTGTTTACTATATCCACATAACTTTGAATAATCTTTATCACCTTGGTGGAAACGTTTTCGTCCATATAATCAGGAACCGGGATGCCATAGCTACCATCATTACAAAGTGTAACCGCAGTTTCAACGGCTTGAAGAAGACTTACTTCATCGATGCCGGCAACGATAAAGTCAGCTTTATCTAATGCTTCTGGTCGCTCGGTAGATGTACGTATACAAACTGCCGGGAAAGGATGTCCAATACTGGTGAAGAAACTGCTCTCTTCTGGTAGTGTACCCGAATCTGAAACTACAGCAAAAGCGTTCATTTGCAAGCAATTGTAATCATGAAAACCAAGCGGTTCGTGCTGAATAACGCGTTTATCCAGTTGAAAATCACTCGCAACCAAGCGGTTTCGGGAACGTGGGTGACACGAATAAAGAATGGGCATATCATACTTTTCAGCCATAGTGTTGATGGCGTTGAAGAGTGACAGAAAGTTCTTTTCGGTATCAATATTTTCTTCTCGATGTGCACTGAGCAAAATGTATTTACCCTTTTGTAGTTCGAGACGTTGGTGAACATCGCTATCTTCTATTTCCTTGAGATTTTGGTGAAGCACTTCGGCCATTGGACTGCCTGTAACATACGTGCGCTCCTTTGGAAGTCCGCACTCAGCCAAATAACGACGTGCATGCTCTGAATAAGCCATATTCACATCCGATATGATATCAACAATTCGACGGTTTGTTTCTTCAGGCAGGCATTCATCTTTGCAACGGTTTCCTGCCTCCATGTGAAATATGGGTATATGCAACCGTTTGGCAGCAATGGCAGACAGGCAACTATTGGTATCGCCCAAAATTAAAAGGGCATCCGGCTCGATAGCAGTCATCAGTTTGTAACTACAATTGACGATATTACCAATAGTTGCTCCTAAATCATCACCGACAGCATCCATATAGACTTCAGGATTGTCAAGTTTTAGATCTTTGAAAAACACACCATTCAGATTATAATCGTAATTCTGACCTGTATGAGCAAGAATGGTGTCGAAATACATTCTACACTTTGTAATTACAGCCGAAAGGCGAATGATTTCAGGCCGCGTCCCAACAATGATAAGCAATTTGAGTTTACCATTGTTTTTAAACTGAATATCAGAATAATCTATTCGCATATCTATTCGCATCTAATTTCTTTCGTCCTTGATCTTTTTTGCAAGCCAAGGTCTTCCCGGACAATGCGAAGTTTGAGGAGCAGTTGCTTCATACCCTCCACATCGAGACGGATGGTGTTGTGCGAATGATAATCTTCGATTCTGGAAATCTTCTCATCGCCATCCACAAAAAACTTATCGTAGTTTAAATCGCGGGTATCACAAGGAATGCGGTAATAGTTGCCCATGTCAATGGCTTTAGCCATTTCCTCACGGGTGACCAGGGTTTCGTAAAGCTTTTCTCCATGACGGGTACCGATAACCTTTATCTCGGTGTTGGATTGATAAAGGTCCTTTATAGCAAAAGCCAATGTCTCAAGTGTTGCCGACGGAGCTTTTTGAACGAAAAGATCACCATTTTCTCCATGCTCAAAAGCATATAATACCAAATCTACAGCATCGTCCAGCGTCATCATAAAACGGGTCATATTGGGATCTGTTATTGTGACCGGTTTATCGTTTTTAATTTGATCGACCCAAAGTGGAATGACCGAACCGCGCGATGCCATGACATTGCCGTAACGGGTACAGCAAATGGTGGTTCCGGCTCCACGACCGAGTTGACGTCCTTTGGCAATAGCCACTTTTTCCATCATAGCCTTGCTGATACCCATAGCATTAATGGGATAGGCGGCTTTGTCAGTAGAAAGTACTACCACGTTTTTTACACCATGAGCAATAGCCGATTCAAGTACATTATTCGTTCCTTCGACGTTGGTATGCACGGCTTCCATGGGGAAAAACTCGCAACTCGGCACCTGTTTTAGAGCTGCAGCAGAAAAAATGAAGTCAACACCCTGCATAGCATTGTCAACCGACTGCCGGTCACGGACGTTGCCAATGTAAAACTTCACTTTAGGATTTTGCAAGCGATGCCGCATATCATCCTGTTTTTTTTCATCCCGGCTAAATATGCGGATTTCCTTAATATCTGAATCCAGGAAACGGCGCAGTACAGCGTTTCCAAACGAACCGGTACCACCGGTAATGAGTAGGGTTTTATCTTTAAATATGGACATAATATATTATTAATTGCGATTATTGATTGCCACTTTTCGCACATCTTGAGAAAGGCAATAAACATATTTTTGATTACTTAAGAATAGTCTGTCTAATTTTCTTTCCATGCATTCTTGAAATACATGCATCCCAACAAATACACAACAATTAAAGCCCCCCCAATAAGTCCACCTTCTACAATACCTTTTGCTTTTCCCAATCGTTCCATCTTTAATGGAAATCGTGGCATATCAATAATTTGTACCAACGGCGTTTCTCTTGCCAAATCAAGTTTTAGCGTCTCAAGGTTTTTGAGGACTTCTGCATAAACAGTACCATAAAGTTGTGCATTGTTCTGCTGTTTAATTCCCGGGACAGCAGCTAATTGTAATGCCGGATTAATATTTACTTGTGAATAGCTGGCACCTTTATAAAGAGAAGACTCGTACAGTTGTTTGATGGAGTCGGCAGAAGCCTGCATAGTTGCAATATTGGCTCTGCTTTGTGATGTCTTTGTATCACGGTAAAATTGGTACGTTTCGGCCATCAATGTTTCCAAAAAAAGTTTGGAAAAGATTTCATCTTTACTGGTAAAATCGGCATTGACAACACTGAGTTTCTTATCCTTTCGGGCCACAGACAAGGCCTGGGGTTTTACAATGCTATTATAAATGGCGTACAACACACTGTCTTGGGTTCGGGAAAATGTTTCCCTTTTTTGACCTATCGGATAGTTTAATGTACGTAGTGCTTGATTCTGACCTTCCAGCCATTTTTTTCGTAATTCACTAAACTGAATATAAGCTTCTACAAGATTTTCTTTTTTTCCATTGAAGTTAACAGGTGTCAACAAGGTTTGTTCGATGGCATGACGGGATTGAATAATTTCCAAAAGATTGTCTCCACTGAACACATTATCTCCACCACCCATTCCACTAACACCAAAAGATGAGGCCAAGGCTGCCAGACCGGAAGATCCACTGCTTTTTTCTATAACTGCAAAAGAAAGATGAGCTGTATAGGTTGGTTTTGTCATCAACGATTTCGCTAAGCCAATAGCTCCTCCAAGCAATCCAAAAAGGAGAATAATCCACCATTTGCCCAAAAGGTAATGCCAATAGGCTTTTACTTTTTGTACCAACTCTTTCAACGAAATCTCATCTTCTTCGTTGTTTCTTATATCTTTAATTTCTTCATTCATTGTTCCATTATTTTAAAAGAGAAACAATTACCGCAGCCACCGTCGCCAACGAACTCATCATCGATATCGTTTCAGCTGTTGTCATCCTACTTTTGATTTCCGTAGGCTTTTCAGGAATGATGATACGCGCGCCGGGCTCAACTTTCGGGTAGTTCTTAATACCTAAGAAACGAGAAGTGCTTTTGGCCTTGCCATTGGCATAAAGTACGTAAGCATTCTTTTTCTGGGCTCGATCGGAAAATCCTCCCGCATTGCTTATATAGCCTTTGAAAGACATATTTTTGTCGTAACGGACATACGTCGGAAACAAGACTTCACCCAAGACACGCACGGTTTGAAGTTCACGTGGAATGTAAATGACATCTCCTTGTTCCAGGAAAAGGTCTTTTTTGCTTCCCGGATGTTTCATTATTTCTTTGAGATCTATGCCGACAATGCCTTCGGATTTGAAGATCTCGTTGATGTTACTGGATTTGTCGGATAATTTATCCTGCAAGGTATCCATGGCCGCATAACCTTCAAAAGAACTGACGCCGGCTTTTCTCAACATGGTGGCATCGACTTTTTCCTGACTATTCGATTTTGACTGTTTCTTGGCGTTCTCCGCCATAATTTGTTTGAGTTTCTGCTCCACACCGGAAGTGTTTTCTGTTCGGATGAGATAAGCTCCTTGTAAATAGGCATAACGGGTAAAGCCTCCGGTACGCTTAATAAGGTCGGATATGCGTTCAAACTTATTGTTGATATTGTAATCACCTGGTTTCAGTATTTCACCTTCCACCTTGACCATCCGGATGTTTTCGTATCCTGAAATGTATCGAACAATGACCTGATCGCCGTTTTCCAATAAGATATCGCCTTCTCCCGGTTTAAAGTTCAAGCTTTTGTCAATGGCAAACTTCATAATGATGTTCTTGCGGTCTGTGGTGAGCAGCATTTGCTGGTCTTTGATAATTCGAACAAGTTCTACAGAATCGGTGGAAGCATTGTCGGAAAATCCACGGGCTTTTAACAAGAGCCCCTTCAGAGTGATGTTTTCATCAAGTGGATAGGCACCCGGTTGCTTTACGGCTCCCCAGATGGATACGGACTGTCCTTCACGGAATTCATAAAGACTGCTGATCTGTATGGAGTCATTTTTCTGCAATGCCAGATCCTGATCGCCGCCATTGAGTACGCTGCCCAGGTTGAAACCTATGATCTCGGGAATCTGGTTGTCTTTCTTGCGAGTAATATGGGCCATATTTAAATATGCGTCTTCTTTAACGCCTCCGGCTTTTGCAATCAACTGGCTGATTGTCATTCCTGACTCCAGAGGATAGGCACCCGGACGATTCACATAGCCGTCAATAACCACTCGATTGTCAAATTGATTGTTGGTAGTGGAAACTTTAAACACATCTCCTGATTTCAAGGCAAAGCCCGCTATTTGGTCTTCCTTGACATTCACGACTGTTTTTTCCTTTTCGGTGAGGCGTATAGCGGTGATATTTCCTTTATAGGCATTGTCCATATATCCCCCAGCAAAACGGACCAGATTTTTCAGGGTCTCCCCTGGAAGCGCTTCAAAAACACCTTTATGCTTAACAGCACCATCGATGCTCACACGGACCTTGTAGGGTTCTATCTTAACAATATCCTCGTCTTGCAAAGCAATGTTGCTTGAAAGCACTCCGTCAAGAAGATATTGATAAACATCAATGTGCGAAACAACTTGTCCATGTCTGACCACTTTAATATCGCGCATGGTTCCCAGGGTATCAGGTCCACCGCAAGCATAGAGCGCATTAAAAGCGGTTGCAAGAGAGGGTAAGGTATACGTTCCGGGGCGGGTAGCATCACCTACCACCGTAATGCGAATACTCCGGATGTCGCCCAATGAAACATTGACGCGTGTTTGACCGGTGTTAACGCCCATGTATATACTACCTACCCGACTGCGTATCAAACGTCTGGCATTTTCAATTTTCATCCCTCCGACCTTAATCGGACCTACATTGGGGATACGGATCGTTCCTTCAGGACTGACTTTCAGCTTATAACTAACCTCATACAAACCGGAAATATCCACAAGAAGTTCGTCATAAGTACCCAGAATATAATTGACAGGAGTTGCTATATTCAATTTGGGTTCGAACGTCAGGTTTTCATGGCTGAAAAGCTCCGATCCGAAAATGCCGTTTCCTTTATTGGGACGAACCTTTTGGAATACCGTATCGACCGTTCTGTCGGTCACCATTTCTTGGGGTGCATCGACTTTTGACGTATTCGTAGTTGTGCCACTGGTATATTTCATATAAGCGGCCTTCTGGTCCGGGGTAAGTTTGCTAAGGTCAACACCTTGTGCAGCCAAACTGCCTGCAGCAAGAAGGCAAAGAAGGGTTAGTCTGATTTTGTTCATAAAATACGATATAATAGACGTTTTGAGTATTTATGGGTACGACAATGTTCGTCAGTCCCAGGCGGGATTAACGAATATACTCCATGATGTGTGGCATTTACAAGGTTGCCTAACCTATTTGATCAGACCAAATCAATAACGTGTTGCTTTGATCCTTGATGTATTGAAACAGTTCTTTTGGTTCAACAGTAATATACCGTATCTTAAAAGAAACATTGGCTTCTGTTTTACGTACAAGCTGGTTCAAGTATGCATCATCCAGGTTGCTGCCGACCAATACCAAATCGATGATTTTGCCGGGTTTCCCTTGTGCAAAATCATTGGTGATGTATGCTTTTTCCAGATTTCCAATACGTTTAACCAGTTCATCAACCACTTGGTCTATACCTACATACTTGAGCAGCAGGTGATGAATGTCGGTAAAAAATGGATGATTGGTATTGGCCCGGTACATTTTTTTGTTTTGTACGGATTTTGACTCTAAAAGTTGGGCCTCTTCGAGACGATTGAGTTCCTGACGAATGCCATTGGTAGACTCTCCAAACTCACTGGCGAGATTACGCAAGTAAGCGGTTGTACTACTGTTTATGAAGAATTTCATCAGTAGCTTGATACGCGTCTTTGATGTTATCAGACTGTCCAACATTAGCTTAGATTCTCGATGATGAGCATTTTTTCTACTCAGTTTCGAAGCGCAATTTACGCGAAAGAATTAATTCTACAAAGAGATTTGGCAGGATTTTATCAACACGTTAAATAAAATGAAAATATCAACACATAAACCATTAAATACTAACAGCTTACAATATTGCTAAAGTTTTTCAAGAAAGGACAAAGGAACGGTGGTTAAAGCGCATCCAAAGTGTTCCAAACGAATGAGGACTTTATGTTTACCTTTAATTTGCAGCAATTCACCGACCATACCTTGTAAAGGTCCACGGCAAATAGAAATAGTCTCACCGGGTTCAAAATGTTCCGGGCTAAAATCGATCGGTTCTTCTGAATAATTGACCATAAACTGAAGCCTGGAAATTTGGACATCTGGAATTGCCGCAGGATTTCCTCCTTCTCGTACAAAAGCAATGGCACCATATATGGAAAGCACCTTTTTAAAGTCCTGAGGGGGAATATGCACAAATATATAGCCATTGACAACCGGTACAACAACTTCTTTAACACGGTCACTCCACTGTCGTTTTACTTTTTGAAGAGGTAGGTAATACTCAATACCGGTCTCTTCAAACCGGTCTCCAACTTTCTTTTCTGCTCTGGGGGCAGTGTATACAGCGTACCATGCAATAGCATCGGGTCGTTTTTCCATCGTAAAATTGGTATTTATGGCCTTTTTTAAGCGGACAAAGATACGGTTTTTGCAACAAAACGCAAGTGAGGATCTCAAGCAAGCTATCAACAGGTTTCAATTTACGATTAATTTTCTTAACAACGATTTGCAGAGTTCATTTCCTATGACATACATTTGCAGAAATATTCCATTAATACTATGCAAACCTCAAAATTCATGCGGATTGTTTCCGTAATAGGCATCATCCTGTTATTGACGTTACAGTTTATTTGGTTCAATAATGCGTACCGAATGGTTGAAAAAGATATTCTGGAAAAATGTAAGATTAGTTTAAAAGAGGCTGTTGACGATGAGCTGATGGAGAGATTAAATCATGCAAAAATCAATATCAGATATGTAAATAAAATATCCAATCAGCCCGGTGCGAAAATTATGGATAGCGGAGAAATAAATAAAAATGGTGACTTTAATAGGTCTTTTCAGGATATGCTGATCCTAATGGAAAGACCTTACAAAATCAGAAATATTGAGAACTTATTTAAGAATAAGATAGTGAAAAATATAGGTATAGTTCCTCAATACAATGTCCGAATCGTTGATGAAAACACCAGATTCAATGAAACTAAAAGAATTGTGTCCAAAGGATATATCAACAACGATATTCTTCCACTGGATTCCATTTACCAAAATGGCACCTGCAAAATTTACGATCTAATCTGCGCCAATACCATCTTTGTCAAACTGGATTCAAATCATTCCGTTGAACTGACCTTAACCTCACCTACCAGCTCTGTCATAACAAGAGCGAAGTACATCTTCATCATTTCTCTCTTTTTGGTTCTATTGATTGGTATCATTCTGGTTCTCCAATTCAAAAGCATGATGAGAGAAAAGGCATTCACCGCTTTCATGAAAGATTACACAAGGATTCTGGTACACGAGCTACGTTCGCCGGTCAACAACATTTATCTGCTTACATCCAGGCTTTTGTCCAAGGACGTGCTTGAAAATGAGAAAATAGTACATTATCACCAGGAATGTCTAAACCAATGCTCAAAACTCCTACTTGGCATTGACAACATTCTGCTGGTGGCCAAAGCCGAACAGGCAGAATTACAGGTGACAAAAACACTTACGAACATGAATGCCTTTATTGGAAACATTGTCGAGAAATATAATGTCAGAGCCTTGTTTAACAAGACAATAAGTATAACGACAGAATACAGGCCAGAGACGTGCAATGCGTTTATTGACCCAGACCTGATGGAAAACGTCATGACCAATCTGATTGAAAATGCCATCAAATACTCGGGAGAAGCGGTTGATATTAGAATTTTGTGTAAAATTGAAAACAATAATTTACAGATATCGGTCAAAGACAATGGCATTGGAATATCGGCATCCGATATTGAAAACATCTTCAACATCTTTGAGAGAGGAGAGAAATCGGAAGACCAGCACATCAAAGGTTTTGGTATTGGACTTTATTACGTTCAAAAAGTCATAAAAGCACACCAGGGAGAGATCAATGTCAAAAGCACAGAAGGCTCAGGTTGCGAGTTTACCATCAATATTCCAATACTTTGAGATAATAATTTTAAAACAAAAAACAAATATTCTATGTTTTCATCAAAATTTCTACGCGTAATCTCCATCATGGGCATTATCGCCTTGCTGATACTCCAATATATTTGGGTGAACAATGCTTATAGAATGGTTGAAAAGGAGATTCTGGAAAAATGTAAAGTCAGTTTAAAAGAGTCTATCGATGAAGAATTATTTGAAAGACTGAATAAAGCAAAAATAGATGTTGTATTTCAGAATAAATTAAGTCCGGGAGATAACGTTTTAATAAAAAAAGTATAGATAAGGCCTCTGATATAATGCTTCAATTTCAGGAAGGCATGAGTCAAGCTGGTCACAAATATTCGATAAAACGAATTAATACCATATTACTGAAAAAATAGATAGTCAAGTCGGCTTTATCCCACCGTATTCGCTCCAAATTATAAAATCAAATATTGATCATGACACTATACGTAATAACAATTTATATATAAGATTTGATACAAAGCATTCCTTAAAACTGACTCTGACATCTCCAAACATGTCTATTTTAACGGAGGCAAAATACATTTTCATCGTTTCTCTCCTTTTGGTTGTATTGATTGGCATCATTCTGGTTCTCCAATTCAAAAGCATGATGAGAGAAAAGGCTTTTACCGCTTTCATGAAAGATTACACAAAAATTCTGGCACACGAGCTACGTTCGCCGGTCAACAATATTTATCTGCTTACATCCAGGCTTTTGTCTAAGGACGTACTTGAAAATGAGGAAATAGTACATTATCACCAGGAGTGTCTAAACCAATGCTCAAAACTCCTACTTGGCATTGACAACATTCTGCTGGTTGCCAAAGCCGAACAGGCAAAATTACAGGTGACAAAAGCACTTACGGACATGAATACCTTTATTGGTAAACCAATGCTCAAAACTCCTACTTGGCATTGACAACATTCTGCTGGTTGCCAAAGCCGAACAGGCAAAATTACAGGTGACAAAAG